>Ga0102589_1004279_pt1 | contig 13644 bp, 10 predicted proteins | sample AraplaMF_Col_mLB_FD_76858 | JGI IMG/M metagenome (GOLD analysis project Ga0102589, IMG submission 76858) | Arabidopsis root microbial communities from the University of North Carolina, USA - plate scrape MF_Col_mLB | ecosystem: Host-associated > Plants > Roots > Endosphere | place: USA... | reverse complement strand
AAGCTGGAGCAGATGGTTATCAATTAAAAGAAGTACAACCTGAGCAACTTGTCGCTTCTATTATTGCAGTACATCAAGGAAATGCGAATTTTCACCCGAAAGTAACACCTGCATTAATGGGGCGTTCCGCAGTAAAGAAGGAAATAGAAAATCCTTTTTCAATGTTAACGAAAAGAGAGCAAGAGGTACTTCGCGAAATTGCGAAAGGAAGAAGCAACAAGGAAATTGCAGCAGAGCTTCACATTACAGAACAAACTGTGAAAACGCACGTTTCAAACGTTTTAGCTAAATTGGAAGTAGATGATCGTACACAAGCTGCATTATATGCGGTGAAGTATGGGGGAAACTAGTTATAAGTGTGTCATATGTTAAGGTAACATTTATAGGAACAAATAAATAATAGTATGATACCGAATAAAGGTTTTTCTTCTTTCAATAATTAGGTACAATATAGCTACAATGGAAGGGGAAGATATGCTATGCCTGGAACAAGAAGTGGGATTGGAAAAATTCAGGCTTCGTTAAACGGTTTGTCACCGAAATTGCGAAGTATTGCCGAACATATTTTGAAACATCCACAAGATGTTGTACATAAATCTATTACTGAATTAGCAGAAGTTACGAATAGTTCCGAAGCTACGATATTCCGCTTATGTAAACACCTTGGTTTGCAAGGGTTTCAAGATTTGAAAATTACATTAGCTCGTGAAATTGTACATACACCGATGCAAAATATTCATGAAGAAGTATCAGCAGAAGATAGTATGGTAACAGTTGCTAAAAAAGTTTTTCATTCGCATATTACAGGACTGCAAGATACATTACATTTGTTAAATGACACCGCACTTGAGAAAGCTGTACGAGCTTTGCAAGAAGCGAACCGAATTGAGTTTTACGGAAATGGTGGCTCTGGAATTATTGCGATGGATGCATATCATAAATTTATGAGAACGGGTATTTCTTGTATTGCTCATACAGATTCTCATTTTCAAATTATGGGTGCTGGTTTACTTACAAAAGAAGCAGTAATCATTGCAATTTCTCATTCTGGTAGTAATAAAGGATTATTGGAAGCGTTAGAAGTAGCAAAAGCAAGAGGAGCTTGCATTATTGCAATTACGAGCTATCAGAAATCAGCACTAAGTCAACTTGCTGATATAACACTTTATACTTCAACACGTGAAACAGAATTTCGTACGGAAGCAAGTTCATCACGCTTAGCGCAGCTAAGTTTATTAGATACTTTGTATGTAGGATTGTCGTTGCAACGACAAGAGGAAACACTACAAAATTTACAAAGTATACGTGAAACAATTTCGATGAAGCGAATATAAAAAGCTCTTCAAATGAAGAGCTTTTTATATTGGTGGATCGTTTGATTATATAATCTCTAAATGTAGTTGATTTATTTTCCTGTAGAAAAATGCGACCTACTTATATTCATAAACTCTCATCTTTAATTCAGTTAAGAAATCGATTTATGCAATAATTCAAACATTGTTCATAATTTCACAATTTACTTATGAAATGTCATGTTATGATGAACGTGTAATGATGATTGAACATTTAAATTTGGCGCAATAATTAGCCAAAATAGTGAGGACAGTAGTTGTGAGATGAACTCATTAAAACTCTAAAACACTAAAGGGGAGATCACATATGAAAGCAGTAGTGGTTAATAAAAACAGCAAAGCGAACATCGAGGTTATTGAAAAAGAATTACGTCCGTTACATTCAGGTGAAGCGTTAGTAGATGTAGAGTACTGTGGGGTTTGCCACACTGATTTACACGTTGCGAATCATGATTTTGGTAACACGGATGGCCGCATCCTTGGTCATGAAGGTGTAGGTATTGTTACTAAACTTGCTGATGATGTAACTTCACTTAAAGTTGGTGACCGTGTAAGTATTGCATGGATGTTCCAATCTTGTGGACGTTGTGAATATTGCGTAACTGGTAGAGAGACATTCTGTCGTGAAGTTAAAAATGCTGGTTATTCAGTAGATGGTGGTATGGCTGAACAATGTATCGTTACAGCTGATTATGCAGTGAAAGTACCAGAAGGATTAGATCCTGCTCAAGCATCATCAATTACATGTGCAGGCGTAACTACATATAAAGCTATTAAAGTATCAGATATTAAACCTGGTCAACCTATCGTCATCTATGGTTGTGGTGGATTAGGTAACTTAGCTATCCAATATGCTAAAAACGTATTTGGTGCAAAGGTAATTGCAGTAGATATTAATGACGATAAATTAGCCTTAGCAAAAGAGGTTGGTGCTGATATGACTATCAATCCAATTTCTCAAGGTCCTGCTGATAAGATTGTGCAAGATGAGTTTGGTGGTGCTTATGCTGCTGTAGTAACAGCCGTTTCTAAAGTAGCATTCAACTCAGCGGTTGATGCAGTACGTGCCTGTGGTAAAGTAGTTGCGGTAGGGTTACCAGTAGAAACTATGGATTTAAACATTCCACGACTTGTACTAGACGGAATTGAAGTAGTTGGCTCTCTAGTAGGTACTCGTAAGGATCTCGAAGAGGCATTTATGTTCGGTGCAGAAGGAAAAGTAGTACCGGTTGTTCAAACGTGTTCTCTAGATAAAGTACAAAATGTATTCGAAGAAATGGAACAAGGTAAAATTCAAGGGCGTATGGTAATCGATTTTAAACAGAATAGTTGTGATTGTAAATAATTCATTTTAAATATAAAAAGCATGAGTCTAGCAAAGGTCATGTAAAAAAGTTAGACGGCATAAAAAAGATGATTCCTGTATTCAATAGGGATCATCTTCTTTATATTCTACTAATATCAATGCCAATTCATACTTGATTGAGGAGATATGATTAAAAGTTCACTTTATTTGCAAACGAAAAAGAATCTTTATTTTTAACAAACTTTTTATGATCTGGAACGTTTTGAGTTGCTACAACTTGAGAATCTCTTGCTTTCAGTGCATCTTGAATCCCGATTGTCATAAGCTTAATAAATAGAATCGTAATAAAGAATGAAGCGAGAGTATAAAAAACAATCCACCATGAAAGATTCATTTCATTACGATTTAATCCAATAAGGCCTGCCCAATCATTAGATATAGAAACAGGTCTGAGCACTCCGTCATAGAGTTCACGCATTTGTATCCCGCCAATTACAATGTTAAGCAACGCTAAATGGATAACGAGTATGAGTGTTTGGACGATATGTTCCATGAATAACACAAATAAGCGGTCAAGTAATAAGACTCGTAAGTGTTTTTTGATAATATGAAAACGGCTAGCACCCAGTAATTGTGAACTTAAGATGTAATCTCGTTTCATAAATTCATCCACCTCTGAGGATATATATAAAGAAAGTGTAGGCAGAGCGACGAAAATAAGTACGAGTACTTGATAAAACGTAAATGAAATATTTGGATCTAACCCATCGGCATTTGATGTGATTACAATATTAACGGGCGTGATGAGTATGAATGCGATAAATAGAGTTGGAATATAATAAAAAACTTCTGAGCATGCCTGGAAAAATCTCTTGAGTTTTGGAGCGTATAAACTTAAGAGGATTCCTATACATGTTCCGCATAAAATTCGAAAGAAGCTAATTGCCACGGCTAATAAAATAGTGAATTTTGCTCCTTCTACAATTTGTAAGAAAACAGATTCTCCAAAACGATCAGATCCAAAAGGCGGTATTAACGATGGTGGAAAGGGGGCCTTTCCAAGTAATTCGTTATTGCCATTGTAAAGTAACTGAGGAGGTTTTGGGATGTTATCTTTAAAGAACCAACTATAAATAAAACTAGCTGAAATAAGTATGAATAAATAAGTAAAGCCGATTAAAAAGCGTTTTGATTTCCAAATAGATTTCATAATGTTGCTCCTTTCAATTGATTTTGCCATCTATTCATCATGAATGAGATTATTTGAAAAATGGCATAAAACGGTAAAATAATCATAACAAGTATGATAAATGCAGCTGGTGGTGAAATAAACGCCTTATTAAATAAAAATTGAATAATACCTTGCATATTAAAAACAAATTCTAAAATGAATAAGTTAGACAGTAAGAAAACAAAAATCGTTTTTAAATGATGGAAGAAGTGGATAGATATATTTTTGAATAAATGAATGCATAGTATATAACTTGATGAAAGGCCTTTTCCATATGCAACCTCTACGTAATGTTTTCCATGTTCTTCTTTTATGTATAACACCATCATCCGAAACATTTGTAATGTAGGTAAGACAGCTAAAGATAAAATAGGGAGTAAATAAGCTCGATTTTCATTAAAAGAAATAATGGTGACAGGAGATTCCCCGAATTTCTGAAGTACCCATATGAAAAATATTTGCAAACAAATCATCATCATCATATCAGGGACAGCTTCTAATATGAACACAATTCGGTTTATCCATTTTTTTATATAATCTTTTGCTAAAAAATAAAAAAATGCCATGCTAGAAGATAGAAAGAGCGCAAGTAAAAAGGCTAAAAATAATACAGTAAATGAATATAGGTAAGGTTCTAAAACAGTTGGGAATAATGGTGTTTTTTTGAAACTACCAAATTTCGGGTCTGAGCCGATAACCACTAATGATTCAGGGGAGAAAACCTCTTTTAACATAGTAACGATCTGATTAAAAAAATATATTGGTTGAAAGGTAAATCCTTGTTGAGTGATAAATAAATAAGGTAAATTTAATAATAGTAAGAGTGATAAAAGAATTGATGAAAGCTTAATTGTGAATTGAGTTATTGTATGTAACATTAAATCCCTCCGACATCTTTTTACAACATTATACAATAAATCCTAATTTATTGTTTTATTTTTCTGAAAAATAAGAAATTTTTTAGGTTTTATAATTATAATACGTAATATATATTCATATGGTAAAAAGGTTATACTAAGGAGCCGGTCCCTATGTCCATCAAGCAAAATGTGCAGTATTTTCATTTTCGAGGCATTTACTTTTCTTCAGTTGATGGGCATTTGGTGCTATTCCATTGCGATCAAGTTAATAGAACTAAGTTTTCTTAAAATAAAAACCACCGAAATATAGAAGTGATTTTGAACGTAAGGAATTTGTAAGGAAGGAGTAAGAAAAAAGAGATTTTCAATGTGTATGATCAAAATATAGAGAAGAACGAGAGGGGGAATAGTTACTGTATATTTATATAAAAAAATTAATTAATGAAACTCTATGGAAGAAAAGAAGAAATTATAGAAGTGAACAGACAACTGAAGAAGAGGGGTTAATCATTTATTAGGTCAGAGAGTTGTTTGTGGAAATAATTGGTGTATAGATGATTGCAAATTCAGTATTGACTTTTATCATTGGGAGGGTTGATAGCTGTGTGATTAGCATATGAGATACCTATCAACCATCAATACAATTTAAATAAGAGGAGGGGAATGCTTTATGAAAAAACGCAGTAAAATTACATGTGCCAGTCTAGCACTTTTAATAGGTGGAAGTTCCCTGTTATACATAACATCAAACTCAATTGTAAAAGCAGAACCCATGCAAAATGTATCTAGCTCGTTACAAACAAGTACTCAAAGCGATCGTACTTCCGTTAAGAACGCAATACGGGATGCACTACAACTTGGATACCCGGGAATACTCGCTAACATTTCTAAGGGTGGTAAAACTTGGAGTTATGCCGCTGGGATAGCGGATGTGAGAACCAAGAAACCAATGAAAGCAGATTTTCGCTTTCGTATTGGCAGTGTGACGAAAACGTTCATTGCAACAGTTCTACTTCAATTATCTGGAGAGAATCGTTTGAATTTAGACGACTCCATTGAAAAATGGTTGCCTGGTGTCATTCAAGGAAACGGATATGATGGTAACCAGATTACGATCCGGCAAATATTGAATCATACAAGTGGTATTGCTGACTATATGAATTCAAAAGACTTCGATATTATGGATACAAAAAAATCGTATACGGCTGAAGAATTTGTAAAGATGGGGATTTCACTTCCCCCAGAATTTGCCCCAGGAAAGGGTTGGTCTTATTCAAACACAGGATACGTATTACTGGGGATCCTTATTGAAAAAGTAACTGGCAACAGCTATGCGGAAGAGATTGAAAATCGGATTATTGAACCGCTTGATTTGTCAAATACATTTCTACCTGGTAATTCAAGCGTAATTCCAGGCACGAAGCATGCCCGTGGCTATATCCAACTAGACGGAGCAAGTGAGCTAAAAGACGTTACGTATATTAACCCAGGTAGCTCGGATGGGGATATGATTTCTACTGCTGACGATTTAAATAAATTCTTCTCATACTTACTCAGTGGTAAATTGCTGAAGGAACAGCAGCTAAAAGAAATGCTTACTACAGTTCCTACAGATAGAGAAGGAACGGGATATGGTCTTGGAATCGTTGAATTTAAGCTTCCGAATGGTGTCTCGGTATGGGGACATAGAGGTAGCGTTCTAGGGTTTTCCACTTTTGTTGGTGGAACACTTGGAGGCAAACATACATTGGCCGTCAATTTGAACAGCTTTAATTTTAGTAATCCTGATCCTTTTAAAAGTATTTTACTTGCTGAATTTAGGAAGTAGGCAAAAAGGCGAAATGGATAAGTTTTGTCATAGGTTTATAGTTTAAAATATATCATTTTGGTGCAAAAAACAACTTGCTCTAAAAAATTTAATACTCGTAATTAAGTATAAAAGAACGCTATCGCTTTAAGACAATATTTCAGGAGGGTTTTATGAAAAAGAAAATGATTACTGCATTTGGTGTTTCTGCTATAATACTGACTAATTTTGTAGGAAGTACTTATGCAGACTCGAAAACAGGAGTTTCTGTTACAGCTCCCTACAATAAAAATCAAATAGCGGAATGGTTAGAAATGCACGCGAAGCCTTTAAGAACAACGAATCCAAATTCACCTTTTAATGATTTAAAACCACTTAAGAATATGGTAGGTTCAGCTTCAATTGTAGGTTTAGGTGAAGCTACGCATGGGGCTCATGAAATTTTTACGATGAAAAACCGTATTGTGAATTATTTAGTATCTGAAAAGGGCTTTACCAATCTAGTTTTAGAAGAGGGGTGGGACAGAGCTTTAGAACTTGATCGATATGTTCTTACTGGTGAGGGAAATCCAAGCCAACATCTATCACCTGTATTTAAGACGAAAGAAATGTTAGATTTACTTGATTGGATTCGGCAATATAATGCTAATCCAAAACATAAATCTAAAGTGCGTATCATCGGGATGGACATTCAATCAGTAAACGAGAATGTTTATAATAATATAATAGAATATATTAAAAGAACCAATTCAAAACTTGTGCCGAGGATAGAAGAGAAGATAAAAGGTCTTATTCCTGTAACAAAGGATATGAATACTTTTGAAAGCCTTACGAAAGAAGAAAAAGAAAAGTATATTTCAGATGCTAAACAAATTAGTGCTTTATTAGAGGGAAATAAAAGTTATTTAAATGGGAAATCTAAAGAGTTCGCATGGATAAAACAAAATGCTCGTATTATTGAACAGTTTACTACAATGTTAACGTCACCTCCTGATAAACCATCTGATTTATATTTGAAACATGATATCGCAATGTATGAAAATGCGAAGTGGACTGAAGAACATTTAGGAAAAACTATTGTATGGGGGCATAATGGCCACGTTTCGAAAACAAATATGCTTCCTTTTGTATACCCTAAAGTAGCTGGGCAGTATTTAGCAGAGTATTATGGAAAACGGTACGTATCTATTGGAACATCAGTTTATGAAGGACAATACAATGTCAAGAATAGCGATGGTGAATTTGGCCCATATGGAATATTAAAATCGGATGATCCAAACAGTTATAACTACATCTTTGGACAAGTTAAAAAAGATCAATTTTTTATTGATTTACGTAAGGCAAACGGCGTGACAAAAACTTGGTTGAACGAACAACATCCAATTTTCGCTGGAGTAACTACCGAAGGGCCTGATATACCAAAAACAGTTGATATATCATTAGGTAAAGCGTTTGATATACTTGTTCAAATTCAAAAAGTGAGTCCATCTCAACTACATCAATAAATTTAGAATAATGTACCTTAATGAAGTGTAGTGTTAAGTGTCAATAGAGTTGTTTGAATATGTCAGTTAGGTTATTTTCATTAAAGAATTATTAAATGGAATAAATGTTTTTAAATTAGAGACGATGTGGTGGGATAGAAGCACAGTATCATCAAGTTAACAAAATAAAATTCTACCTAAAATGAAAAAATACGCTATTCTTTCTATAGAATCATAGGAAAGGATGGCGTTTTTTGATCTAATCTATTACTACAATTTGCTCAAGGAATTTAAAATTTTTTATGCAAAAATACCTTACGAAATCTTACTAAAAATGTTGGTTTTGTACAATGAACCACATATCCATCAAGCTAAAGAACTAGTTACCCAAAAACTAGAAAAAGAGTGTGTTGTGAAACAAATATGAAGCAATTTTACCGCATGGAAAAGCTAAATATAGTATGTAAATGAAAGGGAATGAGGGAATTTATTTTCCGTTATGAAAAAAATTTTCTTTTTAAAACTTGATTAAAGAAAAAATATTTTATATACTAATTCATGTAAACGGTTTACTAAATCGTATTTTGCTAGAAACGAAGGGAAGATTCGCATGGAAACAAGGGGGAGAGTAATCGGGATTGATATCGGTACCACAAGTACGAAAACGGTTGTATTCACTGAAAACGGTAAAGTTGTTGCATCACATGCAATTGATTATCCAATCATTCAACCGAACGTCGGATGGGCGGAGCAAGATCCTGATGTAATATGTGCCGCTGTATACAAAAGTGTAAGCGTTGCCATTAAAAAAGGTAATGTACTACCAGAAGATATTTCTTCAATCGGTATTAGTACAGCTATGCACGCATTAATTGCAGTAGATGAAAACGGTGCGCCGTTAACGCGTTCTATCATTTGGGCAGATAATCGAAGTACGAAGCAATCAGAAAAATTATTACAACAAATGAATGGGCATGAAATTTATAGACGTACAGGTACACCAATTCATCCGATGTCACCACTTTCTAAATTGTTATGGATGAAAGAAGAGGAACCAGAGTTATATACAAGTGCTTATAAATTCATTTCCATTAAAGAGTATGTGATTTACCAATTATTTTCACGCTACGTAGTTGATTATTCGATTGCTTCTGCTACGGGGTTATTTAATTTAGAAACATTAAACTGGGATGAAGATGTTTTAACTATGTTACATATGTCACCAGAACAATTATCAACACCTGTACCAACTACATATATTTTATCGGGAATGAAACCGGAATTAGCACAAAAAATGGGCATTCATGAAGATACTCCAGTTGTTATTGGTGCGAGTGATGGTGTTCTTGCAAATGTAGGTGTTGGTGCAATATCACCTGGCTCCGCTGCAATTACGATTGGGACAAGTGGTGCGGTTCGAACTATTGCATCGAGTGTTAATACAGATGAAAAAGGAAGAACTTTTTGTTACGCATTAACAGATGAGCACTGGGTTATCGGTGGGCCAACGAATAACGGTGGAATATTACTTAGGTGGTTACGTGATGAATTTGGTAGCCCGGAACAAGAGGTAGCGAGGAAGCTTGGGATTGATCCTTATGATTTATTAATTAAGTATGCGGAAAGTGTACCAGCTGGAGCAGATGGATTACTATTTTTACCGTTTCTATCTGGAGAACGTGCACCCTACTGGAATGCAAATGCTCGAGGTACATTCTTTGGGATAAACCTTCAGCACAAACGAGAACATTTTATACGAGCAGTTATGGAAGGTGTCTGTATGAGTGTATATTCAGTTGCACTTGCAATCCGTGATTGTACAGGACCACTTACTGAAATACGTGTTTCAGGAGGATTTGCGAAGTCTGCATTTTGGAGACAAATGCTCTCCGATATGATGGGAAAAGAATTGCTTGTTCCTGAAAGTCATGAAGCATCTGCGCTTGGGGCAGCGGCACTTGCTTTATATGCGGTAGGAAAAATTGATTCTCTTGACGAGGTGAAGGATTGGATTGATATTGTCCATCACCATGTACCAAATAAAGAAAATACGGCTATTTATTTAGAAATGTTTTATATGTATGAACGACTTTACAATCGATTGAAAGAAGAATTTGATTGTATAGCTGCTTTCCAACGTAAACAATAGGGGGATTGGGAGAAATGGTAGTTGGGATTGTACTAGCGGCAGTTGTCATACTACTTCTACTTATTACAGTAGTGAAATGGCATCCATTTGTCGCATTAATTTTAACAGCAATCGGAGTTGGGCTAGCAATGGGGATGCCCTTGGTTGCAACTTCACCACAACATCCAGGGATTATTGATTCTATTAAATCGGGTCTTGGAAGTACGTTAGGGTTTTTAGCAATTGTTTTAGCATTAGGAACGATGCTTGGGAAAATGATGGCCGAATCTGGCGGTGCTGAACGAATTGCTAACACATTAATTGATCGTTTTGGGAAGAAACGTGTTCACTGGGCAATGATGTTTGTTGCATTTTTAGTAGGGATTCCGGTGTTTTTCCAAGTTGGATTTGTACTATTAATTCCATTAGTATTTACAATCGCCATAGAAACAGGGGTATCACTTATTACAATCGGTATTCCGCTTGTAGCAGGTCTTTCAGTTGTACATGGACTTGTTCCACCACATCCAGCAGCGATGGCAGCGGTAGGTATTTTTAAAGCAGATGTAGGGAAGACAATTTTATATGCATTAATTGTCGGACTTCCAACTGCAATTATTTCGGGGCCGCTTTACGGAAAATGGATCGGTGCTCGTATACATAAAGAAGTGCCGTTAGATATAGCGGAGCAATTTATTGAAAGAGACAAGAAGAAAGAACTTCCTAGCTTCGGAAATACATTGTTTACTATTTTACTTCCAGTATTTCTTATGCTTGGTGCATCCATTGCTGAAGTAGCGTTACATAAAACGAGTCAACTTGCACAAGTGTTACACTTTATTGGAGATCCAATAGTCGCTTTATTAATTGCAACGATTTATTCTTTCTTTAGTCTTGGTTATGCAAAAGGATTTTCTAAAGATAAAGTATTACAATTTACAAATGATTGCTTAGGGCCAATTGCAAACATACTGTTAGTAATTGGTGCTGGTGGTGCGTTTAATAAGGTGTTATTAGATTCTGGAATTGGTACTACAATTGCTGAAATGGCGAAAGAATCACATATTTCACCAATATTACTTGGATGGGGAATTGCAGCACTTATCCGAGTTGCAACGGGATCAGCTACTGTTTCTATGATGACAGCAGCTGGAATTGTAGCACCGATTGCAGCAAGTACACCTGGGGTAAATGTTGAACTACTAGCACTTGCAACAGGCGCAGGGTCATTAATTTTATCACATGTGAATGATTCTGGATTTTGGATGATTAAAGAGTATTTCGGAATGACTGTGAAAGAAACATTATTAACATGGACTGCAATGGAGACGATACTATCAGTTGTAGCACTTGGATTAATTTCGTTATTAAATATATTTGTATAGAATGGGAGATTGATTAATATGAAACTAGGTTTAATTGGATTAGGAAAAATGGGATTCCCATTAGCTGAACACTTACATGAAGACAAGCATGAAGTAGTTGTATACGATGTAAATAAAGAGCTTGTAGAAAAGGCAGGAAAACTAGGAATTACTGCACGTCATACATTAAAAGAAATGATCGCTGAATTAGAAGCTCCTCGTACGATCTGGGTAATGGTGCCTGCAGGAGAAGTTGTAGAGTCAGTATTAAAAGATGTGTATCCGTTATTAGATGAAGGTGATATCGTTATTGAAGGTGGAAATTCATTCTATAAAGATACGTTACGCCGTGCTGAAGAAGCAAAAAGCTTCGGATTACATTATGTAGATATCGGTACATCTGGCGGTGTAGAAGGAGCTAGATACGGTGCTTGTTTAATGGTTGGTGGAGAAAAAGAAATTTATTACCAATTAGAACCTTTATTTAAAGATTTAGCAGTAGAAAATGGCTATTCTTATGCTGGCCGCGTTGGTAGTGGTCATTTCTTAAAAATGGTTCATAACGGTATTGAGTACGGCATGATGCAAGCAATCGCTGAAGGATTTGAAGTACTAGATAAGAGTGACTTTGATTTCAATTATGAAGATGTTGCAAAAGTATGGGCTAACGGATCAGTTATCCGTGGTTGGTTAATGGACTTAACTGAAAAAGCATTTGCAGAAGATCCGAAACTAGATGGCATTAAAGGTGTAATGAACTCTTCAGGAGAAGGAAAATGGACTGTTGAAACTGCACTTGAACTTCAAGCTGCAGCACCAGTTATCGCTATGTCATTATTTATGCGCTATCGTTCTCAGGAAGATGATACATTCCATGGAAAAGTAGTTTCAGCACTACGTAATCAGTTCGGTGGACATGAAGTTGTGAAAAAATAAGGATGTTTTTGAAAAGAAACTTGTGCATAAGCGCAAGTTTCTTTTTTATAGTTTAAGAAACTACTAATTTAAAAATACCAATCAATCATCGTTTTTTTTGTCACAAATGACACTAACCTCCTCTTAGACTTTGAAATGTACGGATTCCCGCATTATGTTTTTTGTATTGATTGTATCAAATATAAAGCGCTGCATGAAATATGTCCCAACATAAAAGTAAGAATAAATAAAATGAAGTTTTCATAAATAGTAAAAGGGTGCTTATGTCATCAGTATAGCTAAGAAGTGTTGTTACATATGAGAAGAGCGTGTTAATAAAATATGAGGTGGTTAAATGGGAAATGAGCAAGTGAAGTCTGTAAAGGAAGAAAAAAAGTTATGTCTTTGTATGATCGTTAAAAATGAGTCTAGAATTATGGAAAGATGTTTAAATGCAACAAAATCAATTGTAGACTTTGTTTCTATTTGTGATACTGGATCGACGGATAATACGCCTGAAATTATTGAAAATTGGTGTAAGGAAAATGAGATACCTGGGACGGTTCATCATGAGCCGTTTAAAAACTTTGGTTATAACAGAAGCTTAGCTGTTTCGTTAGCGCAAAAAACATACCCAGAAGCAGATTATTTATTAATATTAGATGCGGATATGATTTTAGAGGTTGATCCGAATTTCGATAAAACGAGCTTAACGGAAGATCATTATCTTACATTACAATATGATGTTCATATTAAATATTGGCTTACACGTCTTTTAAAAGCTTCTTTACCATGGAAATCTGTCGGTGTTACTCATGAGTATTGGGATATAGATCGTTCAAAAGTTGGAGCGAATTACAATACGAGGGTAGCTCGGTTAGAGACTCTTGTCGTGAATGATCCCGGAGATGGCGGGAGCAAAGCTGATAAATTTGAAAGAGATGAGAGGTTGTTGTTACAGGGAATAAACGACCCAGAAACAACGCCAGATTTGCATATAAGATATTTATTTTATTTAGCTCAGACTTATTTTCATTTAAGTCAATTTGAGAATTCAATTAAATGGTATAAAAAACGTGTGGAAGCAGGAGGATGGGTTGAAGAGGTATTCTATTCGTTATTGCGAATAGGATTTTGTTATGAGCAGTTAGCAAATCGTTCAGCAAATAAACAAAATGAAGTGACAGATGCTGATGA
>Ga0102589_1004275_pt1 | contig 13650 bp, 14 predicted proteins | sample AraplaMF_Col_mLB_FD_76858 | JGI IMG/M metagenome (GOLD analysis project Ga0102589, IMG submission 76858) | Arabidopsis root microbial communities from the University of North Carolina, USA - plate scrape MF_Col_mLB | ecosystem: Host-associated > Plants > Roots > Endosphere | place: USA... | reverse complement strand
TCGTTAATAAAATTGATCGTAGTGGCGCAAACACTGAAAAAGTTATGAAACAAATAAAAGAGGTTCTTTCAAATGAAGCATTCCCCTTCTATTCTGTTCTAAACGAAGGAACGAAAGAAGCCCGGATCATTGAATACAAATCATATGACGATTGTATGGAACTGTTAGCACCATTTAATGAATCGTTACTTGAATCATATGTAAATAACGAAATAATACCGGACGCACTATTAAGAGAAAAACTAGAACAGCAAATACAGCAAGCGAATGTGTATCCAATCTTTTTCGGTTCAGCAATGACTGGTATGGGCGTAACAGAACTTCTTGAAAAACTTCCGGCTCTCATTCCAGCTCTTACATCGGCACAAGAGGAACCATTATCCGGTTTTGTTTTTAAAATTGAACGTGAACCTTCTGGAGAAAAGGTTGCTTATATAAGAGTTTTTTCAGGTAGCTTACATGTTAGAAAATATGTTAATATACAGCGCAGTAAGTCTCTATTCCATAAAGAAAAGATAAAAAAAATGTGCCTATTTCATAATGGAGATACCGTTCAAACTTCTACCGTTCCTAGCGGTGAGTTTTGTAAAGTGTGGGGGCTGAATGATATTAAAATTGGTGATATTATCGGTGAACGTACGGATTATATAAAAGATATTCACTTTGCCGAACCACAAATGGAAGCTGCCATTGATGCGGTACCTAAAGAGCAAATTCATAATTTATACGCTGTTCTTATGGAACTATGTGAAGAAGATCCGCTCATTAAAGTTTGGAAAGACGATGTTCATAATGAACTATATATTCGCCTTTTCGGTGAGGTACAAAAAGAAGTAATTGAAACAACACTTTATGAGAAATATAATTTGCAGGTTACTTTTTCAAATACGCGAGTTGTATGTATCGAGAAACCAATTGGCGTAGGCAATTCTGTTGAAGTAATGGGTGAAAAAGAGAATCCATTTTACGCAACAATCGGATTCAAAGTTGAACGTGGTGAACTTAATTGCGGTATAACATATAAATTAGGTGTTGAGCTCGGCTCACTACCTTTAGCATTTCATAAAGCGATTGAAGATACGGTATTTCAAACGTTAAAACAAGGATTATACGGGTGGGAAGTTACAGATATTATCGTCACGTTAACACATACTGGTTATGCTAGTCCTGTTACAACAGCGAGTGACTTTAGAAACTTAACACCGCTCGTTTTAATGGATGCTTTAAAACAAGCTGCAACATATGTATATGAACCAGTTAATGCGTTTGAATTAACTGTACCGGAGCAAGCAATTAGTACCGCAATGTATAAGCTCGCTGCCGTTCCAGCAACTTTTGCAGAGCCTATATTCAATAACAATTCTTATCAGTTAACAGGATCATTACCTGTTGCGAAAACAGAGAGTTTCAAACGAATACTACATTCATTTACAGAAGGAGAAGGCATATTTACAACGAAGCCAGCTGGTTTCACAAAACTTATGGCTCCCTTCCCTACTCGAAAACGTGTTGATTATAATCCGCTGAATCGTAAGGATTATTTACTTCATGTTTTGAAGGCTTATTAAAGTAAAAGAGGTGCAATTCGCACCTCTTTTGCATGTATTAATAGGTTAGTTTGTCCTAACAACTTCTTTAAGTTTTCCTATTATTTTCGCTATAGCCTCAATTGAATTTTCCGTTTCATATCCCCCAACATTTACAGAATGATTTGCATTTTTGACAACTTCAATCTGTAAATTCGTTTTATATAACTGATCAACTTGATCTGCATTGTATTGATGATCTTTATCCCCAATAACTAAAAACCCTTCGTGATTACTATGCAAGATAGAATCAAAAATCGTATCAAACGTCAGTAACGGTGTCAGTAATATCATTTTCGACTGTAAAAACTCTTCTCTCTTCATTAAATCATTCGCAATTGGAATTGTTCCGAGTGACTTCCCTAAAAATATAGTATCGTTGTATTGCTCAGCTTTTAATACTTCCTTCATTACAGGATTCATATCATCCATCATTATTTTTGTTACTTCTTCCATTGGTTTATTCATTACTTGTTCGTCGTAAGAATAATGAATATGTACAACATCAATTTTATGTTCAAGCATAAGCATCGTCGCGTAATAAAATAACGGCTTATCATAATTGTATCCTGAACCTGAAAACATAAAGCAAACGGTACTAGAACCTTTTTCGATATGTGTGTAATAAATTACTTTGTCATTTATATGTATCTCTTTTTTAATCCCCTTCATCCTTTTCTCCTCCGAATACATTTAATCTTGTAAAATGATATGTTCTGTATGAACTGCTATATTCTTTACTTTCTCTTTTATAAATGCAGGCTGTAAATTATATGCATGTAACTCTTCTACCGGCACCCACTTAAACAAATATGTTCTATCCTCTTCTTCCAAAATATATTGATCCGCTCCATTTGCAGGTAATTCATGTAGCTCTACTTCATAATAAAAACTAATCTCATGAAACTTTTGCTCAGAAAGTGTAAAGAAATTTTCTACTGACCATATTAATCTCTTCCCTTTAATAGGAGCAGCTAGTTCTTCTGCAAGTTCCCGTTGTAACGCATCCTCACTGTTTTCTAACATTTTCACTCTTCCGCCCGGTACGTACCAAAAATCTTCACCGTCACCTTGCAGAATAAGTATTTTATTATCCTGTTTACAAATTGCTCCGACTCGGTAGTTAAAACATGTTACCTCTACTTTAAACGTAAGATCCATCCGTAACGCCCCCTTATATAAATATCGAATTATTACAAAACAATTATGTAATTACTGTACAAATAAGGTTACTAAATTTATCCACTCCATTCAATGGTTTTTGAATTTTCTAAACTATTATTTTTCATCATTACAAGTGTATATACATATGTTACAATCATATTGCACACTAGAAAACATTATGGGGGTACGGATGGAAACGTTATTAATCCAGCAAACTGAGAAATCAAATAAGTTTTGGAAAATCGTTGTGAAAGAAAAAGACTATGTTGTGTTTTACGGAAAAATTGGCACAGCTGGCAGTGTGAAAGCGAAAGAGTTTGAAACAGAAGAAGAATGTATGAATGAAGCTAATAAACTAGTTGCTTCCAAACGTAAAAAAGGATATACAGACCCGTTGCCTGGGGAAGATTACATAAAAGAAAAAACGATAACCGAAGAAGAATTTTGGGAGCTACTTCATCGTGCAAAAACGAAAGGTGAGGACCAAGAAGAACAAATAGAATGGCTTACTTCTCACCTTGCTAAACGTACAGTACATGAAATTGTAGCTTTTGATACGCATATGCATAGCCTTTTGAAAGACTCCTATACCTCCCGTTTATGGGCAGCAGCCTATATTATTATGGGTGGCTGTTCAGATGATACTTTCGATTACTTCCGCGGATGGTTATTATATCAAGGAAAAGAGACATACGAAGCTTGTATTGAAGATCCAGAACGATTAATTCCTGTATTAGAAAACTTGAGTGAGTATGACGTCCCAGAGATTGAAGAACTTACTCTATATTTCGGGCAAGAAGTTTACATGGAGAAGACTGGGGATGAAGATGATACTTACTTTACACTATACCATGTCTTAACAAATGAAGAGTTTGAGGAAGTTGATATCGAGTTAGATTGGGATGAAGACGATGAGGAAGGTTTAAAAAAGATGTTTCCTACACTATGGGAGATGTACGGGGAAGAACCGATTGAGTGGTAGATTCATATTAGGACTCTGTTTAACCAATAAACAGAGTCCTTTTTTCACAAGATTCTTATTTAAACTCTCTTTATTCCATACCACTTATCCAATAACATCTTTTCTCTTTCCCTTGAAATCCCTGCTTTTAATTCCCATTCGTCCACACTCTTCATCCACTCATACACATCTGTAACTGTATGTTCTAACCTTCTAAAAGTAAGTCCTTCTTTAACAGCACTTTCAATACTAATTGAAAATCCACCTTTCCACGGCTTCGTTTCACCTTCTAATGAAAAAGTTTCTGGAAGCCATAAAGGCATCTCTGTCCAAGGCTGCACTTTATGTTCATTCATAAACGATTCCTCTATCCAAACGAATTCAGCATCACTATTCGTAACTTTTTTACACGTATTTAATAGCTCTTCCATCGTCAAATCATAATTCGGACCTGTTACATTGAATGTACCTGCATTTTTGTTTTCTGCCATGTTTAGTCCCCAGTTTGCGACGTCTTTTATATCAACTATCTGTACTGGATGGTCTTTTCTTCCTGGAACTAACACTTTACTTCCTTTTGCTACACGCCCGATCCAGTATGGAAGTCGATCTGTATAATCGAACATTCCTGAAAGAAGTCCTGCTCTTACGTGTAAAACACGCCCCGGCCAATACTTCTCTGCTTCTTTTTCGCATAATACTTTCAGCGCACCATAATGCTCATAAGGAGATATTTCACCATTCTCTACAGCCTTTATTTGCTCTTCCGTCGGTTCAGGTTGTAATATATAGTCTTCTTTTATGTCATGCGGAATCCAATCTTTATATACGGAAAGGCTTGAGATGAATATATAGTGTTCAATATTATCTTTAAGTACTTCTCCAACATTTCTAATGTGATGCGGAGAAAACCCACATGTATCCACAACAACATCCCATTTTCGATTTTCTAAACTTGATACATCACCATTTCTGTCACCGATCAGCTGCTCCACTTCAGGAAAAATTTCTTTGTTTGTTCCGCGGTTAAATAATGTAACTTCATGCCCTCTGTTCAAAGCCTCTTCTACAACAGCTCTTCCCAAAAATCGTGTACCACCTAGTATTAACATTTTCATGGTTCTCCCCCATTCATTATTAAAAATCGTTTCTTTTGTTAAACGAATTTCTATCATAAAAAGTTACGGGGGATTTGTTGTTTTACTTTAATCCTACAAATAAAAAGAATCCATCTTGAAAAATTAATCAATACGGATTCTTAAATTAGATATAATTGTTGAATTACTAACTCCGCACAACTTCCCCATCAACTAACTCAATAATTCTATTACACTTATTCGCTACTTCCATATCATGCGTTACAATAATAATTGTTCGCCCTTCTTCATTCAGTTGTAATAGCAAACTCATAATTTCTTCTCCCGTTTTCCTATCTAAATTCCCAGTCGGTTCATCTGCCAATATTAATTCTGGTTCGCCTACTAACGCTCTTGCAATTGCGACGCGCTGCTGCTGTCCACCCGATAGCTCGTCCGGTGTTTTATACATATGTTCTTTTAAACCTACTTTTTCTAAATAGAACTTCGCCTTATTTTCTCTTTCCCGTTGCTTTAACTTTCTATATGTGAGTGGTAGCACTACATTATCTAGTACAGTATGTTCTTTTAACAATGCAAAATATTGAAAAATAAATCCAATCATTTCATTTCTTGTTTTATGAACTTTATTTGCTCTAATTTCAGTTAATGATTTTCCATTTAACATATATTCACCCTCATTTGGCATATCAATTAACCCTATAACATTTAGTAATGTACTCTTCCCTGAGCCTGATCGCCCCATTCCGCTATAATTTCGCCCTTATTTATCGTTAAATTTATACCGTTTAACGCGAACGTATTATGATTCTTATTACTATACACCTTCTTAATATCTTTTAGTTCAATTAACCCCATTATTCCATCCCACCTATTAATGTTTTCGGTTCAAGCTTTCTAATAAATAAGAAGACAATTACATTCGAGACAACGATGATTAATAATAAGAATAGAAATACTAAAAACAATATAGGCATATCCAATTTAAAGTCTAATACCGTTGCTTCCTTTAAATCCTTCGACATTTGTAATAGAACCCCATACCTCCATGAAAAGTAAGTTATCGACATTCCTAAGCCAGTTATTGCTACAATAATGTTCTCTAAAACAATTTGAATAAACATACCAAATTTACTTTCGCCAAAAGCTATTTTTATACCAAATTCCCGCTTTCTCATCAAGATAGAAACAATGGTCGTTACTACAATTCCGACGATCGAGAATACAACGAATAAGATTCCTACTATAAGTTGAGGTATTTCCGAATAGCCGTTAAGAGTAACATCTTCATTTATTTCATCACCTAAACTTTTTAAATGAAACGTACCGCCGTTTCCTTTAAGTTGAATTGATTCTTCTAGTTTCTTTACATCTGCACCTTTTTGTAAATATAAAACTGTACTTTGATGTAGTCTTAAAAACATTGCTTCATATTTTTCAAATCTATCAAATGACATAGGCATTATCATTGCGTAATCCAACTTCAAATATGTGTTCGTCGTATTATTATTTACGATAAATTTATTTTCTGGCAAAAACCCTATAATTGTATATCGATCATTAATTGTATCTCCAACTTGAAAATATTTCTTAAAGTAAGAACCCATTAAAACTTTTGTTTTTTCTTCACTATTTTTTTGAAAGTCATCATGCGAGAAACCTTCTTCAGGTTTTAAAGGTAAACGTAACATTTTATAGTAATTTTCATCTACAAAAATTGTTTTAATAGTAGGTCTTTCATCGTGAAACGTTTTATGTTTCAAATCAGTAATCATACTGTTTTGAAATGGTCTATTACTTGACTCTATTTCAATAACTCGCTCCTCGTATGTACCATACGAAATCACATCTTTATTTTGATAAATTGTATTATAAACCGCTTGAATTTTCTCTTTATTAAATTGATTGCTTTGTAATCTATCTGTCGTCATTTCAAAAGTAACTAAATATGTTTTATCCACATTTAATACCGAGCTGGATTTATCGTTTAGATGGTGTAAATTATAAAATACATTAATTGAACTCGTTAGAGTTGCTAATCCAAATGTAATCTGTATTAGAAGAAGTACGGAAAATAGAAATCTCTTTTTTAATGCTATGAACGCACTTTTTATTCTCATCATTTTTACTCCTTTAATGCTTTAGCAGGTTCACTTTTAAGCACATATACAAATGGTATTACAGAGAGGATGAAAGCTATAGTAAGTGAAAGAAATACACACATTACAATATGAGTAGACTGTAAACTAATACTATAACTTGTAAACTCTATAATATTTTCACTCAAAATGCTAAAAATCCATTGTATGCATATTGCACAGGCTGATGCAGTGATTGCACATAAAAATAATTGACTAAATATAAAAATAAAAAGATTTATATTACTTGCTCCCAAAGCTTTCCTTAACGACAAACTTTTTTTCTTCGTATAAATCCAATAATAACTTACTATTATATTGGTAATGAAAGCTATACATAAAAGCCTATATGGAAAACTGAGTAACTCTTCTACGGCTTCACTTGAGTTTTTTTCCTTTTCATAGTTCTCTTTTTCACTAATCACTTTGGCATTTATATCTTTATTGTTCTGTTTCATATGCTGTATGAAAGTTTCTATTTCCTTGATAGGGTTTTCATTAGAACGAACAATCATTTGGAATGTATTATCTTTTTGTATCATCTGTTTCACCTCATCTGGCATGTCATTTAGAGAGACGAAAATTTTAATATTATACTCATATCCAGTATTTTCTCCAGCTACGCCTTTAACTGTATATTCCTTATTAAATAATTTTATTGTTGCCATATCCTTATAAATTTTCTTCCCCACTATTACACTATTTTTTTCATCTTGTCCCATCTGAGAACCTTTTAGCAAAGGTGGAGACCAATTTTTATTAAGGAGACCATTCATTATTACGTGGCCGATATCCGGAATAGTAATACGAATATCATTTGTAATAACACTAGCGTTTTTAAAATCAGATTCTATTAACGTCTGAAATTGTTCGAAATTGATTTCCCCCATATTAGTAAGTTGAACTGAATAGTAATAATTAAAATAACCATTTTTACTATCATAAAATTTCTCATCATAATAATCTCGCGTCGACATTGCGATCAGGATTGGCCATATTGTCAATACAAATCCAATAAATAGCATAATGAATATTGTTTTGTTCACCACTATTTCTTTTAATACTAGATTCATATATCCTCCTCATTTTAAAAACCGTGAAAAAGGTATGTATCCTTTTTCACGGTTTTTGTTGATTTTTATTTAATTACCATTTCCTTAGAAGTGTACGCACTATCCCCTACCATTATCCATTCATGACCCGAATAACCTCTGGTCACCGGTCCTTTGGATGCAACGCTAACGTTTATACGATCTGAAATTTTAGCATCATACAATGCTAACTCTTTAGAAGTCCCATCATCAAAGCTAGCTCTTACAGTCATCTTGTAAAAATGAGGTTCGTCCTTTTTTGCAGTATAGGCAGTTGCCTTAGCTTTTGCTCCGCTTCCTGTCCACGTTGCATTATTATCCCAACTAATCGAAGCAAATGAAACGGAAGAAACCATACCTAATAAAGAAGCAGTTAATCCTGTAACAGCTAAAGTTTTTGGAAGTAAGCTTTTCATATATCCTTAATCTCCCTTTTTAAAATATTCACTTAAATATTTAAGTATTTTTAGGCCTTGTCCCCATTATACATAAAGAAAGACTTTTTATATTAAAAAACCCTAATATTTACACTTTTAACAAAACCCTTACATTCCCATGAACTTTACGTCACAAAACAAAAAGATGGTATAAAACCAAAATTCACCCCATCTTTTTACTACCATTATTGATTTGACTGTATGCCAGGAAAAATATATTTCACAATCAATTCCCATCTATCCCGTGCATTCGGCATAGCTTCAGAAGCAATTACTACAACCAAATCCTTCTCTGGAATACAACAAATCATATTCCCACCGTCACCTATAGCACAGTATGAAAAGATTCCATCTTCTTCTCGAAACCACCATAAGTAACCATATTGATTTTGGTTCATTTCTGTTGATTCTTTTATCCATGATTTTGATAGTATTTGTTTTCCATTATGAATACCTTCATTCAAATACATCTGTCCAAACTTAGCCATATCCCTAACAGTTAACGTTAGTCCCCATCCGCCTGTCGAAATACCATTTGGATCGTGAACCCACCCTTTCACATCTTTTCCGAATAAGTCATCGAATCCAAATGCTTTCATATTATAGTTTGGAATTTCTCTCATACCGAGTGACTGAAATAGCTGTTCGTTCGCAAATTCACGCGCACTTTTTCCTGTTACGCTCGTAATAATTGCTGATAATAAATGAGCTCCTGCAGATGAATATTTAAAAGATCCAATTTCTCCGCCATTCCCCATCCTATTAAGTGTATACTGTACCCAATCCTGTTGTGTACATAATTCTTCTAACGGTTCCTGCCAGTCTACAAAAGGATATGGCGCTGTCATTGTAAGTAAGTGTCTCACTGTTACTGCAGATGCCGTACGTTTATATTCAGGGAAAAACTCTATTACTTTTTGATCTACACTTTTTATATAGCCTTTATCTACACATATCCCAATTAACGCAGAAATAATCGTTTTTGTGACAGATGCTACATGAAATGCATTATCTGGACCTTGGCCGTTATAATATTTTTCAAAAACAATATTACCTCTCTGTACTACTAACATACCATTAATATTTTTGTATTCTTCTTTTATAATTAGATCTAACTTTTCAGCAGTTTTCATTATTCATTCCCCTTTAACCTATGATTAAAAAGGTTCGATAGGTACATATATATCAACTATATGTTTATTTTCCTGGTGCTGCCTTGGGTCATTTTTATACATTTCAAAAGGATAGGAATCTCTCGGTTTATATCCGCTATTTGGAAGCCACTCACCATATAAGAAATCCCACGCTCCTTTATATTCATCTTGGAATATTTCAAAATGACCTACCGCATACTTTCCAGAAGGTATTACCATTATTCCAATGTCGTTCGTTTCTACTGCAGGCTCATTCGGAATTGTTATACATAAACTAGTTCTTAAATGATTGTCCTCCGTAAATTCATGATGATCGTGGTAAATAGTTAATACTTTCGTATCCTCAAATACATGATAGTTTTCCCCCGCTGCGTAATGAAATAATTTCTCTATCATTTTTGGAAAAGCTATAGCTAACTCTTCATATGTACCTGTATGTCTTATGTATGCGACGTTTATATTATCCGCTGTTACAATTTCAACATTTCCTCGAACCTTCTTACATTCATTGTATTGAGGAATTCCCCTTACGTCTTTGCAATTCTTGCTATTATCGTTTCGATATTGAGACGGACTTACGCCGTAATAATTTTTAAATGTTCGGGAGAAAACTGCTGAATCTGTGAATCCGAAGTGATACGCAATATCTGTAATCGTCATATCTGCGCGATATGTAAGTAGATGTGTTGCCCTTTCTAGTTTCAAGCGATTCACATACCGAGATAATGGCTCATCAACTATTCCTTTAAAAATCCGATGAAAATGATACTTCGAAAATCCTGCTATATCAGCTAGCTCTTCAATGGATAATGAACTGTCTATGTTTGATTCTATATAATCTTGAACCTTATGTATGCGTCTTACATACTCATTTCTACTCTGTTTATTCTCCATACTCTTTATCTCCTCACAACAAAAAGAACCATCCTAGAATACTTTTAGGACGGCTTTCTATTCGTAATAGATTCTTCCATATTCTATTGTTAAATCGATATAATTTCACTATATTTTTTAAATTGATGGTAATGTGGCAGTATCCCGATTTAATTGAAAGAAACAACTATTTTTTTATAGCCCTACGCAAATTAATAATATTATTGGGATTTAGCTCCCATTGTCTCATAAGTTCTTTTTGTCTTGTTTTTAAGTCTTCAAATGGTTCTTCCACTATGTCGATTTTATTAAATTTCCCTTCGAAAACTAAAGCATTTTTTATCTTTTTATATCCACCAAAACCTAAGTCATCATTTAGTAACCAGACTACTCTCTGTATTTTTGCGAATAAAATACCCCCTGTACACATTGGACACGGTTCCAACGTGCTATAAATAGTAAACTTCTCATTTTTTATTTTTGCATCAAACATTGCTTCCCCTGCATTGCGAATAGCGTCTATCTCTGCGTGAGCTGTTATGTCTTTTTGTGGATGCACTCTATTTCTTCCTCTTGCAATGACATTATTATTTCCATCAACAATAACTGCTCCTACTGGATATGTATTTTCTTTTAATGCCATTTCAGCTTCTTCCAATGCCATCTGTAAAAAATATCTATCTCTTTCAAATTTCATATAGATCCCTCTTTTTTAGATGAAATTTTGTTACGGAAATTCATTTCGACTATCATACTACCCTCTATCAAGCTAACAAAATCAGTCATTCTTTATGCAACGGATAACGTTTTGATATACATTTAACTCAGTACGTTTAGGTAAAGCTTATTTCACTACACATGTTTCAAAAATAAAACTCTACTCCCGCCATTCCCATCATAATTTGTATGTACCGATACACCCTCTACCTCATCATCCCCAGCCTCAATTCGAAAACCGATTTCTTGATGAAACTGTATCGACTTTTTATTAGTTGGTGACGTAATTGCTCTTACAACTTTACGATTATTTGCACGAGCGACATCAAAGAAATAAGAATACAATGTCGATGCGATTCCTCTTCTTCTATACTTCGGATTTACACCGATAAAATGAACGTATGCTTCATCTTTATATGTTTGTGAAAAAAATCCACATAAGAAACCTAACGTTTCGCCCTCTTCTTCAATGATAAAACTCGTTTCTTGAAAGTGAACGAAAAACAATTTTGGCAACATGGCAGCCATGTCTCTCCCGCCCCACCAATCATTTAAAACAGAATGAATCTTTACATAATCTTCCCCTTGGATGTTTCTTACTCGCATATGTTTCTCCCTCTCACTCACTTCATTTTTTCATAAATTTTAATGACTGTTTCTACTAAAAGGATAAATACCCATATCCCGCAAAATACGAGAACGGACTGGAATATAGAACCTAGCATAACAATACTTATTAAACCTAATTCTGATCCTGAAATGGATATTTCATCAAACCCAAGATTATGTATAAATGGACCAGTAGAAAAAGCCATTAAAATAGAGCCTATTAAATAAATAGCACTCATTATTTTTAATATTTTTATAGAAAGATACGTAGTTTGTTTTTCTTCCACTTGTGATAATTCGATTTCTCCGCTTGCAATTCCTTTTTGCAAACAGTCCTCACATAGAAATTCTTCCTTAATTTTTTTACCACCGTGCAACGTACCTGTAATTTCTTTACAGCGCGTACACTTTCGATTTATCATTTTGTTATCACTCCAATCTCGTAAGATTATACTTATACAATTATTTCTACCTTATTATCCCTTTTATGTATTTTATAGAGAAAGGTTGTGTTTTATGATTTCAAAACTCACATTTGGTTCGAAAAAATCTACTGTTCATTATGTATTAAGACCTAGTTGTTATGCGATTATTTTCCATTTATCTTCTTCAATGATTGCTGTTATCCAAAAAGGAGACCGTTATTTTTTACCAGGTGGCGGTATGGAAGGTAATGAAACAAAAGAAGATTGTTTGCACCGTGAACTACTAGAGGAATTAGGATGGGCGATTGCAATTGATCAATATATCGGTAATGCAGCTCGATATTTTTATGCAGAAAAGGAAGATACATATTATTTGAATGTTGGGTTCTTTTACATTGCAAATATGGTACAGAAACAAACTGCAAACTGTGAGGATGATCATGTTCTAAGGTGGATGTCTCCTTTACTTGCTGTAGAACTTCTCATTCACGATCATCAAAAATGGGCTGTTGAACAAGCGCTTTTAATACGAAAACAAAAATGATCTCCTTCTATATGAAAGAGATCATTTTTACTGTTAACTTACTTTTTTCAAATTGAGAGCAGGCTTTTTCATTCCACCTTTTTTTACAACATATAAACCGATGAAGATAATAAGCCCGCCAACTAGTTGCATCAAATTAATTTGCTCTCCAATGGTTACTGCCGCAAAGATCACTGCAAACAATGGCACAAGATACATATAAACCATTACTTTCGTTGAGCCTATTTTACTAATACCGACATACCACATTGCAAGTCCGAATATGGTCGCAAAGACGATTGAATATGCTAGTGATTCCCAGCTTGGTGTATCTACTGGCCACGTTAGTGTGTTTACATTGAATAAACAGTATATAACGAGAGGTACAATTCCAATTAAAGTAGACCATGATGTGACTCTCATTGCGGAGTACTTTGTAATAAGAGGTTGTGCTAAAATTGGGTACCATCCCCACGCAATTGCTGCGACTAATCCAATTATATTTCCGAGCCACGCATACTCGTAAGTAGCTCCTCCTGTGTGTCCTGTTAATAAAACGAATGCTGCACCAATAAACGCTACGATTGAACCAATTTGTACTTTCATCGAAAAACGTTCTTGTTTGTGCAATACTGCTAATATCCCTGTAAAAATAGGGGACATCGCAATTAATAATGAGGCGTTCGTTGCTGAAGTATATTTCACGGATAGCATAAACATCGTTTGATACATTGTCGTACCAACGATGCCGACTGCTACTAATCGTAACCAATCTTTTCTTTCAATACGTAATGAGCGTTCCATCATAAAAGTAATAAGTAATAATACCGGTGATGCTACTAAAAATCGTAAACTATTAAATTGAATGGATGACA
>Ga0102589_1004273_pt1 | contig 13673 bp, 13 predicted proteins | sample AraplaMF_Col_mLB_FD_76858 | JGI IMG/M metagenome (GOLD analysis project Ga0102589, IMG submission 76858) | Arabidopsis root microbial communities from the University of North Carolina, USA - plate scrape MF_Col_mLB | ecosystem: Host-associated > Plants > Roots > Endosphere | place: USA... | reverse complement strand
TGGAGCAATTAATCTCTCTTGACGCTAAAGAATTCCAAATGGGTAATGCGAAAGTTGAAATCGCACAAGTAAACGCTGTTGATACAAACGACGTTCTTGTACACCAAGCGGAACTTGAAAAAGTTATCTCTGCAGTAGTAGAAGAAAAAGGTTTAGACCTATTCTTATTCGTTGTAACTGATATCTTAACTAACGATTCTGTCGGTCTTGCGATCGGTAAAGCAGCAAAAGTTGTTGAGAAAGCATACAACGTATCTCTAGAAAACAACACTGCTACTTTAAAAGGTGTTGTATCTCGTAAAAAACAAATCGTACCAGTATTAACAGAAGCATTCCAAGCTTAATAGTATTGAGTATGGTTTAACAAAAAGGACAAGTAGTCAGATTGGCTACTTGTCCTTTTTATCTATAAAAAAAACAGAAAATTTAAAATGGGGGATTGTGTATGCTTAAAGATTTAGAAAGTAAATTACAGTCACTTTTAGAGCGAAATATTACTTCTGTTTCAGAATTAGAGCGTTGGCTTTTGGAGGAATTGCGTGTAAACGCTGAAGTAGAAGAGGAGATAACAAGTAGTTTAATCGCCATGTATAGAGATACAAATGACAGAAATATACGTGATTTACATATGTATAATCAAAATACAATCCAACCACTTTTAAAAAGATACAAAGCAAAATTTGACCAGAAATTTAGAGAGTGTCCATTTTCTAATTTATTAGATGAGCAGAAATATGGATTTATGAAAAAATCAAGGGTAGTAAAAAGTAAAATGTTTAATGAAAAGAACATTGCTCTCTCCATTAAAGAGCAAGAACTTATTACGAAATATAGAGAAATAATGTCTAACATATCTATTAATTGGGAAGGTGAGCAAAAGACGTATGCATACGTAAAAGCAAAGCTAGATAACCCCAATAGAGCTATTCGCGAAAAAGCTTGGTACGCTTTATGTGAAGCAAGAAGTGTAGTAAAAATAGAAATAGATTGTATTATGAATGAACTCGTACAATTGCGGAATGAGATAGCTTTACATGCAGGATTTAATAATTATAGTGAATATGATTTTAAACAAAAAAATAGGGATTATAGTATTGAAGAGTGTTATAAACTTCATGAATCTATAGAAAAGTATGTTGTACTGATTTGGAAACAGTTAGGAAGTCTTTCTAAAAAGAATCTCGGTGTAAAAACGTATCACCCTTGGGATCTAATGCCTTGTAATTTACCAAAAGCCCCATTTCAAAATACCGTTGATTTATTGGATGGGGTGGAAGAAATGTTTCAGAAGACTGATTTATATTTTTATGAGAAATTTCTTCATATAAGGAAAGCTGGATTCATTGACGTAGAAGAACGTGAAAATAAGGCGCCAGGAGCCGCTTGTTTTACCTTGCCTCATAGTAAAGAGGTTTTTGTGTATTCTAATTTTAGTCCATCATTTTATGCAATTAATGCACTCATACATGAAGTAGGGCATGCGTTTCATTTTTATAGACAATTTAACAATGATAGTAGTATGCAGGAAAGATACCTTCGTGAAGAAGTGGCTGAGCTTTATTCCCTTAGTCTTGAGTTGCTAGTAATGGATAAGCTGGATATCTTTTATAAGCAAGAGGATGAATATAAAGAAGTGCAGCGCGTACAATTATATCGTGCTTTGTCTCTGTTAATGTCGTCAATTGCAGGAGATGTATTTCAGCACTGGCTCTATACAAATCCAAATCATACACCAGAAGAACGTGATAAGAAATACGCTGAAATATGCAAAAGGTATCAATATTCATCAGTCGATATTACAGGATTAGAGAATGAAATCGGTGCAAGCTGGTTAGAGTCATTTCACTATGTTCAGTTTCCTTTTTATCAAATTGAATACGCCATTGCACAAATAGGAGCAATGCAATTGTTTCAAGTTTATCGGAAAGATCCAGAAAAAGCGATTGCTTTCTTTAAAGAGGGAGCGAGTGCAGATTGGAATTTACCTATACAAAAAATATATGAAAAAACAGGTGTCACGTTTGATTTTTCGGAAGAAAGGATAGAAAGTACTGCAAGTGTAATTTTTGATCTGATTCATGAATTAAAATAAGGATAGCATTAGCTATCCTTACAACTGTTTATTCGTAGACTTTTTCCTGTTTATATAAAATGTAATAATAGCTGCAATGATGAAAATAGGTATGGCATACGCTTGCCCAACAAACAACTTCCAGCCAACATGATTATAACCTTCAGATGCTGGAGCAATCATAGCGATTATGCAAACAATAATATAGAGTACTAGTGCAGGGATTATATTTTTCATTTGTTCACCTCCCTTTCATAAAATCATCACATGTATATTTATATAATACATTATAGTTTTAAAAAAGATATATACTTTTCTAACATTTATGTAAATAAAAGGATTGTTTTTAAGTGGAATAGAATAGGTGTATGTAGAATGATATAGGGGTGTTACATATAATGAACAATATATTAAATCGAATAAAGAAAGATGTAAATATGGATCTATTGAATGAGCTATGGCCTGGTTTTAAGAGGGCTGCATTTGCATTATATAATGATGAGCATGTGTATGTATTTCATCATCCATTATTTTTGAAAGATGATGGTGAGTATGCCGTTTTAAAGCGGGATGAACAATTTAAGGCTGATACATTTATCCTATTAAAAGATTATCCGACTGCCATCGTGAATATGAATAGATATAAAGATTATGAAAGTTTACTTGCAGTTGTGGTGCATGAACTTTTTCATTGCTATCAATATTTGAATAAAGAAAGTAGATTTCCAAATGAATCTTTAGGATTTCAATATCCTATAACAGAAGAAAATATAGAATTGCGAAATAAAGAGCGAATTTGTTTATATAATGCTGTGCACTGTAAGTCACAAGCTGAGAAAAATAATTATATTAAGCAATTTATTGAATTAAGAGAACAAAGAGCTCATTTTATAAAAGAAGAGTTTATAACTTATGAGTGTATGGTTGAAAGTATAGAGGGACCTGCTTGGTATGTTGAAATGAACGCCCACATTGCAGTATGTAAAAATGATGAAAGTGAAACATTACGAAAATATAGCGGACTTATTTTAGATACATATGATGCTAATTATAACATTAGGAAGAGCTGCTATAGCTCAGGAATGCTTTTATGTTTATTATTAGATGAAATCCATCCTGAATGGAAAACGAACTTCTTTAATAGTGATAAATTGTTATATGCTTTTTTAAAACAAAATATTAATGTTGTTTTAAGTTTAAATAATGAATTTGCAATAAGCAAAGAAACGAAGCAAATTTTTCATTTTGTTCAAAACGAAAGAGACAAGGAATTTAAACAATTTTATAAGGAAAAAGGATATCATTTGTATATTGTAGGGAATATACAATTAAATTCGTTTAATCCAATGAATGTAAAATTAAACAAAAATAAAGCGTTACATAAAACCTTTTTAAGTGTACGTATACATAATAAAACATATATGATAAATCAACCTGTTTTAGCATCTTTTGAGGAAGATTTTAAAAATATGACACAAGTTCATATTATAATGAATGAAAAGCCGATAGAAACCAATAATGGTTGGAACGTAGTGGGTATTGGTAATATAGAAGCTGAGTATGAAGAAGAAAAGAATTCTATATTTTTATATTTAAAAAGTTAGAAGTGAGGTAAGAAATAAAGATGAAAAGGTTATGCATAATTCCATGCGGAAAAAAGAAAACTTGGGATAAGTATCCAGATTACGGGCCGATGGAGGCAAAAGATGTATATATTAGCCCATTTGCAAAAGCATGTCAGGCGTATGCAACTATGTTTTTTGAGAATTGGGTTATATTATCAGCGAAGCATGGATTTTTAAGACCAAATGATATTGTACTAGAAAACTATGATCTTGCCTTTGATTCAAAGAGCGATGAAATTATTAGTATGGAACAATTAAAACAACAATTGATTGAAAAAGACTTGCTTCAGTTTGATGAAATTGTTTTACTTGCAGGCAAGAAGCATAAGAAAGTAGTGACACAAGTCTATCCAGGAGAAATCATTACGTACCCGTTAGCGGGGTGTAAAGGAATTGGGTATATGTTGCAGAGGTTGAAGCGGGCAGTGGAGGCGCAGAAGGAAGTATAGGGATAAATTAGTAATATAGATTCAAATTATACCAAATGAATACATTTAAAATAGACTAGTAAACAAGCCTTTTTCGTTTTTCAACATAGAATATGATGAACGCTATAGAGGGGAGAGTCATATTCATGTGTAATAATTGTGGTTGTAGACGTAGAGATTGTAATAGATTTTGGGATGATTTAATGTTTGGAAGATGTAGACGTAGAGATTGTGATGATTGTGGTTGTAGACGTAAACGTGACTGTGATTGTGATGATTGCCGTCGTAATCGTAAACGTGACGACGATGATGATAAATGTCGTAAGTGGTAATATTTTAAAAAGAGTACTTTGAAGTAAAGTACTCTTTTTTTGTATGAATCTTTTAAATTCCATCTTGAACAGATTTTTTTACAATTTCCCACGTGTCTTGTTTTTTTATCTGTATAGCTACATTAGTTCCGGTAGACTCCGTATAAAAGATATATCCATTGTTTTCATCCACATATGTTAATGGTTCACCTATGCAATCTCGCGCACAAGAAGTATTAATTAGCTCGATTAATGATAGTTCGCTCGGATCGGTTTTACTTGTATCTATAATAGTGTCAAGATCTGTTTTACGATAACCTTGTAAGTTCACATGGAAATTCTGTTCAATTTCTCCTGTAATACTAGTATTCATTACTTCAACTGAATTTTTCTTTTCTTGAAGAAAGCCGTTTTCATAAAGAAATTTTGTATATCCAAGCCATCCAATTAAAACTAGCATAATAAACATACTAGATATTTTAAGTGTTCGAAGCCGTTTACTAACAATCGTTTCTGAGTATTTCATTCAGTTTAATCCTCCAATGTTTTTAATTAAAAATATGCCTAGATACATACTTTTAGAAGAAGGATAGAACTTAACGAGTTCTAAATTCAAAAAAAGAAAGCATCCGAAGTTAGATGCTTTCTTTTGTGCGTATTTTTCACTATCTGTTTGTTACTTGTTTCATAAGTGGTCTTATTTCTTTAACGGGTGGTTTTTTATCATAGGCATCAACGTAAGAGAAATAGTAATTTAAGTTTCTGAGAAGTCCTTTTCCTATTTTAGCGCTTAAGAATGGAAATACTTGTCCAGTATAATCGTCGAGGGATTTACAATAGTATTTTTCATCTAAATATATACTGTATTTACATGTTAGTTCTACTAACGAGTTACCTTCATCATCAATTACTTCCTTAGAATCAATAATGTCTATTAATGCGAATTTTTCATTTAGATAAACTTTCTTTTTTTTCTCGTGTTTATTTGTAAGTATAAATACGAGACCAATTGCGTTAATCAAACTGTTTCCTCCTATAAAAAACGGATATAAATAAAATATATCGATATACGTTAAATGTAAAGAGGAGAGATGAAATATCATTGATAGAAAGTTTTATAAGCCGATTTGTTTTTTCAAATCGGCTTATTGTTATTGAAACACTTGTGGGAATTGTTTTACGATTGCGTTTGTTATCATGTCGGCCATTTCTAATGCTTCCTTTTCAATTTTATCGTATAGTTTTACGCTTGCTTCAAAATCTTTATTTAGGAAGGCAACTGCTTCCGCTTTTGTTAAGGCTAAATGTTCATAAAACATTTTTCGGAATGCTTCTTTTTCTATATACGGGTTGATACTAGTAAGAAACGCCACAATTTCATCACCGTTAGCGTACCATTTCTTCTCTATAGCGGCAGTGGCATTTTGGTCACCAGCTTTTGCGGCTTTAACAAGATCCGCTGCAATTACTAAGTGGTCTTTAATTAATGCACTATATTTTTTTACAGCATCCTCACCATAGAATGGTTCAAGTGATAGTCCCATATGTGTTGCGTTTTGAAGAAGCCGCCCAACTGTAACGTTAACGTCTGGTAAATTAAAGACAATACTTATAATAGCTAATCTCGTCCAAGCAACATGTTGTTCCCATAAAGAACGCATATAACCTTTTAAAAAGTTCTCGTTTTTACTAATTCGGTAATTACGTACAGATGTATCAAAGTGTACATAAGGGTTATGATAGGGGGAGTAATACGATTGCCAATAAGAATACATAAACGGTAACACTCCTTTGAACATGTATAACTCAAAGTATGTTGGGAATTTATTTTTAGTTACGTGTCCTAGATTAATTTCAAAAATTGATGTGGAAGATGATGAAGAATTTCATTGTGGTATATATGAATAAAATGAATATAAAGTAAAAGAGGCTCTGCAAGGGAAGTTGCAGAGCCACAAAGGGTATTGCCGAGATGTCGGACTCGACTACGTAATATTATCATAAAATTCTTTTAAAAAAACCTGGTAAATGTGTCCAAATCAAAGTGGGTCTTTAATAAAGTCAAAGGGATCCGCTTCCCGCAGCAGATCCCATTAACTAGATAATGTTGATGAGCAAAAAACTCATCTGGAGTACTTTTATTGTAACAAGTGAAATTTGTTTTATGTATTGAGAAAAAAAGAATTCCTTCAATAAATGTTTAGAACTTATATTTTACTTCTAGTTATTATCATCATTTGTTGTGAGTGGAGTATGGTTATAAAATGGAGAAAAGACTTGCAAGCATTTATAAGTGTACTGAAATATATAATATTCAAAAAAAAGACCTGCTGATATAGGCAGGTCAACTTAAGGGATTTATAAAAGCAGAATATTTCATATGATAACAGCTGTATTGTAGTAAGTCTATAAGGTTTATATTGAGAAAATATTTGTGAATGATATATTTCATACACGTATTAACGTTTAAAAAGTTGAGAAAGAAAATGAAAAAGCTTTTTATAAGAAAATAATGGCTGGTATTTATAATACGATTCATATTTCCACGCATCATGATTCGAGAATTGTAGTTGGTTCGGTACTGTTTTCTGTTTGATGGAACTAATATTCTGCTGTTTCATATAGTAACCTCCTGAATTCATATGTATAAGATTAGTAGTATTCAAGAAAGAGTAATAAAATGTATATTTATTTTGTAATTCGTTTTATATGTGCTTTATTTATGTTTTAAAATTTATAAACATAAAACACCATTAAAACACCGTTACTAACCAACCTTTAAAACGTAGAGAAGCGTAAAATAATGAAAAAGCAAGCTGTTAGTCGTGTATTCATCACTTTCAAGACGCTTAAGTAATGATATAATAGGAATAGATGAAAGATATAGAAAAGCAGGTGACTCTTTTTTGTTTACAAAAGCACAAGAACTTTTAGCGTCTTATTTCGGTTATTCGTCATTCCGAAGAGGACAAGATGAAACAATTAAAAATGTATTAGATGGGAAAGATACAGTTTGTATTATGCCTACGGGCGGTGGTAAGTCAATTTGTTATCAAATTCCCGCATTAGTATTCGAAGGAACGACATTAGTTATTTCACCTTTGATTTCACTTATGAAAGACCAAGTAGATACATTAGTACAAAACGGTATTTCAGCTACTTATATTAATAGTTCTATTTCTATTACAGAAGCAAATCAACGAATTCAATTAGCGAAACAAGGTCATTATAAGTTACTTTATGTGGCGCCTGAGCGTCTTGATTCAATGGAGTTTGTTGACCAACTTATCGATATGAAAATCCCGATGATTGCAATTGATGAGGCGCACTGTATTTCGCAGTGGGGACATGATTTCCGTCCAAGTTATTTACATATACATCGCATATTAGATTATCTTCCAGAAAAGCCGCTCGTATTAGCATTAACTGCTACGGCAACACCACAAGTTCGTGAAGATATTTGCAACACGCTTGGAATTAATCAAGAAAATACGATTATGACAACGTTTGAGCGCGAGAACTTATCATTTTCTGTTATTAAAGGACAAGATCGTCATGCATATTTAGCGGATTATATTCGTCAAAATCAAAAAGAATCTGGGATTATATATGCAGCTACTAGAAAAGTAGTTGATCAATTGTATGAGGATTTAATGAAGGCGGGCGTTTCGGTATCAAAATACCATGCTGGTATGAGTGATACCGATCGAAATGAGCAGCAAGAACTCTTTTTACGTGATGAAGTGAGTGTAATGGTAGCGACATCTGCATTTGGGATGGGGATTGATAAATCGAATATTCGTTACGTAATCCATTATCAACTGCCAAAAAATATGGAAAGTTATTACCAAGAAGCAGGACGTGCAGGACGTGACGGATTAGATAGTGCGTGTATATTGTTATATTCTTCTCAGGATGTGCAAGTACAGCGCTTTTTAATTGATCAATCGACTGGAGAATCTCGTTTTTCAAATGAACTTGAAAAGCTGCAAAATATGACTGACTACTGTCATACAGAACAATGTTTACAATCATTTATTTTGCAATACTTTGGAGAAGAGCCGAAGGAAGATTGTGGACGCTGCGGTAATTGTACGGACGACCGCGAAAGTATCGATGTGACGAGAGAATCACAAATGGTTCTATCTTGCATGATTAGAACGAACCAACGATTTGGTAAACAAATGATTGCACAAGTTTTAACTGGATCTAAAAATAAGAAAGTTATTGAATTTAATTTTCATACGTTACCAACATACGGATTACTATCAAATCGTAGCGTAAAAGAAGTTAGTGAATTTATTGAGTTTCTAATTTCCGATGAATTAATTGCCGTTGAACATGGTACGTATCCGACATTAAAAGTAACGGAAAAAGGGAAAGAAGTGTTACTTGGTAAAGTGAATGTTTTACGTAAAGAACGAGTAGAGACGAGACAAATTGTTCAAGATCATCCTTTATTTGAAGTACTTCGTGAAGTACGTAAAGAAATTGCGCAAGGAGAAGGTGTACCTCCATTCGTTATTTTCTCTGACCAAACATTGAAAGATATGTGCGCGAAAATGCCGCAAAGTGAATCTGAACTTTTAACTGTAAAAGGGATTGGCGAACATAAACTTGTGAAGTATGGTTCTCACTTCTTACAAGCAGTTCAGCACTTTATAGAGGAAAACCCAAACTATGCTGAAACAGTTAAAACAGAAGTGGTGACAGAGCCGAAAAAATCAGGGAAAGCTTCAGCAAATTCTCATTTAGAAACGTATGAAATGTACAAGCAAGGCATTGATCTAGATGTAATTGCGAAAGAACGTGGCTTATCAAGGCAAACGATTGAAAATCATTTAATTCGTTGTTTTGAAGATGGAATGGAAGTAGACTGGAACAGTTTTGTTCCTGCAGAATATGAATCACTGATTGAAAATGCCGTGCAAAATGCAGAGGGTGGTCTGAAATCGATTAAGGACCAACTTCCAAATGAAGTGAGTTACTTTATGATTCGTGCTTATTTACAAATTAGAAAATAGAGACATATAAAGGGGATAGGGATATATGCATCACGTTTTCGTGTATGGCACGTTAAGAAAAGAGCAAGCGAATGCTCATTTTATGCAAGGTGCAATATGCATCACAGACGAAGCATGGATGTATGGTAAATTATTTGATACAAACGAAGGGTATCCGGCAATGATTTGTTCAAATGAGGACAAAGTATACGGAGAAGTTTATGAAGTAAATGAGGTTGTTCTGCAAAAATTAGATGAACTTGAAGAATATACAGGTAATGCAGAAAGTGATTTATATGACCGAATCACCGAAACGATTTATTTAGGCGATAGAGAAATACATGCATTTGTGTATGTCGCTCAAGATAAAGAAATGCTAAAGAAAGTTATCATTTCTGGTGATTGGGTGAAGTATCAACAAGGACAATAAAGCCGTAGAAGCAGATAGTGGGAACATCCATTATCTGTTTTTTAAATTGAAACTTTTAAATTTCTGATTATTTTGATAAAATGTAAATAAAGAGAAATCAAAAGGAGGATTTTTCATGGGTATCAGAAATTTAGTTTCTCACCTGTAGCAGAAAAATAATATACAGGAGGAGAATATTAATGAACGAATTAGATGTGAGAGAATTTTACGAAAAACAATTCAAACTATCCAATTACGATATTAATACAGAAAGCTGGTTAGAACAGGTTGCGAAAGAAGTTCAAGAACAAATTGGCCATTCATTTCAGTCGATGTTAGAACTAGGAGCAGGAAATGGCGGATTTGCAAGGGCAATGTCTAAGTTACAAGTGAAAATGACTACAGTTGAGCTCGTACCAGAGTTAGTTATGTTTGCAAAAGAGCATTCTACTAATGATATTGTTATTCATTGCGCTGATTTTTATAAAATAAATTTTGAAGAAAAGTTTGATATTGTAAGTTATTTAGATGGATTTGGTGTAGGAACAGATGATGAACAATTGATTCTATTAAAACGGATTAAAAATTGGATGAAGGATGATGGATGTGCACTTATTGATATTTATCAACCATTGTATTGGAAAAAGGTAAGTGGACAGGAAATGACATTAAGTGCAGCTATGCGAAAATATGAATATGATAGTATAAATGAAAGAATGTTAGATCATTGGTGGCATCCTAATAATCCAAATGATATAGTTACACAGTCTTTACGTTGTTATACGTTAGACGAGATTAGCAATCTATGTACTGAAGCTGGTTTAAGTATTGTAGGAATCTTTCCAGGTGGCGCATATGATTTTGAAAAATGGAAATATAGAGAGTTAGCAACTTTAAATGAATGTTTGGCGTATCGAATTAAAGTAAAGAAGAGTAGGGATTAATCTCTACTCTTTTTTAATTTAGAAAATTCTCACTAAAAATATTGACTTTATAAATGGATTTTTAATACAATTATATTTCGACTGAAAAATTAGAACGGACAGGAGGGAATCATCAAATGAACAACATTTTTGAAGAAGAGTTACAAAGGATGAAAGATACATTACGTACGATGGATGATCAATTAGAACAGCTTGAAAACATTCCGGTTTATTATGGAGATGATTTTAAAGAACAAATTCTAGAAAGTATGAGAGAATCTAATAGACAAAACTTACGTATTGGAGTGCAAGAGCCGTACTTTGGAAGATTAGATTTTCAGGAGGATGGCAAGGAAGATGTTATGCCGATCTACATCGGTAAAGTAGGTGTTTCACATAAAGATACAATGAAACCAATTGTAATTGATTGGCGGGCACCTGTCGCAAGTATGTTTTATTCGTTTACCGGTGGTGACGAATTAGCGTTTTATCAGTCACCAGACGGATTAGTAGAAGGTGATGTGTATTTAAAGCGAAACATCTCTATTCGAAAAAGAGAACTAGAACGTGTTGTTGATACATATGTAAAAGGAAATGAAGATGTATCGCATGCCGATGATTTTCTTCTATATCGATTAGGTGAGAATAAAGATAATAAACTAAAAGATATTGTTTCGACAATACAATCGGAGCAAAATGATATTATTCGTGCGGAAAGAAACTTACCACTACTTATTCAAGGGGTTGCAGGGAGCGGAAAAACAACAATCGCTTTACATCGCCTTGCTTTTTTAATTTATGAATATCGTGAACAATTAGAAGCAGAGAGAATGATTGTATTCGCACCGAATAGTCTGTTTTTAGACTATATCTCGAGTGTGCTTCCGGAATTAGGTGTAGGGAATATTAGTCAAACAACATTCGCAGATTGGGCATTACGTACGTTAGATGATTCGATGAAACTAAAGCAAACAGAAGAGAAGTTGAAAGAAGCATTTTCTATTAATCGTGATGAAGAAAAGGTTATGCTCGGTAAATTGAAAGGCACGCTGGAATTTAAGTCCTTCGTTGAAGAGAGAATGGTTCAATTTGAAAAAGAATTAATACCAACAAGTGATTTTGAGGCATGGGACAAAGCTATTATTCCAGTAGAAGACATAAAAAAATGGATGCAAGTGGAATATAAACACTATCCATTAAAGAAAAGAAGAGAAAGATTAGTCGGCAGAATGAAGCGCTGGATTGAAATTGAACTGAAAAAGTATGGAGAAACAAACGAGAAGAAATTACTAAAAAAAGAAGCGACAAAGAGATTGAACACATATATGAAGTTTTGGCCGAAAATGAGTGCACTTTCACTATATAGTTCAATATTGAAAAGTAAAGAAATACTCGAAGTATTGCCTGAAGAACTTGTAAAAGAAACTGAAAAGAATTGTCGTAAAAAAGAATTGTATGTAGAAGATTTACCAGCTTTAATTTACATACATCACCGAATAACAGGTATTGAAATCGGACAGAAATTCCATCACGTCGTTATTGATGAAGCGCAAGATTTCTCGCCATTCCAAGTGTATGTATTAAAAGAAATTACACTAGGTAATTCTTTCACTATATTAGGCGATTTATCTCAAGCAATTTATGATTATCAAGGGATTGAAGATTGGAGTGCTTTTAAGGAAGTATTTCAAGAAACAGGTTATTATGAACTAACGAGAAGTTATCGTTCTACAAAAGAAATTATAGAATTTGCGAACGAAATAATTAAAAATGCACAGATTCCAGTTGGGCTCGCAACACCAGTTTTTCGTAGTGGTGAAGAGGTTAAAGTAATCCATGTAGAGGATCAATTTAATGAGATTATGAAGACGTTAAAACATCTACAAAATGAAGATGTGAAAACAATTGCGGTAATAGGAAGAACAGACGATGAATGCCGCGATATATATGAGAAATTAACAAATGCAGGATTAGCTGTAAACGTCATTGAAGCAGATCAAAGTAAATATGAAGGCGGTATTTCAGTAGTACCTGTATACTTGGCGAAAGGGCTAGAATTTGATGCCGTACTATTAATGGACGTTGATGAAGAACATTATAAAAATACAAAACACGATGCGAAGTTATTGTATGTCGGATGTACAAGATCGCTTCATGATTTATGGATTTTCCATAGCGGAGAAGCATCGACTTTAATTAAAGGATTAAAATAAATATGAAAAACAGGAGGATTTTCTAGTAACAAAAAGAAGAACCTCTTGTTTTTCTATATAAAGACATGGAGAGAAACTAACTATGATTACAAAGGTAATAACAAAAAGAAATTGGGAAATTGCAAAGATAAATAGAGAAATTAATGAAACTTCATTAAAAGAAGAGGGATTTATTCATTGTTCATTTTTAAAACAAGCTTTAGAAGTTGCTGAAAAACATTTTAATCATGAAGAAGATGTTTTATTACTAACAATTGATCCATCCTTAATAAAAGCAGAAACAAAATATGAACTTGCTTCTAACGGTCAAGAATATCCGCATGTATATGGAGTAATTCATATTGAATCAGTTGTAAATGTTACCCCATTTATTAAAGAAAAAGGAGAGTTTATATTACAAGAGGTACAAAATTAAAATTGTTATAAGCATTTAAATTAGCCAGAAAAGCACAAAATATATAGTTTGTGCTTTTTATTTTCTATTTTTTGTAAATGCTTATTGTTTTTATCACATTAATACTGTACGATACATAGTATAAAACACATACTGTATGACATATAGTAATGAAAATGAGGTGAGTGAATGGATGCTTTATTAAATTCGTTAATTACTGAACTAAGAAGAGGTACATTAACATTAGCGGTTTTAAGCCAGTTAAGAACACCGCAGTATGGGTATTCACTTGTCCA
>Ga0102589_1004268_pt1 | contig 13691 bp, 11 predicted proteins | sample AraplaMF_Col_mLB_FD_76858 | JGI IMG/M metagenome (GOLD analysis project Ga0102589, IMG submission 76858) | Arabidopsis root microbial communities from the University of North Carolina, USA - plate scrape MF_Col_mLB | ecosystem: Host-associated > Plants > Roots > Endosphere | place: USA... | reverse complement strand
CTACGTCGGTGTCGAGGTGATGGCCGGCGATGCCATCGGTACCTACGGCCAGGCCTTCGGCCTGCCGCTGGACGAGACCAAGTTCTTCACCGGCTTCACCCTCGGCTCGATGCTGCTGGGCTACGTCGTGGGCCTGATCCTGATCCCACGCTTCATCTCGCAGGAGCGCTACCTGAGCATTTCGGCGGTGCTGGGCGTGCTGCTGGCACTGGGCGCCTACCTGACCACCGGATACGTGTCGGTCGGTTTCGTCGCCGCGCTCGGCTTTGCCAACGCGATGATGTGGCCAGCGATCTTCCCGCTGGCCATCCAGGGCCTGGGACGCCTTACCGAGAAGGGCTCGGCGCTGCTGATCATGGGCATCGCCGGCGGCGCAGTGATCCCGCAGCTGTTCGTGCACTTCAAGCAGCACTACGACTTCCAGCTGGTGTTCCTGCTGCTGGTGGTGCCCTGCTACCTGTACATCCTGTACTTCGCGCTGCGTGGGCACAGCGTTGGTCACGCTCCGGCGGTGGTCAACGGTGCGGCGGCATCGCAGCACGGTTGATGAAGGGCTGCCGCCGCCGCGATTCACTTCGCTGGCGGCGGTGGTTAGGCTAGTCGTCTTTACGCCGCGTCACCGGACGCGGCGGTTCATTCCGGCCACGCGAGGCTTCGGTGCGCAGACCCACGATTAAAGACGTCGCCGAGCGCGCCGAGGTGTCGCTCAAGACTGTCTCGCGCGTCATCAACGACGAACCCAGCGTGCAGGCCAGCACGCGAGCGCGCGTGCAGCGCGCCATCGACGACCTGGGCTACCAGCCCGACCCGTCGGCCCGCAGCCTCCGCAGCGCGCAGAACTACGCGCTCGGGCTGGTCTACGACAATCCCAACCCCTATTACGTCATCGCCGTGCAGAACGGCGTGCTGTCGGTCTGCCGCGAAACTGGCTACGGCCTGCAGATCCACCCCTGCGATTCGTCCTCGCCCAATCTCGCCAGCGAGCTGATCGACCTGGTCCAGCACTCGCGCCTGGCCGGCCTGGTGCTGGCACCGCCGATGTCCGAGCGCAACGAGCTGGTGACCGAACTGGTCGCGCACGGCATCCGCCTGGTGCGGATCGTCTCGGCGGCCGCCGACCCGCAGGACGGCAGCGCCTGCATCTACGTCGACGACCGCGACGCCGCCTACGAGATCACCGAGCACCTGATCCAGCTCGGCCACAGCCGCATCGGTTTCCTCTGGGGCGGCAAGTCGCACGGCTCGTCGTGGGAGCGCTACAAGGGTTACGAGGACGCGCTGCGCGAGTACGGCATCACCCTCGACCCCGAGCTGGTGGTCGAAGGCGATTACTCCTTCGACGACGGCTTCCGCGGCGCCCGCCGCCTGTTCGCGTTGGCCGACCGGCCGACCGCGATCTTCGGCAGCAACGACGAAATCGCCGCCGGCGTGCTGGCGGCGGCCAAGTCCAGCGGCATGAACGTGCCGTACGACCTGTCGATCGCCGGCTTCGAGGACAGCCCGTTCTCCAAGCAGAGCTGGCCGGCGCTGACCACCGCCAAGCAGGCCACGCAGGAAATCGCGCGCCACGCCGCGCACCGCCTGCTGCAGGAGATCCGCGAGCACGCCCCGAGCAAGCCGCTGCCGAACGAGGGCTTCAGCCCCGAGCTGGTGGTGCGCGGTTCGACGGCGCCGCCGCGACCGAAGGGCTGACGCGACTTCGCGTCATCCCGGCGCATTTACCGTCATCCCGGCGAACGCCGTGATCCATCTGCCGTTGCCTCATTCGCCGTCACCTTTCTTTATCGCGCCATCGCGCAGGCTGCTGCGGCCACGATTCCTCGACTGAGGGGAGCTCCGCATGTCGGCCCTGCCCACCGCCCCGCCCGCGCCCGATGCCCTGAAGGATCCGGCGCTGGTCCCGCTGTTCGAACAGGACCGCGCCCTGGTCAAGCTCGGCCGCGGCATCCGGGTGCTCAAGGCCATCGACTGGCCGATGGAACTGGAGGAACGCTTCCTCGCCGGCTGGCGTGTCGGCCGCCCGGAATTGCCGCAACCGCCCACGCAACCGCATGCGATGGAAGCGGAGATCGAGGGCCTGGACAACCTGCTCGGCCGTATCGATCGCGGCCACCCGCTGGGCATGTGGCTGTACAAGTCGGCGTGGAGCTACCGCGTCGCCGCGCAGATGCTCGGCGCGATCGGCACGCCCGAGTACACGCGTTGTTCGGCGCTGCTGTACGGCCGTCCCGACCACCTCTACCAGAACCAGGACGCGACCAACGCCGACGTCGCCCGGGACCTGCTGCGCGTCACCGATGAGCTGATCAACGACCGGCTGCTGCCCGAGATCCCCGTCGACATAGAGGCGCCCGAGTTCGCCCGCCGCCTGCGCGAGCGCATCGATCCGTTCTTCACCCATGACAAGGTCGAAGTGGTGCTCGATCCGAACCTGGCCTCCAAAGCCACCGCCGGCAGCAAGCGGGTGACGCTGCGGGCCACGGCGATGTTCTCCGAGCGCGACCTGGAACAGCTGATCCAGCACGAGGCGTTCATCCACACGCTGACCGCGCTCAACGGCAAGCACCAGCCCTACCTGACCTCGCTGGGTTGCGGAACGCCGCGAACCACGCGTGCGCAGGAAGGATTGGCGACGTTCTCCGAGATCATCACCGGTGCGATCGACATCGCCCGCCTGCGCCGCGTCGCGCTGCGCGTGGTGATGGTGGAACAGGCCCTCAAGGGCGCCGATTTCATCGAGGTGTTCCGCGGCTTCCTCGAGGCCGGGCAGAGCGAGGTCGAGAGCTACCGCAGCGCCGCGCGCATCTTCCGCGGCGGCCATGTCGGCGGCCTGGTCTGCTTCACCAAGGACGGCGCCTACCTGGAAGGCGTGCTGCGCATTTATGCCTTCATCTGCAAGGCCCTGCACGAGGGTCGCAGCGAGCTGCTGCCGCTGCTGTTCTGCGGGCGCGTCACCGTCGCCGACACCGTCGTGCTCGAGCCGTACCGCAACAACGGCCTGATCGTACCGCCGCGCTACCTGCCACCGTGGGCACGCGACCCGACGCGGGTGCTGTCGGTGATGGCGTTCTCGACCGTGGTCCAGCGCCTGCGCCTGGAGAAACTGACGCTGCAGCGCTTCGTCGAGGTCGAGGACGAGACCCTCGAAGCGTCCGGCATCGGCGACTAGGCGGTCGGGCCTTGGCCTACCCGGGTGCGGTCCGGCGTTTACGTCTGGGCCGGCTGGCTCTGCAATCCCCCGATGCGGAGGACGCCAACCGAAACGGCACCGACGGAAGGTGCCGGGCCACATCGAGGTCCGCCCGGCTACCCGGCCCCGGGGCGGAAGTGCGCTGCAGGTCGGGATGTACCGAACCGCGAGTGACTGCTCCGGCTTCACCCATGCCTGCAGACATGCCCTGACCCCGGACCTTCGCGCTCGCGGCGAGCCACGGAGAATCCAACATGAAGTCGATGATCATCCCGGCCGCGTGCCTGGTCGCGTTCGCCTGTGCGGGTTTGTTTGTTTCGGTCGCCAACGCGCAGGACATGGCCAAGACCGCGGGCAAGAACGTCAAGGTCCTGGTCGACAACGACAAGATCCGCGTGCTGGAACTGACCATGCCGCCCGGCGCCAGCACGGGCGTGCACTCCCACGGCGACAACTGGGTGTACTTCATCACCGGTGGCGAAGCGACGCAGACCAAGGAAGGCGGCAAGCCGGAAGTGGCCACCCGCAAGGCCGGCGAGTCGCTGTGGAGCGGCCCGGTGGTGCACGACACCGTCAACTCGGGCAAGAACGTCGTGAAGACACTGGTAGTCGAAGTGAAGTAGCCACGACAACGCACAGGACCGTAGCCCGGGTAAGCGAAGCGCACCCGGGGTTCATGCGCATCGGACCCCGGGTGCGCTTCGCTTACCCGGGCTACATGTGGTCAACGCGTGGGTTCAAGCGACGGCTTCTTCCAGCTGTGGTCGACCACCGACGGCGCCGGGCTGTAATTGCGCAGGATCGCGTAGAACGGCCCGTTCGGCGCCGGCAGCCAGTTCGCTTCCTTGTCCTTGCCCGGCGAGGCGTGCTGCAGGTACAGCGTGAGACCACCGTCTGCATCGCGCTTGAGCGTGGACAGCATCGGCGAGTTGATGATGTAGCGATTGAGCGGGTTGTCGACCAGCAGCTTGCTCTTGCCGTCGTACATCGTGATCGACCAGAACGCGTTGGTCGGCGGCAGGCCGTCCTTGCCGAAGTGCATCACGTAATCGTGCTTCGAGGCATCCGCCGGCGCGCCCTTGGCGTCGACGAAGTAGCTCTGGTAGTCGGCTTCGGAGCCGGAGTTGCCGTAGATGCCGAGCTTTGCGCCGGCGAAGCGGTAGAGGTCGTTGCCCTTGAGGTACTCGCGGGTGCCGAACATGTCGGCGCTCGACACCTGCTCGGTGTTGACCTTGGTGGCAACGAAGGTCTGCAGGTCCTTGTCGGCGTCGGCGATCCCGTCGAGCAGGGCCTGGCGCGTTACAGGCGACAGCGCCGCTTCGTCGAACGGCTTGCCCGGGGCCACGCCAATCGCCTCGAAGCGCTTGCGCGCATCCGCATCGGCCGCATTGGGCGGCATGAACTGCAGCAGGAAGTTGAGGTAGCCGAAGAAGCCAAGGTCGTTGGCCCTGGCGGCGTCGTACGGCGGGAAGTCGATCTTCGCCGCCGGCGCCGGCGCCGGCGTGCCGAGGAACTGGCTCAGCGGCTGCGCCTTGTACTGGGCCTGCAGCTTCTTGACGTTGGCCAGGTCGTCCGGCGCGAACAGCTGCGTGCGGAACAGACCGTAGGCGAACTGCGTCTCGGCCTGGAACACCTTGTCGATGCCCTTGGGCGTGTCACCCTTCCAGTCGGGGCCGGCGATCATGTACTTGCCGGCCCTGCCCTGGGTCAGCGCCTTGTTGATGTAGGCGAAGTTGTAGGTGTACATGTCGATCAGCTGGACCGAGAAGTAGCGTTTCTCGCCCAGCGCAGGGATCGTGATCACCACCGGTTCGGCGCGCAGGTCCATCCACAGGAACGAGTACGGCGTGTCGGAGTTCGGCGTGATGATCGCCGTGTCCTTGGGCGTCGCCACGCTGGCGGCGCTGCCGATCTGGTTGAACGGCGCGTGGAAGTCGGGGCCGTTGGCGTCGATGGCCTGCGCGTACATCGACTTGTAGCTTTCGACGATCGGGTAGCCCCAGATGTAGGCGTCCTTGGCGATGGCGCGGGCCTGCGTCGCCTGATCGCCCTGGCCTGTGGTTGCGGGCTTGTCAGGCGTGCTCGCCGCGGGCGGAGTTTCGCGTTTGCACGCGGGCAATGACAGCGCCAGCACGACGGCGACGAACACTGCGGACAGACGGATGCCCGGCAACGGCTGTTTCATGGCAAGCCCCACGTTTTGACAGTGGGGCGATGCTAGGACGGGCGCTGTGTGCGCGCCCTTCACGCTCGTGCTTGCAGGTGCCTCAGGCGCGCAGCAGCGTCGCTGCGCGTGCCAGTGCTTCGATCGCGCCCCACTCCTCCGCGGCCACCAGGCGCGACGGCGTGATCCACGAACCGCCGACGCAGGCGACGTTGGGCGTGGCCAGGTAGTCGCGCGCGTTGTGCGCGCCGATGCCACCGGTCGCGCAGAAGCGGATCTCTGGCAGCGGGCCGTGCAGCGAACGCAATGCCGGCGCACCGCCTGCAGCTTCGGCCGGGAAGAACTTCTGGAAGATGAAGCCGTGCTCCGACAGCGTCATCGCTTCGCTGGCGGTGGCTGCACCCGGCAGCCACGGCAGCGGCGAATCCTTGGCGGCGGCAATCAGGTCCGGCGTCGAGCCCGGCGAGACGGCGAAGCGCGCGCCCGCCTGCTGCGCGTCGAGCAGGTCCTGCGGCTTGCGCACCGTGCCGACGCCGACGATCGCACCTTCGACTTCGTTGGCGATCGCGCGCACTGCATCGAGCGCGGCGCGGGTGCGCAGCGTGATCTCGATGGCGGGGATGCCGCCGGCAACCAGCGCGCGCGCCATCGACACGGCGTGGCGGGCGTCCTCGATCACCACCACCGGCATCACCGGGGCTACGTGCAGTACGGATTCAAGCAGGCCCATCTATGCGTTCTCCAGTTATCAGATATTCGTCATTCCCGCGCAGGCGGGAATCCATGGACGTAAGGCCGACCAGCAACGTCCCTGGATTCCCGCCTTCGCGGGAATGACGGGAGCGTGTGAGCCGGGTGGCGCAGTTCAGCCGGCACCGAAGATGCCGCCGCCCAGGTCCGCCGTCGCGGCCGCATTGCGGAACACCGCAAACAGCTCGCGCCCCATGCCGACATGGCTGGCCGACAGATCGGCGCTGGCGTGTTCGCGCAGCTTCCATTCGTCCGCCGGCACCAGTACGTCGAGCTTGCCGTTGCGCGCATCGACGCGGACCACGTCGCCATCGCGCAGGCGGGCGATGTCGCCACCGCACTCGGCCTCCGGGCTGACATGGATCGCCGCAGGCACCTGGCCCGATGCGCCGGACATGCGCCCGTCCGTCACCAGCGCGACGCGGTGGCCGCGCTTCTGCAGCACGGCGAGCGTCGGCGTGAGCTGGTGCAGTTCCGGCATGCCGTTCGCGCGCGGTCCCTGGAAGCGCACCACCACGACCACGTCGCGATCGAGTTCGCCGCGCTCGAAGGCGTGCTTGACCTGGCCCTGCTCCGAGAACACGCGGCACGGTGCTTCGATCACCCAGCGATCTTCCGGCACCGCCGAGACCTTGATCGCGGCCGTTCCGAGCGGGCCGTGCAGCACGCGCAACCCGCCATCGGCACGGAACGGGTCGGCAACCGGACGCAGGACCGTGGGATCGCCGCTGCGTCCGGTCGCCGGCACGTATTCGACCTGCTGCTCCGGCGCCAGCCGGGCTTCGACGCGATAGCGCGCCAGGCCGGGGCCGGCCACGGTTTCGACGTCGCCGTGGGCGAGGCCGGCGTCGAGCAGCTCGCCGATCAGGAAGGCGAGCCCGCCTGCGGCATGGAAGTGGTTCACGTCGGCGCTGCCGTTGGGATAAACGCGCGCCAGCAGCGGCACCACCGAGGACAGCGCATCGAAGTCTTCCAGGCGCAGCTCGATGCCTGCCGCCGCGGCAATCGCGATGAGGTGCAGCAGGTGGTTGGTCGAACCGCCGGTCGCGTGCAGGCCGACGACGCCGTTGACGATGGCGCGCTCATCGATGATGCGGCCGACCGGACGATAGTCGTCGCCCAGCGCGGTGATCTGCGCGGCACGACGCGCGGCCTGCGCGGTCAGCGCATCGCGGAGTGGATTGTCCGGGTTGATGAAGCTGGCGCCCGGCAGGTGCAGGCCCATCAGCTCCATCAGCATCTGGTTGGAGTTGGCGGTGCCGTAGAAGGTGCAGGTACCGGGGCCGTGGTAGCTCTGCGCTTCGGCTTCGAGCAGCTCCTCGCGGGTGGCTTCGCCGACCGCATAGCGCTGGCGCACGCGCGACTTCTCGTCGTTGGGCAGGCCCGAGGTCATCGGCCCGGCCGGGACGAAGATCGCCGGCAGGTGGCCGAAGCTCAGCGCGCCGATCAGCAGGCCCGGCACGATCTTGTCGCACACGCCCAAGTACAGCGCGGCGTCGAACATGTCGTGCGACAGCGACACGGCGGTCGACAGCGCGATCACTTCGCGCGAGAACAGCGACAGCTCCATGCCGGCGCGGCCCTGGGTGACGCCGTCGCACATCGCCGGCACGCCGCCGGCGACCTGCGCGGTGGCGCCGACGCTGCGCGCGGCCTGCTTGAGCAGGAACGGAAACCGCTCCAGCGGCTGGTGCGCCGAGAGCATGTCGTTGTAGGCGTTGACGATGCCCAGGTTGGGCGCGTGGCCACTGCGCAACGCGGCCTTGTCGCTGGGCGAGCACGCGGCGAACCCGTGGGCGAGGTTGCCGCACGAGAGCGTGGCGCGGTGCGGCCCGCGTCCGGCGGCGGCATCTATCCGCGCCAGGTAGGCGGCGCGACGGTCGCGGCTGCGCTCGACGATGCGTTGGGTGACTTCGGCAACTACGGGGTGCAGGGCAGGCATGGACTTCGATTCCCGGTGGTCAGTCCCTCTCAGGGACTCCAGAACAGCATCGGCACGACCGGTGCACCCGACAGCACCGAGCGGATCGGGAGCTTCGAGCGCGGGTCACGCGCGGCACCGTCGAGCACGCCGCGCTTCTTCGCGCCTTCGATATGCAGGTACAACGACGGCGCGGTGAAGATCGCACTCAGCGTCAGGGTGATGCGCGGTTCCGGCGCCGAGGCGCTGCGGACCGCCAGCACCGGCGCGCGGCCGCTGGGCTGCAGGCCGATGTCGCGGCGCTCCAGATCGGGGAAGAGCGAGGCGACGTGGCCGTCTTCGCCCATGCCGAGCACCACCACGTCGAGCGGCAGCGCCTCGTTGGCGACCTGGGTGAGCACCGGCAGCAAGGCGCTTTCCGGCGTCGCGGTCGGGCGTCGCAGCGGCAGCAGTTGCGCCTGCGCCGCGTCGCCCTGGAACAGCGTCTCGCGCAGCAGGCGTTCGTTGGAACGCGGATGATCCGGCGCGACCCAGCGATCGTCGACCGGCACCACGGTGACGCGCGACCAGTCCAGCGCCTGCTTCGACAGCTCGATCAGGAAGGCACGGGGCGTGGTACCGCCGGACACCGCCAGGCGGGCCTGGCCGCGACGGGCGATGGCGCCGCGCAGGTCGGCGGCGACCGCCTCGGCGAGGGCCACGGCGAGGTCGGCGCGGTCATCGAACAGATGCTCGCGCAGCGGCAGGGGATCCGGGGTCAGCACTTTGAATCGCTCCGCAGGGATTCGTTGAGCCTGCGTGCCTGCTGGCAGGACGGCTTGCACGGGGTCAGACAGCGTCTTCATGCCAGGTCCTTCCGTCGCGCTCGATCAGTGCGACCGCGGCACTCGGGCCCCAGCTGCCGGCGGTGTAGGCCTTGGGCGCTTCGGCGCTGGCTTCCCATGCGGCGCGGATCGGATCGATCCAGGCCCATGCCGCCTCGACTTCGTCGCGACGCATGAACAACATCGGATTGCCGCGCACCACGTCCATCAGCAGGCGTTCGTAGGCTTCCGGCTGGCGGCCGCCAAAGGTCTCGGCGAAGCTCAGGTCCATCGGCACGCGGCGCAGTCGCAGGCCACCCGGGCCCGGCACCTTGTTCATCAGCCACAGCTTCACGCCCTCGTCGGGCTGCAGGCGGATCACCAGCTGGTTCGGATAGATCGGTTCGGCCAGCTCGCCGAAGATCGAGTGCGGCACCTGGCGGAAGGTGACCACGATCTCCGACATGCGATCGGTCAGGCGCTTGCCGGTGCGCAGGTAGAACGGCACGCCCGCCCAGCGCCAGTTGCGGACTTCGGCCTTTAGCGCAACGAAGGTTTCGGTACGCGAGTCGTTGCGGCCCAGCTCTTCGAGGTAGCCCGGCACCGGCCGGCCTTCGACCGCGCCGGCGCGGTACTGGCCTCGCACGGTCAGCTGTGAAGTCGCACCGTTCTCGATCGGGCTCAGCGAACGCAGCACCTTCAGCTTCTCGTCGCGGATCGCATCGGCGGCCAGCGACGACGGCGGTTCCATCGCCACCAGGCACAGCAGCTGCAGGATGTGGTTCTGGACCATGTCGCGCAGCGCGCCGGACTTGTCGTAGTAGCTGGCGCGGCGCTCCAGGCCGACGGTCTCGGCCACGGTGATCTGCACGTGGTCGATGTGCTCGGCCTTCCACAACGGCTCGAACAGGGCATTGCCGAATCGCAGCGCGATAAGGTTTTGCACCGTTTCCTTGCCGAGGTAATGGTCGATTCGATAGATCTGCGATTCGTCGAAGACCTTGCCGAGGGCATCGTTGATGGCCACCGCGCTGGCGCGGTCGTGGCCGATCGGCTTTTCCACCACCACGCGGGTGTTGTCGCCGGTCAGGCCATGCGCCTGCAGGCGGGCGCCGACGCTGCCGAACAGGTCCGGGCCGACGGCGAGGTAGAACACGCGGACCCGCGATTCGTCGGACAACTCGCCCGCCAGCTCGGCCCAGCCGGTGTCGGCGCTGAGGTCGATGCGGCGGTAGCCGAGCATCTCGAGGAACGGTTCCAGCGCCGCCGGCGAACGCGGGTCGTCGGCGAGGGTCTTCTGCAGCGCCTCGCGGACGCGCTCGCGGTAGGCGTCGTCGCCAAGGGTGTCGCGGGCGAGGCCGAAGATCCGCGTGCCGGCGACGATCTGGCCGTCGACATAGCGGTGGAACAGGGCCGGCAGCAGCTTGCGCAGGGCCAGGTCGCCCGTGCCGCCGAAGATGATCAGATCGAAGGGCGCCATCGGCGCGATGGAGGGGCTCACGGGACGCTCCGCGCGGAGGGGGTGGGGACTACTGATGAGAACCAGACCAGAACCATACCAGTGACGATACCAGTCAAATACCAGGTCCGCAAACCCCCGACTTTAGTCGAGTCCTGAATACGTATTCCTGGGCGGGTTGCCGTCATTGGTATCTCACTGGTATCTTTTGTCCATGCAGGACTATCTGGTCAACGAGTTCAGCCGCCAGGCCGACGCGCGACGCGCGCCGGCCTACCAGCACCTGCGCCGGACCCTGCAGCACGCCATCGAGAATGGCGAACTGACCGCCGGCCAAGCCCTGCCGAGCGAGCGCGAACTGAGCAAGCTGCTCGACCTGTCGCGGGTGACCGTGCGCAAGGCCATTGCCGGCCTGGTCGGCGACGGCCTGCTGATGCAGCGCCAGGGCGCCGGCACCTTCGTCGCCGAGCGCATCGTCAAATCGTTCTCCAAGCTCACCAGCTTCACCGACGACCTGCGCGCGCGCGGCCTCGACCCGACGTCGCGCTTCCTCGAGCGCAGCGTCGGCGAAGTCACGCCCGACGAGGCGATGGCGCTGAACCTGTCGCCCGGCGCCCAGGTCGTGCGCTATTACCGCCTGCGCATCGCCGACGACATGGTCCTGGCGCTGGAGCGCACCGTGGTGCCGCAGTCGGTGCTGGCCGATCCGGGCCTGGTCGAGAACTCGCTGTACGAAGCCTTCACCAAGCTCGGCCTGCGCCCGACCCGCGCACTGCAGCGCCTGCGCGCCATCGCCTTCGACGCCGAGCAGGCGCGGCTGATGAACCTGACCGAGGGCAGCCCCGGCCTTTTCATCGAGCGCCGCACCTTCCTCGATGACGGCCGCATCGTCGAATACACGCGTTCGTTCTACCGCGGCGATGCTTACGATTTCGTTGCCGAGCTGCAGAGCGAATGAGCGCTGCCGGCCGATCCCCTTTTTCCGCTCCCCGCTCCGTCATTCCCGCGAAGGCGGGAATCCATGGACGTGGCGTTCCGCTGACTGCCGACGTTGCCCGAGAGGCAACGTCCTTGGATTCCCGCCTTCGCGGGAATGACGAGCAAACCCTCATCAGGACCACCGCATGATCGCCCCCACCTCGACCAGGATGTACGCCGAGGCGCAGCAGACGGCTGACGTCGTTGCCGGCCAGTTCGCCGCCAATGCCGGCATCATCGATGCACTTGTCGCCCGGCTGAAGCAGGACCCGCCGCGCTTCATCGTCACCTGCGCGCGCGGCAGCTCCGACCACGCGGCCACCTATGGCAAGTACCTGTTCGAAACCACGCTCGGCCTGATCACCGCCTCGGCCTCGCCGTCGGTCGGCTCGGTCTACGCCGTGCAGCCGCACATGGAAGGCGCCCTGTTCGTGGCGATTTCGCAGTCGGGCAAGAGCCCGGACCTGGTGCGCAACGCCGAGATCGCCAAGGCGGCCGGCGCGCTGGTCGTGGCGCTGGTCAACGTCGAGGATTCGCCGCTGGCGAAGATCGCCGACACCGTGATCCCGCTGCGCGCCGGTCCCGAGACCAGCGTCGCGGCGACCAAGAGCTACCTGTGCTCGCTCGCCGCGCTGCTGCAGCTGGCCGCGCGCTGGAGCGGCGATGCCGCCCTGCTCAGGGCCACCGACGAGTTGCCGGCGGCCCTGCGCGCCGCCTGGGCGCAGGACTGGTCGCCGCTGGTCGAAGGCCTGAAGGATGCGCACAACCTGTTCGTGGTCGGTCGCGGCCTCGGCCTCGGCGCCGCGCAGGAAGCGGCATTGAAGTTCAAGGAAACCTGCGGCCTGCACGCCGAGGCGTTCTCGTCGGCCGAGGTCAAGCACGGCCCGATGGCCATCGTCGGCCCCGGTTTCCCGGTGCTGGCGTTTGCCCAGGACGACGACACCGGCGCCGGCACGGTCGCGGTGGTCGAGGAGTTCCACAAGCGCGGCGCGCCGGTCTGGCTGGCGCGTCCGGGCGCGCACCGCGACGACGCCCTGCCGATGCCGGCCTCGCCGCACCCGGCCTGCACGCCGCTGCTGGCGGTGCAGAGCTTCTACAAGGCGGTCAATGCACTGGCCGTGGCGCGCGGGCACAACCCCGACGTGCCGCCCCACCTCAACAAGGTCACCGAGACGGTGTGACGCAATGACCACCACGACCGCCTTCCACAACGGCCACGTCCTCACCGACCACGGCTTCGAATCCGACGTCTGCGTGCTGGTGGAAGACGGCCACATCGTCGCCGTCCTGCCGGGCAAGGCGCCCAAGGGCGCCACGGTCGTGGATCTCGCCGGCGGCTACCTGGTGCCAGGCTTCATCGACACCCAGGTCAACGGCGGCGGCGACGTGCTGTTCAACGACGAGCCGACGGTCGAGGGCTTGCGCACGATTGCCCGCGCGCACCGCAGGTTCGGCACCACCGGCATGATGCCGACGCTGATCAGCGACGACACCGACGTGATGGCACGCGCCATCGCCGCCACCCGCGAAGCAATCTCGCAAGGCGTCCCGGGCATTCTCGGCATCCACCTCGAAGGCCCGTACCTCAACGCCGCCCGCAAGGGCGTGCATGACCCGTCCAAGTTCCACACCCCCTCGCAGGACGAACTCGACCTGGTCGCCTCGCTCGGCAATGGCCGCACGATGCTGACGCTGGCGCCGGAGCGCTTCTCGACCGACACGCTGCGCGAGCTCGCGGCGCGCCGGGTGATCGTCTGCGCCGGCCACACCGCCGCCACTTACGAACAGCTGCGCGACGGCTTTGCCGCCGGTATCCGCGGGGTCACCCACCTGTTCAACGCGATGACGCCGATGAACAGTCGCGAGCCGGGTGCAGTCGGCGCCGCGCTCGAGAACCCCGATGCCTGGTGCGGCCTGATCGTCGACGGCTACCACGTCCACGACGCCGCGCTGCGCGTGGCGATCGCCGCGCGACCGACCGGCACGATGATGCTGGTCACCGACGCGATGCCGCCGGTGGGTGGCGAGCGCGAGGACTTCGAGCTCTACGGCGTCACCATGACTTGCCGGGACGGCCAGTGCACCACCTCCGACGGCACCCTCGCCGGTTCGGCGCTCGACATGGCCGGCGCGGTCCGCAACACCGTGCAGCGACTCGGCCTGCCGCTCGCCGAAGCCTGCCGCATGGCCTCGACCTACCCGGCCGAGTTCCTGGGCCTGGGCGGCGAACTGGGCCGCATCGCCCCGGGCTTCCGCGCCGACCTGGTCCTGCTGGACCACGACCTGCAAGTGCAGGGCAGCTGGATCAACGGCCAGCCCTGAGGGGCGCAATCCCTTCCAGCGGCACAGACTGAACAGGGCGCGGCTGCAGGCCGCGAGGCGTCGCCATGCCCGACACCCGGCTCAGATTGGTCTGACTGCTACAA
>Ga0102589_1004265_pt1 | contig 13703 bp, 13 predicted proteins | sample AraplaMF_Col_mLB_FD_76858 | JGI IMG/M metagenome (GOLD analysis project Ga0102589, IMG submission 76858) | Arabidopsis root microbial communities from the University of North Carolina, USA - plate scrape MF_Col_mLB | ecosystem: Host-associated > Plants > Roots > Endosphere | place: USA... | reverse complement strand
GAATACGTCTTGTAAATGTTTTTAATAAAAATGAGTTTGGTTCTTCTGTTGTTGCAGTAATAATTAATACTTGTGCCTTACGTTCATTTTCTGTTTCTCCAAGGCGGCGATATACTCCGCGATCAATGAATGTGAAGAGCATTTCTTGTCCTTCTGGAGGAAGACGATGTACTTCATCTAAGAAAAGGATTCCTTCATGGGCTTTTTCAATTAAACCTTTTTGATCACTGGCACCTGTGTAAGCTCCTTTTTTGATACCGAATAACTGTCCAAGTAGTAGTTGTGGATTGTTTGCATAATCAGCACAGTTAAAAACGATAAAAGGCGCATCTTTTGGAAGTTGTTCCACTTCAATTGCATATTCGTGCATTAAAGAAGCGAACATCGATTTTCCGACACCTGTTTCTCCAAGTAGTAAAGTATGCATACCGTTTGGAGGGTAGAGAATAGAAGCTTTTGCTTTTTCAATGGCAATTTTTAGGCTTGTATTTTCAATTGCAAATGTATCTAATGAAGTGCCCTTTATTGAATGCGTTTCCAAGGAAGTATTCGTTTCTATATAAAAACGGACAGGACGTGTACTCGTTTTTAATAAACGATCGTCTTTCACGAGCTTGTTTAAGTCGCTACTAACATTTGCACGGTCTAACTGTAGAAGTGTAGCGAGTTCAGATGCTGTTACACCTTCTATATAATTCCCTTTTTGTATTGCGTTAAAAATGAGATCTATTCGTTTCATTTCTATTCACCTCGAAACTTCATCACTATTTAAAATTTTACACAAAAATGGGAAGTGTGGGAAGAGAAAAATAAAACAGCTTTAGTATATAGGCACTAAAGCTGTTACAATCTTGTGTCTTTCCAAAAATTCACTTCGAGATGGGAAGATGGATTGTAGGGAAGTAGTTTGTATCCTTGTGATTGCAAATAATCAATTACTTTTGGGAGTATTTGCACTGTGACACTAGAATCATGCATTAAAATAACCTCTACTTGTTCATCGCTTTGATTTCGCACTCTTTCTAGTATTGCGGAAGGATTATCATAGCTTTTCCAGTCATATGTATCAATTGTCCAATCCCACATTTTATACTGGGAAGATACGAGTGCATCGCGGTAATTCTTTTTTAAATAAGGCATGCTACCGTATGGGACACGAACGAGATGTGTATTTAGATGTGTAACTTGCCGGACAATATTTTGAGTTTGTTCCATTTCTTCAATTAAAATTGATGGATCGCCAGTATAAAGACGTTTTACATCATGTGACATGCTATGGAGGCCAATATAATGTCCATCTTTAATCAATCGCTCCATCGTTTTTTTATAATGTGGCACTTTTCCGCCGATAACGAAGAAAGTTGCTTTCCCGTTCTTCTCTTTTAAAATATTTAAAATTTGTGGTGTGTATTTATTCGGCCCGTCATCAAATGTTAAGTACGCAATTTTTTTTGTAGGAGAGGTAGTTTGAGTGCTTTGTTGATCTTCTGCTTGAATGTCTGTAGTTGCTTCTGTATTAGATGATGCGTACATAGTAATAGTTAAAAATAAAATTATACATTGAAGTAATCGCTTGATCATAACATTCACCCTCAGTTTGACAATCAAGATGTAAAAATGAAAATTTGATACTTTTTTCGTTATACGTATATCTTTCTCCAATAGAGGCACTCTCAAACAATCTATATTTTGGAAATGGGGAATGAGGATTAAAAAATAAAAATAGCATCCTCTTATGAAAAAGAGGATGCTATTTGAATATTTCATAAAAGTAAAGGCTATACTACAATTAGTCTTCGCGTTTTTTCACTTTTTTATAGAAGGAAATAATTGGTTTGTAACGTTCGTGTACAAGACCGATTACTTCAGCAATAATTTCTGTAAAGAAGATTAAAACGAAAAGAAGAATAATGGATAACCATAATGTCGCACTACTGAAAATGATTGCATTTACGCTAAAGAAAATACCAAGTGCGTAAATAATTAGTACCGTTTTACGATGAGAGAATCCCATTGCAAGCAAACGGTGATGTAAATGCGACTTATCTGGTGCTGAAATAGGCTTTTTATTTACGATACGGCGGATAATTGCAAACGTCGTATCAAATATAGGTACACCTAAAATAATAATTGGAACGATAAAGCTGAATAACGTTACGCTTTTGTATAATCCAAGTAACGATATAACAGAAATACAGTATCCTAAAAATAGTGCGCCTGTATCTCCCATGAAGATTTTTGCAGGATGGAAGTTGTAGAATAAAAATCCAATTGTACTTGCTAATGTAATCAGTGCTAGAGGTAATATAATAGCTGCTCCAGTACCCCATGGGCTAGTGAAGGCCATATATGCTAGCGTTGCAAGTACGATAGATGAAATCCCTGCGGATAATCCATCTAATCCATCAATTAAGTTGATGGCATTTGTAATACCGACAATCCAAAATACTGTAATTGGATAAGCAAGCCACCCGAGTTCAGTATCTCCAAGAATTGGAATATATAATACTTGCACTAATAATCCACTTTTGACAATCATGATGGCAACTAATAGTTGTCCACCGAATTTTACCTTCGCAGATAGTTCGTACATATCATCTAAAATCCCGATGATAACAATAATGATAGCACCTAAAGTTATCGATAGCATTCTTTGTTCGTACAATCCACCGACAACAAATCCTACAGCTACACCGATAAAAATTGCTAACCCGCCAAGACGAGGCATAATTTTTTGGTGTACTTTACGTGCGTTTGGTTTATCTGTTGCTCCTATTTTGAAAGCTAATTTAATAACTAAAGGAGTAACGACGAGTACAGTGATGAAAGATGCCAAAATGGCATAAATCACTTGTGAGTCCATTAATACCCCACCTTTTATAGTTTAACGTAATTTTTCTAATTGTATTTATCTGAAAATTATGATGTTTATTTACAGGCTCATAACATATGGTATCACAAAAAGATTAGAATTCAATCTTTTTTTCGTTTAGCTGTAAATGGCAGTGCATAGAATATATGACAATTGTATATAGAATGTTGAATCGTTTGAGAAGGTTGTTGATATTGCGACTTGAAATATGACAGTGTATCTGCCTCGTCTATAACAAGTATTTTATTATAAGTGTTGCACGTAAAAATGAGTAAGTTCCGTGTTAAAATGTGGGAATTTACATTTTATATATATTGCATCATTTAACTTTACAAAATCTTAAAAATGAATAAAAAGACAATTCATATAATAAATAAGAAAAAAAGTTTTCTTATTTTGGGTGCGAGAGGGGGAAGCACAGGGGTGATTCTATGTATTCGTATATTTTCTTATGTATATTCCTGTGCGAAAGGAAAATGAAAATTACGATAATAGGTACCGGATATGTTGGATTGATTACAGGAGTAGGATTGGCGAAATTGGGACATTTAGTCACATGTTTTGATATAAATAGTGAAAAAATTGAACGGATCAAACAAGGCGAGTTACCTATTTATGAATGTGGATTAAATGAATTAATAACTGAAGAGTATGAGAACAATCATTTAACTTTTACAGCAAGCAGACTAACTGCATTTAATGATGTAGAGTTTATATTTATTGCAGTTGGAACGCCATCTTTATTAGATGAAACAGCAGATTTAACGTATATTCGTAGTGCTTGTGATGATATTGGAGCATATGTGAATAACGATATTATTGTTGTTACGAAAAGTACGGTTCCAGTAGGTACAAATGATGTGATGAGGGAATGGATTGAGGAGAAACTACAAGGTAGACACGAATTACATATCGTATCGAATCCAGAATTTTTAAGGGAAGGTTCTGGTATTTATGATTTTTTTCATGGTGATCGCATTGTAATTGGAGCATGTAGTGAGGAAGCAGCGAGGAAAGTAGAGAATTTGTACAGTAAATTAAGCTTACAAACGTATATTACAGATATTCGAAGTGCTGAGATGATTAAATATGCATCTAATGCTTTTTTGGCTACGAAGATTAGTTTTATCAATGAGATTTCCAATATATGTGAGCAAGTGGGTGCAGATATAGTAGATGTATCTACAGGGATGGGGATGGATAAGAGAATTGGTGCATCTTTTTTAAATGCAGGCATTGGATATGGAGGGTCTTGTTTTCCGAAAGATACGAAAGCACTTGTGCAAATTGCAGGGAATGTTTCTCATGATTTTCGCTTGTTGAAAGCAGTCATTGAAGTGAATAATAAACAACAGTTGCTGTTAATAGAAAAAGCGAAGAAGATGATAAATATGAAGAAGAAGCGGATTGCAGTTCTTGGTGCAGCGTTCAAACCGAATACTGACGATATTAGGGAAGCACCCTCTCTTATTATAATACGAGAATTAATTAATATAGGTGCAGATGTGGTTGTATATGACCCGCAGGCTATTCAAAATGTAAAAAGTATGTTTGGAAATGCTATACGATACGCTGAGTGTATAGACGAATCGATTAGAGCGGCAAATGCAGTTTTTATCGTAACAGAATGGGAATCAATTCGAAATTATCCGCTAGAGAAGTATGTACAGCTTATGAGGGAACCTATTCTATTTGATGGGAGAAATTGTTATACTAATGAGGATGCCGAGAAGCAGGGGTTAGATTATTACTCAGTTGGGCGAAAAGGCGTCTGTAATAGTAATGTTTCTCAGGTACGTTAAAAAGTGTATTTTCACATGCATATTTTTATATGCGATAATAGAAGTTGTAACTAGTGAAAGAAAAGAGGCAATGAAATGACTGAACGTTTAAAAGTAATGACAATTTTCGGGACACGACCAGAAGCAATTAAAATGGCACCTCTTGTATTAGAATTGCAAAAGCACCCAGAAAAAATTGAATCGATTGTGACTGTAACAGCACAACACCGTCAAATGTTAGATCAAGTATTAAATATCTTTGGAATTACGCCAGATTTCGATTTGAATATTATGAAAGATCGTCAAACGTTAATTGATATTACAACACGTGGTTTAGAAGGTTTAGATAAAGTAATGAAAGAAGCGAAGCCTGATATCGTACTTGTGCATGGTGATACAACGACGACATTTATTGCAAGCTTAGCTGCTTTCTATAATCAAATTCCAGTAGGACATGTTGAAGCAGGACTTCGTACATGGGATAAGTATTCTCCATATCCAGAAGAGATGAATCGCCAACTAACAGGTGTAATGGCGGATCTTCATTTCTCACCTACAACAAAATCAGCAACGAACTTACAAAAAGAAAATAAAGATGAGTCACGTATTTTCGTAACAGGAAATACAGCGATCGATGCACTGAAGACGACTGTAAAAGAAACTTATAGCCATCCGGTGTTAGAGAAACTTGGAAATGATCGTCTTGTACTTATGACAGCGCATCGCCGTGAAAACTTAGGAGAACCAATGCGCAATATGTTCCGTGCAATTAAGCGTCTTGTTGATAAGCACGAAGATGTACAAGTTGTATACCCTGTTCATATGAATCCTGTTGTTCGCGAAATAGCAAATGATATTTTAGGCGAGCATAGCCGCATTCATTTAATTGAGCCGCTAGATGTAATCGATTTCCATAACGTTGCAGCTCGTTCATACTTAATGTTAACTGATTCTGGTGGTGTACAAGAGGAAGCGCCGTCACTAGGTGTGCCAGTTCTTGTTCTTCGTGATACGACAGAACGTCCAGAAGGCATTGAAGCAGGTACGTTAAAATTAGCAGGAACAGATGAAGAGACAATCTTTGGTCTTGCTGATGAGTTGTTATCAGATAAAGAAGCTCATGATAAGATGACGAAAGCATCTAATCCTTACGGCGACGGTCGTGCATCAGAGCGTATTGTAGAAGCGATTTTACAACACTTCAACAAATAAAGTGAAACTTTACTAAATGGAAGGTTGCATCCTTCATTTAGTATTAGCCCACAACAATCGCGGGAAATAAAAAGAGCCAAATCGTATACGATTTGGCTTTTTTTTATTCATGATTCCTCATAATCCACTCTGCATGAGCATTTGTAGAAGGAGGAGGTGGTGGTGTTTTGTTCTCACTCGGTTCCTTCTTTTGTTTTGCGATGGAGTTAGAATCAGAATTTGTACTCTCATTTTTTGTAGTTTCTGTTGGGGCTTGTTCTTTTTCCCCTATTTCTTTTAATATCTCGTTACGAGTTGTCTCTACACTGATTGGGTCTGGAAGGAAATAATAAATACCACCAATTTTTTTATCTTCTCCTTCAAGCTTTAATGTTTGGATCGTTTGTGGGTCGAATCCAGAGATTTTATTGTAAAGAGCAAGTCCGTCAGAAATAGGAATATCGGTTTTTATATATTTCCCAACTACCGCGGTTAAATCTTTAATTTTAAATACGGTTGAAGCAGAATTTAGCTGTTGGGCAACAGCCGCCAGTACTTGCCTTTGTCTCGCTGCTCGGCCATAGTCACCGTTAGGATCTTGCTTTCGCATGCGGACGTAAGCGAGTGCCTCTTCACCGTTTAAGTCTTGTTTACCTTGTTTAAAGTGAATTAATTTGTAATAATCTATATCGGAGCGCTCCTCGAAATCAAAAGGAACATCAACTGTAATACCTCCAACAGCATCAACGATACCTTTAAAGCCTTGGAAATCAATTTTAATATAATGATCAACAGGGACTTTTAAAAATCCTTCGACGGTGTCAATTGCCATTTTTTCTCCACCATAAGCATGGGCAGCGTTAATTTTGTCTTCTTTATTTTTACCAACAATCTTAACACGAGAATCGCGAGGGATACTCATAAGTGAAACCTTTTTTGAGTTTGGATTAACTGTCGCGAACATAAGTGAATCTGTTCGGCCGTTTTGACCATCTGTTGCGTAATCCTCAATACCCATAATTAGTATTGTGAAAGGTTTTTTTGTGATTTCCACATCTTCTGCTCGTAATTTAGATTTTTCACGGTTAAATCCACTGTACATCCCCATGAGAGAAGTGTAGGAATTTAATACATAAAGTCCTACGCTACCAAATAAAAATGCGAAAATAAGAAAGAAGAAAAGTTTTCTTCTACGTTTCTTTTTTATTCTGCTATTTTGGAGATGATAATAACGTTCTTCCATATATAATCTCCTTAGTTCATTTGTAGGGAATTAATTCACTACATTAATCTTTAGAGGCGATAAGTTAGCTATTCTTAGATAACGTCTTGTTCTAAGTACAACATATCTCCTTCTTTAATTGTACACTTCCCATTTGTTAATTCAATCATCCAATCTATGAATGGTTGTTTTTTGTCCTCTTCTACATAAGTATCGAATGTGACATTTTCTAGATAGTGTATATCTTTAATGGCATATTCTGAATTACGTAATTCATTTTCTAGCTTGCCAAGCAACGTATAATCAATTTCTGTTTGCATAACGCGCATTAGTTTTCGTTCAACAACACCGACATGGTTAAGACCTTCACTTGTACATTTTCCATATGCACGAATTAATCCACCAGCACCAAGTTTAATGCCGCCAAAATAGCGTGTAACGACGACGACAGTATCTTTTAGACCTCGTTTTTTTAATACTTCTAACATAGGTACACCAGCTGTGCCGCTCGGTTCACCGTCATCATTCGCTTTTTGAATTTGATCTTGTTCACCGATTAAATATGCAGAACAATTATGTGTTGCATTCCAATTTTGTTTTTTTATTTTTTGTATAAATGCTTGAGCTTCCTCTTCTGTTGTGGCGCGATTTACATAGCAAATGAATCTTGATTTTTGAATGACAATTTCGTGCTCGCCGTAGCCTTTGGTTGTTAAATATTGTAATAACAATGGTATACGCCCCTATTCTTCAAAATGACTAGTACTTTACATTTTAAAAGCGGTTGTTTTTATATTCAAACATTTTTTGCAAATATGTTGAAATTTTTGATGAGGATTTGATCTTGTTGTTGTAATTTGTCGAGAGGGTGATTATAATTTCTAATTGGCATTTTTATGTATGGATGCACCTTTTCTCGTTTTCGTGTAAAATTAGGGAATAAAATTTTTTTATAAGGCAGGTACGAAAATGAAAACAGCTATTGTTACTGATAGTACAGCATATATACCGAAGCATATTCGTGATGAACTCAATATATATATGATTCCATTAAACGTTGTGTTTGGAACGGAATCTTATCAAGAAGAGGCTGAAATTTCAGCAAATGATTTTTATGTAAAAGTACGTGAACAAGAAGAACTTCCGAAAACTTCGCAACCAGCAATTGGAAAGTTTTTAGAGTTATATGAAGAGTTATCTAAAGAATATGATGCAGTTATTAGCATTCACCTTTCCAGTGGAATTAGTGGTACATACCAAACGGCAACGACAGCTGGACAGATGGTAGATGGTATCGATGTATATACGTACGACTCTGAAATTAGTTGTGAAGTACAAGGATTTTACGTGCGTGAAGGTGCGAAATTAGCAGGTGAAGGGAAAGCTCCAGAAGAGGTTATCGCTCGCTTTGATGAAATGAAAAAAACGATGGATGCTTATTTTGTAGTAGATGATTTACATCATTTACAGCGCGGTGGAAGATTAAATAGCGCGCAAGCTTTCATCGGCAGTTTGTTACAAGTAAAACCAGTATTATACTTTAGAGATAAAATAATTATTCCATTCGAAAAAATTCGTACGCGTAAAAAAGCATTAAAACGTATCGTTGAAATCTTTGATGAGCAGGCAAGTAAAGGTGTGCCTATGGAGGCTGTTATTATTCATGCGAATCGTGAAGAGGAAGCTAATGAATGGAAACAAGAATTAGAAGAGATATACCCTCACGTTACAATTCGTACGAGTTATTTCGGAGCTGTAATTGGGACGCATTTAGGTGAAGGTGCGCTTGGTTTAGGCTGGTATACGAAGTGATAAAGATGTAAAAGCTCTCTTACTTGAAGAGGGTTTTTTACGGGTATTTTACGAAGAATTGACAAGTTAATATTTGGAAATGGTAAAATGTACGTAAAATTAAATAATGAGGAAAGTTTTATTACTTACTTTTTACAAGAAACTATTTTATAATGGAAGAGAGGTGAAACATATGGAGCATAATTCTTGTTTATGTCCAAAGTTTGAGTCAGCTTTTACATTGCTTAGTAAGAAATGGACTGGCTTAATTATTAAATCTTTGTTGGAAGAGCCGAAACGTTTTAGAGAAATCGCAGATATTATACCGAATATGAGCGATCGTATGTTGTCAGAACGTTTAAAGGAATTAGAAGGTGAAGGTATTGTAGTTCGTAATGTTTACCCAGAAGTACCAGTTAGAATCGAGTATGGTTTAACTGATAAAGGGAAAGCGTTGGAACGTGTTATGGATGAAGTCCAAAATTGGGCTGAGAAATGGATGAAGTAATGTTTCTATCTCATTCATACTTGGAGTATTTTCAAAACGTAAGGGATTCCCTTACGTTTTTTTCAATTCTATAAAAAATATCGGAAGTCACCTAAATTTCTACATATATATACAAATTTAGATATATTTTGCTATAGAGATAAATGTAATATTACATTTATTTTACAAAACCGTAACATTAGCAAAAAAACTCCCGAATTATGGTATAAATTTTAATAGGTTATATACGGAAAATGAAAAAAGAAAGCGGTGTAAAAAATAAAATGAAAAAGCTAAAAATGGCATCTTGCGCATTAGTTGCAGGGTTAATGTTTTCAGGGCTAACACCAAATGTATTTGCAGAGGATAAAATTTCTGACGTGAACTCACAAATTAACACACAAAATGACACTTTACATAAACAACAACAAGAACGTGATGCATTACAAAAACAAATGAACGACTTAAACAAAACAATTCAAGGTTTAGATAAGTCTGTTCAAGAGAACGCTGCAAAACTTGATGAAACAACGAAAAAAGTTTCTGATACTGAGCAATTAATTGAAAAGAAAAATAAAGATATTGCAGAATTACAAACAAAGATTGCAAAACGTGAAGAGTTATTAAGAAAACGTTTAGTTGCACTACAAGAACAACCGAACACGAACGTTGTAACAGAAGTTCTTGTAAACTCTAAAAACATTGCAGATTTAGTGGATCGTTTCAATTCTATGTCTAAAATTCTTGAGTCTGACGAAGATATCATGAAAACTCAACAAGAAGATCAAACGAACGTGAAAAAAGATGTTGAGACAGTAAAAGAAAAACAAAAAGAATTAAAAGAAGCACAAGCTCAAATTGAAACTGCTAAGAAAGAACTTGACGCTGAAAAAGAGAAAAAAGCAACAGTGGTAAACGATTTAAGCGGTAAAATGGATACAGTTGTAACTACGATGACAAGCACGGAAAGTCAATTGAAAGATCTTGAGAAACAAGCACTGCAATTACAACGTATTGCGGAAGAAGAAGCGCAAGCAAAAGCGGCACAAGAAGCTGCTGCTCAAAAACAAGCAGAACAAGCGGCTAAAGAAGCACAAGCTCAACCAGCTGCAGCCCCAGCACAGCAAGCTGCACCAGCGAATAATGGTGGACAAGCTCAAAAAGAAGAACCTAAAAAAGAAGAACCTAAAAAAGAAGAGCCTAAAAAAGAAGAGCCTAAAAAAGAGACACCTAAACAAGAAAACAAAAAACCAGAGCCAGCACCAGGTCCAACTCCGGTTCCTGGCGTAATTGGTAAAGCACAACAATACTTAGGTATGCCTTATGTTTGGGCAAGTGCATCTCCATCAAACGGTGGTTTTGACTGTAGTGGATTCATTTCTTACATTTATGGTGTAGGTCGTCAAGATGTTAATGGATATTGGAATTCAGTTTCTAAAGTAAGTAGCCCACAGCCTGGAGATTTAGTGTTCTTCCAAAACACTTATAAAAATGGTCCGTCTCACATCGGTATTTATGTTGGAAATGGACAAATGATTCATGCGAGTGATAAAGGGATTGCGTACGGTGATATTAACAGTTCGTACAACCAAAAACATTTCTTAGGATACGGTAGATTCTAGGATTTATAATTGAATAAAATACGTGTATAAAGTCGATAGCTTACTATTTTATAAGTAGGTTATCGGCTTTTTTGAGTTTTTACGAGATAAAGAGAAGGATTTATAGTAGTGCTGGAGGTGGTTATTGATGATGTTAGCTGGTAGACAGTTATTGTTAAAAGAACTTTCTTCAGATTTGCAGGATAAATTGGATCATTTGAAAAGGAACCGAGAAGTCGTTTGTGTGCAAGGTGTAATTAAGAAATTTTCAAAATATACGTGTCAGCGTTGCGGCAATATAGAGCAACGACTATTTGCATCATTTGTATGTAAACGGTGCAGTAAAGTATGTACGTATTGTTGTAAGTGTATAACGATGGGAAGGGTCAGTGAATGTGCTGTACTGGTGCGCGGGGCTGGAAAAACAGAAATGTTGTTTCGTGGAATTGCAGAGGCACTACAAAGGGGAGAGAGAGTTTGCATTGCAACGCCGAGAACGGACGTTGTACTTGAGTTAGCACCAAGATTATAAGAAGTGTTTCCGAATATAAATGTAGCTGCTTTATACGGAGGGAGTTTATACGGAGAAAAAGATGCGGCGTTAATCGTTGCGACTACACATCAATTGTTACGTTACTATAGAGCGTTCCATGTCATGATTGTAGATGAGATAGATGCTTTTCCATATCATGCGGATAAGATGTTGCATTATGCAGTAAACGAAGCGATGAAAGAGGAGGCAGCACGTATTTATTTAACTGCAACTCCAGATGAAACGTGGAAGCGCAAATTGCGGAATGGTAAGCAAAAAGGGATTGTTATTCCAGGTCGTTATCATCGTCATCCATTGCCAGTCCCGATATTTCGGTGGTGCGGAAATTGGAAAAAGGGTCTTATGTGTAAAAAAATTCCTCGTGCTTTATTACAATGGTTAAATAGGTACTTATCTAAACGACATCCTATTTTTCTATTTGTGCCTCATGTGCGATATGTAGAAGAAATTAGCCAGTTATTAAAATCATTAAACAATCAAATTGACGGTGTGCATGCAGAAGATCCGGCGAGAAAAGAGAAGGTAGCAGCTTTTAGGAAGGGAGAAATCCCTTTATTGGTTACAACGACGATTTTGGAACGGGGGGTAACTGTGAAGAATTTATAAGTAGCAGTTTTAGGAGCAGAGGAAGAAATATTTTTAGAAAGTGCTCTCGTTCAAATCGCAGGGCGCGCTGGCAGAAGCTCTGATGAACCTCATGGAGATGTCATCTATTTTCATTATGGAAAGACAGAGGCGATGGTGCGTGCGAAAAAACATATTCAAAGTATGAATAAGAAGGCTAAAGAACAAGGACTGATAGATTGATGCATTGTCTACTTTGTGATGAATATATTTCGTGCGCGATTAGTTGGTACACTTTTTTGTTAAGCCCCATAAAAAGTATATATGTGATAGATGTGAGCAGAAACTATCCTATATTATAGGAGATATTTGCAAGGAGTGTGGCCGGCCTTTAGAACTTGTACCAGTGGAATATAAGAACGGTGATATTTGCACGGATTGTATAAGGTGGATGAGCGAGGGGAGATTTCCGTCTCTCATAATGTATGGTGAAGGGATGAAAGAAATATTAGCACAGTTTAAATTTCGAGGAGATACTGAATTAGTGCATATTTTCCATCCGCCTTTTCGAAGTCTTTTTCAAAAATATTTTGCGGATATTTCAGCTGTCATTCCAGTTCCACTTAGTGAAGAGCGAGAATACGAACGTGGTTTTAATCAAGCTGAGTTACTCGCTTCTTGTTTGCCTGTCAAAATGCTTTGTACATCATTAAAAAGAATAGAAACAGAAAAACAAAGTAAGAAGAAGCGTAAAGAAAGGGTGTCGGGGATTAATCCTTTTTATTTTCAAGGGGAAGAGATATTTCATGAGCAACATGTTTTAATCGTGGATGATGTGTATACGACAGGAATTACTGTTAGGCAAATTGGAAGCCTTTTGTATGGTAGAGGAGCGAGAGAAGTTTCCAGTTTGACGCTTTGTAGAAGCTAATATGCGCTGTCGAAATGGGGAATAAAAAGACGACAAGTCTTCTTTGACTTAATATGTTGTCATTCGTTATAGTCAAAATATGGGGCGAATGCCCTGATTTTAAGAGTGAAGGGAATGGAATGAACATGCAAGGACGAGTAAAATGGTTCAATGCAGAAAAGGGATTTGGATTTATTGAGCGTGAAGATGGTGACGATGTTTTTGTCCATTTTTCTGCTATTCAACAAGATGGGTATAAGTCGTTAGAAGAAGGTCAACAAGTGGAGTTTGATATTGTAGATGGAGCGCGTGGACCGCAAGCGGCTAATGTTGTGAAACTGTAAAGGTTAAGTTTTTGGAAAAGATAGAGCTGTATTTTTAGCAGTATTATATAGATGGGATGGTAAAAGCTCTTGTTCGTAATAAGGGCTTTTTTGTTGTGGTAAAGTTGTCAAAAAGTTGTTTCTTTTCTGTAACTAATTGTCCACAGTTACATTCGTTATTCACGATGTTAATAGGATAAAATAAAGATAGAAACGATGCATCTTTTCATTTCAACAAAAAACGATAAAAAAATCGCAATTCCACTAATTTTTTTAAAAAAGTTAGAAGGAGTTTTTAAGCCAATGTCGAAATTATAGTACATAGGCTTGAAAGGAGGAATTCATCTATGAAATTCAACATTCGTGGTGAAAATATTGAAGTAACTCCAGCATTAAAGGAATATGTAG
>Ga0102589_1004257_pt1 | contig 13722 bp, 14 predicted proteins | sample AraplaMF_Col_mLB_FD_76858 | JGI IMG/M metagenome (GOLD analysis project Ga0102589, IMG submission 76858) | Arabidopsis root microbial communities from the University of North Carolina, USA - plate scrape MF_Col_mLB | ecosystem: Host-associated > Plants > Roots > Endosphere | place: USA... | reverse complement strand
CCGGCCTTCGAAGCCAGGGGTGACAGCCTTTCCGGAAGGCGCTCGCCAAGCATGCCGTTCCCACCCACATATTGTTCTTTCTGGCGGGCACGCTAGCGTGGTCTAATATATATTGCAATGTACCTCTGACGCGTTTCCCTCAGGGCTGCTTCGGCTTCGCGGCGCTGCCTCGCACGACCTGGTCGCAGTGCAGATAGACGATCTGCGGCGAGAGCTGCGGTTGCTCGATCCGCCGCCTTATCGTCTCCACCAGCTTCTCGGCCGCCTTGCGTTGCGAACTGCCGGCAATGGTCATCACGCCGAGATGTTCGCTCGGGACGTCGCGGTGGCCGAGAACGACCACGCTCAGATCATTCGGCCAGTCGATGCCGAGCCGCTGCAGGCCCTGGGTGACGCCGAGCGTGTCGGAGATGCCGAGCGTCAGCAGCGCCGTGAATGGCAACCTGCCGTCCTCCGATTGGAGCGGAGCTAGCGTTTCGGCGACGGCGTCGAGCACGCTGTGGCTGGGGTGCTGGACCCGCTCCAGCACGATCGGCGGATGGAAGCTGAAGCGGCCCCGCTCGATCGCCGCATGCCGACCGAAGGCGCGGCGCGCCGCCAGAATCGGCTGGGCCATGGTGTTGATCGAGACCAGACCGAAGGAGCGATGGCCGAGATCGACCAGCTGGCGCAGCGCCATCTCAAGCGCATCCTCCCAATCCGTGCCGATGCGGTCGATATCGACGCCGGAGACAGTATGGCCGTCGACGACGAGCGCCTTTGCCTTCTGCTGCAACAGGTGCAGCAGGCGGATCGGGATGCTCTCATAGTGCGACTGCAGCACGACCGCGTCGAAATTCGGGATCGAGTTGAGGATTTCCAGCAGGTGGTCGGTGTGGTGATAGGAGATCTGCACCACCTTGGCGTCCTGCCGCGACATCTCCTCGACGATATAGTTCTGCACGAGAGCGCAGCGCTCGTTCATGCTGGCATTCGACAGGATGAGAAGGCTGTCGAGCCCGTTGCCACGCGCCCTGCCTCCATCCCGCGCCACTCCGCCGCGCGTCACATAGGTGCCGCGCCCGACCTGCGAGACGAGCAGGCCCTCGCCCTTCAGCTGCTCGAGCGCCTCCTGGACCGTCGCCTGGCTGACCTGGTGCGCCTTCATCAGATCCCGCACGGTGGGCAAGCGCGCACCGTCATCGAGCCGCTCGATCATGTCATAGAGCGTCTTCAGGACGATATTCGTCGATCCGTAGCGCATGGATCTCCCTTCGATCGCCTCCCGATGCGGCCGCAACCGAAGCGCCCTGGCCGCATACAATCGCCACTGGCACCTCGCAACCGGAGATACCGATCCCGAGGCGCCCGATCGCCATCATACGCGCCAAAATACAAATTGCACTTTACAATTTATTCCATTGCCCTAGCCTGCCGGCAGATCGGCTGGAAAAGCCGAGGGAGGAGCGCTGATGAGCTGCGCCGGCAATGTCTCGATGCGCGAGCCGGACGCGACGCCGCGAGCCGTCCGCTTTGGCCGGCCGCTCTTCATCCGGATCGATGCCGTTCACAAGGCCTTCGCCGCGCGCGATGGCGGCGCAGTCACGGTCCTCGACAGCATCGACCTCGATATCGCCGAGAACGAGTTCGTCTCGCTGATCGGCCGCAGCGGCTGCGGCAAGACCACGCTGCTCAACATCATCGCCGGCCTCGATGCCGCAACCTCAGGCCGGATCGCGATCGGCGACCGGCCGGTGACCGGCCCCGGCCAGGGCCAGGGCGTCGTCTTCCAGCAGCATGCGCTGTTCCCCTGGCTCACGGCGCTCGGCAACGTCTCCTTCGGCTTCCGCAAGGCCGGCCTGCCGCGCGAGGAGCGTCGCGAGCGCAGCCTCGAGCTGCTGCGCCTCGTCGGGCTGGAGGCTGCTGCGAACAAATATCCGCGCGAGATGTCGGGCGGCATGCAGCAGCGTGTGTCGATCGCCCGCGCGCTCGCGCTCGATCCACAGATCCTGCTGATGGACGAGCCCTTCGGCGCCCTCGACGAATTGACCCGCATCGAATTGCAGCAGGAGCTGCTGCGCATCTGGCAGGCGCGGCGCAAGACGGTGGTCTTCGTCACCCATTCGATCGACGAAGCCCTGATGCTGTCGGACCGGATCGTCCTGCTCGCGCCCAATCCCGGCCGGATCCAGCGGGTCTTCGTGGTGCCGATGCCGCGGCCCCGCTCGCGCGCCGAGCCGGCCTTCAACGCGCTCTATGAAGAGATTCGGAGCGAGTTGTCGTCATGAACGCCCGGCTCGCCCGTATCGCCAGCTCGCTCGCGGTCATTGCCGTGCTGCTCACGGCCTGGGAGCTCGCCGTTGGCCATGGCCTGCTCAAGGCCTATCAGTTCCCCCCGCCGAGCAAGATCGCCCGCGGCTTCGTCGAATTGTCGCTCACCGGCTTTCCCACCGGCGTCTCGCTCTGGACCCATACCGGCGTGACGATCTGGCGGGTGCTGCAGGGTTATGTCGCGGCCATCCTTCTCGCCGTGCCGCTCGGCCTGCTGATCGGCGCCTTGTCGGTGCTCGACAAGCTCAGCGCCCCGCTCATCGTGTTCTGCCGCTCGGTCGCGACGCTGAGCCTCCTGCCGCTCGTCATCGTCTGGTTCGGCGCGGGCGAGCTGACCAAGGTCGTGCTGATCGGCTATGGCTGCTTCTGGACCATGCTGTCCAACGTCATCGCCGGCGTGCGCTATGTCGATCCGACGCTGGTACGGGCAGCGCGCTCCTTCGGACTGCAGGGGCCGGAACTCTATCGCGAGGTCGTGCTGCCGGCGGCGCTGCCGCGCATCTTCGCCGGCGCCCGGATGGCGCTCGGCGTCGGCTTCATGGTCATCGTCGGTGCCGAGATGATCGGCACGATCCAGGGCCTGGGCGCCCTGATCATGGAGGCGCGCACCTTCTATCGCAGCGAGATCACCATCGTCGGCATGCTGGTGATCGGCCTGCTCGGCTTCCTGATCTCCAGCGGCCTCGCCGGGTTGGAGCGGCAGCTCATGCCCTGGACCGGCAATCTCGATCAGGTGCGGCGATGAGCGGGCGCGCGCTTCGCGGCAATGATCTTACGCTCGGCGTCATCGGTACGCTGGCGGTGATCCTGCTTTGGGAGGCTGCGGTACGTACGGGCCTCGTCAGCCCATCGGTCTTCCCGAGCCCGTCGCTCGCCATCTCCGCGGCCGCCGAGCGCCTGACCGTCCGGCAGCTCGGCGAGAATCTGTCCTGGAGCCTGCTGCGCGTCTTCTCCGGCTTTGCGCTCGGGGCGCTCGCCGGCGTCGTGGTCGGCATCCTCGCCGGCTGGTATCGCCGCTTCGGCCTGGTCGTGAGCCCGCTCGTCGAGCTGCTGCGGCCGATCCCGCCGCTCGCCTGGATTCCCCTGGCAATCATCTGGTTCGGCCTCGGCGAACCCTCGAAATTCTTCATCATCTTCCTCGGCGCCTTCTTCCCGGTCGTCACCGCCGCTTATCAGGGCATGCGCGGCGTCGATCCGATGCTACTGCGCGCCGGCCAGACCATGGGCCTTTCGGGCGTGCCGCTGCTCCTGCGCGTCGCCATCCCGGCGGCTGCCCCCGATCTCGCGACGGGCCTGCGCATCGGCTGGGGCTTGAGCTTCGGCGTGCTCGTCGCCGCCGAGCTGATCGCGGCCGATCGAGGCCTCGGCTACATGATCATCGCCGAGCGCAATGCCGGCGGCTCGGTCGGCGTCATCATCGTCGGCATCCTGCTGATCGGCGTCCTCAATCTTCTGACAGACGCGGTGATCGGCGCGGCGACCCGGCACTGGGTCGGCCGCTGGCACGGCAGCTAGACGCAGGCATCCAACGACAAAGGGGAGGTTCGCATGAAGGCATTTCCGAAACATCTGTGGGCCGCGGCCTTCGCCGGGCTGGTGACGCTGGCCGGCCTGTTGCCGGCGGCCGCGCAGCAGCTCGAGACCGACAAGCTGTCGATCAGCATCGGGCCGGACCTGCCCTTCCTCGTCCATATCGTCGCGAAGGAGAAGGGCTGGTTCGCCGAGGCCGGTTTCAAGACGATCGAATTCAAGAGCTTTGCATCGGGCAACCTCGCTGGCGAAGCGCTGCTCGCCGACCAGATCCAGCTCTGGACGCCCGGCAATCTGCCGCCTGTCTCGATGGCGCATAACGGCGTGCCGGTGGTCATCCTCGGCACGAACGCGGTCAGCCACGGCCTGGAGAAGATCGTCGTTCGCAAGGATGCCGGCGTCGAGAACCCCGAGGACCTCTACAAGGTCAAGCTCGGCCTGCAGGTGAGCTCGACCTCAGGCGCGCTGCTCGACAATGTCGCCAAGCGCTACGGACTTGAAACGAGCAAGATCAAGACCGTCAACCTCACCCCGCCGGAGGCGCTGGCGGCCATGGCCAGCAACGAGATCCAGGGCATCGTGTTCTGGGAGCCCTTCCCCTATCGCGCGGTCAAGGAACAGGACGCCAAGGTCGTCCATACCGGCACGACCAGCTATTTCGCCAAGAACAAGGGCGTGGACGCGCCCGTCTCCAACAACCGCACGATCTGGGTCGCCTCGCAGGACTGGGTGCGCAAGAATCCGAACGCGACGAATGCCCTGGTCAAGGTCCTGCTCAAGGCCCAGGCCTATGTCGCGGACCCCGCTCACAAGGCGGAGGTGATCAAGATCTTCTCCGATTTCCAGAAGCAGCCAGCCGCCATGAACGAGGTGCTGCTGACCGACTACAACTTCGATGCGAGCGTCGACCGCACCTATGTCGAGGACATGGCGGCGATCGTCGACTTCCTGAAGGCGACCAACCGTATCCCGGGCAAGCCGATGGACGCGCTGAGCTACACCTACACCGCCCCGATGAAAGCGGTGAACCCGGCCCTCGTCACCATCGAAGGCCAATGGAAGCCCTGATTCCCCAGCAAGACGGCCTTCCCCGGCAGGCCGCCTTGCTCGTCAGCTCCGAACCGGCGTCCCTACGCGAGGCATCATGAGCCGCTCCCCGTCGGACAAGGTCACTGTGGCGCTGATCGGCGCGGGCTTCATCGCCGACTACCATCTCGGCGGCCTCCGGGCCGCGGGCGGGGCCGAGATCGCCGCGCTCGTCGGGCGGCGGCGCGAGATGGCCGAGGCACGCGCCGCCACGCTCGGCATCGCCCGCGTCGAGACCGATTACCGGGCCTTGCTCGACGACCGCTCGATCGACGCCGTCGTCATCGCCTCGCCCGACAGCACCCATGAGCGCATCGCCATCGACGCGCTTTCCGCCGGCAAGGCCGTGCTGCTGCAGAAGCCGATGGCACTCGACAGCAGGCAATGCCGCGCCATCCTCGCGGCAGCGGCGCAGGCCTCGGCGCCACTGAGCGTCAGCTTCATGCACCGCTATTTCCCCGAAGTGCTCTGGCTGCGCGAGCTGCTGGCGAGCGGCAGGCTCGGCAGGGTTCATTCGCTGCGATTGCGCAACGCCACGCCCGGCGCCGATTGGGCTGACTGGTTCTTCCAGCCCGGCGAGGTTTCGGGCGGAGTGGTGATGCAGCTCGGCGTGCATGGCATCGACCTCTGCCGCCATCTCTTCGGCGAGATCGGCGATGTCGAGGCGCGCGCACGGACCGCGCGGCCGGAACGGCGCCTGGCCGATGGCCGAACTGTCCGCACCGAGCTGGAGGACACGGTCGCCGCGACCTATGGCCTGGCCGATGGCGCGATCGCCAGCCACGAGATGAGCTATACCGAGCGGGCCGGCTGCGACCGCTTCCGGCTCGAGCTCTACACCGATGCCGGCACGGTCTTCCTGCGCACGGAACGAGGCCCGGCCGCGATCTTCGCGCCGGATGTGACCGGTGCGAAGGCCTGGATCGCGCCGGCGCTGGCCGAGGCGCCGCTCGGGCAAGCCCATCACCGCCATTGGCTCGACGTCGTGCGCGGCCTTGCGCCGGCCGACGGCACCGCCGAAGCGGGCCTGCGCTCGATCGAGGTCGCCGAGGCGATCTATCAGGCGGCGCGAAGCGGGCAGCGCCTGCCCGCCGCGCCCACAGCACCAACGGAGCCGAGATGAGCCTGCGGATCGCGATCCTGGGGGTCGCCCATTACCACGCTAATTTCTGGACGAAGGCCTTCCTAGCGAGCGAGGGCGTCGCCGTCACCGGCGCTTTCGATGCCGATCCCGCGCGCCTGGAGGCTTTCGCCCGGCAGCATGACATCGCGGCCGTCACGGATCTCGCCACACTGCTTTCGGGCAGCGATGCGGTCGCGATCTGCTCGGAAACCGTGAACCACCCCGAGCTCGTCCGCGCCGCCGCGGAGAAGGGCCTGCCGGTTCTCTGCGAGAAGCCACTCGGCGCCACCATGGAGCAATGCGACGCCATCGCCGCGATCGTCGCGGACAGCGGCATCCGCTTCATGCAGAGCTTCCCGAAGCGCTTCGATCCGGTGAACCACGAGATCGCCGCGCTGCTGCACGACGGCGCGATCGGCCGCGTCACGCTGGTGCGGGTCCGGCACGGGCACAGCCATGGCTTCGATCCGAATTTCCAGAAGGCTTGGTTCGTCGATCCCGCGCAATCGGGCGGCGGCACCCTGCTCGACGAGGGCGTGCACGCGGCCGATTTCCTGCACTGGCTGTTCGGGATGCCGGTCAGCGTCTATGCGACGATCTCGTCCGGCACGTTCGATTTGCCGGTCGAGGACACCGCCGCGGCGATCTTCCGCTATGCAGACGGGATGATCGCCGAGGTCACCACGAGCTGGGCCTTCGCCGCCGCCGACACCTCGATCGAGATCTACGGTAAGGAAGGCACGATCCTGCTCGGCGGCGTCGATATCGCCTCACGTCCGACACGTGACAGCGATTTCCTCAGGGTCTTTCGCCGCGACGTGGGCGGCGGGAGCTGGACGTCGTCGCCGACGGTCCCGCATTTCAAGACCGGCATCTTTCACGAGCATGTCGCCTGGGCCTTCATCAAAGCGCTCAAGGACGGCAGGCCCATGCCGGTGACGCTGGATGATGGCCGCCAAGCCTTCGCGATGATCGACGCTGCCTATCGCTCGGTGCGCTCGGGCCGGGCCGAGCCCATCAGCCTCTGAGCCGACGCGAACGTCTCGGGCTGCTTTGCCGAGATGCGCCAGTCGAGCTCCTCGCCGAAGAGCTCCGTCCCAAGGCTGCAATCGAGCGCGCTGTAATGGGGGCGAATGACCGAGGAGCCGAGATCGCTCATCGCAACGGGGACGAGTTCGGGTGTCCGCCGCCCTGCCCTCCCCAGCGCCTCGAAAGCGGTAGCGACCCAGTCGAAGCGTGAGACCGCGGGCGAACCGGCGAGGTGGATGATGCGCGGGACGACATCGCCCGCTTTCATGCGCTCCGCCAGGGCCAGGAGCCTTTCGGCGAGCGGAAAGATCGGCGTCGGCGAGCCGATCTGGTCGCTTGCCAGCCTGACGATGTCGTCCTGCCCTTGCAGAAGGCGGGCGATGAAGTCCTTGCCGTCGCCGAACAGCCACGCGACCCGGGCGACACAAACGCCCGCATCGACGGCGAGAACGTTACGCTCGGCCTCCGCTTTCTGCCGACCATACGCGTTGACCGGCGATACCGGGTCGGTCTCGCGCCTGGAACGGTCCGTGGCGGCACCGAACACGTAATCCGTCGAGATCTGGATGAACGGCACTCCGAGCCGGGCGCAGGCACGCGCCATCTCCCCCGGCGCCAGCGCGTTGACGGCATGGGCTCGGTCCGGCTCGAATTCGGAGGTTTCGACGCTGCTGATGGCCGCCGCATTGATCACGACCTCCGGCTTCAGCCGTGCGAACGCAGCCTCGACGGCAGGGGCGTCGGAAATATCGAGTTCCGCGCGCGACGGGGCGAGCACGCGCGGCCCGCCGACCATCGATAAGGCGCGCGCCAGCCGCCCGCTCCCGCCGCTGACGAGAACCCGGGTCTGCATCTGTCGCCTCACGGTCATCGGCTCGCCAGCATTACGACTTGCTCGCGCAGGCCTCGAAGGCAGCGCGTGCACCCCGCACGACGTCGAGAAAGGCCCTGATCATCCGGCTCGCCTCGCGCTGCTTCAGGACAACCACATGGGCATAGGTGTAGACCTCGGCGCCTTCGATCGCGATCAGCTTCAGGTTCTCGTCGGGCACGAATTCCGCTTCGGAGACATAGCTGATTCCGAGGCCGTGGATTACCGCTTCACGAATGGCTTCGCGGCTGCCGATCTCCATCACCAGACGCTGCTTCGTCCCGGTACGGGCCAGAGCCTCCTCGAAGGCACGCCGCGTGGTGGAACCTTGCTCGCGCGCGATGATCGGTTCGCCCTCGAGCTCCGGCAATCGGATGCTGTCGCGCGGGGCGAAGCGATGATCGCGCCGCACGAAGACGGCGACCGGGTGGCGCCGATAGGGAATGGTCAGGAGCCGGTCGTCCTCATCGATATAGGCGAGGACGGCGACGTCGCAGCGATAGCTGGCGAGGTCGTCGAGAACCTCGGCCGAATTGCCGAGCTTCACCGCGAGCTCGATCTGCGGATAGGCCTGGTTGAAAGCCGCGAGCATCTCCGTGACATGGAACGGCCCGACGGCGCTGATCGAGAGGCGCCCGGTCCGCAATTCGCGCGTCTCGGAGAGGAAGGCGAGCGCCTCGGCCTCTTCGGCAAAGAGGCGGGTGGTGATGGCGAGAAGCTGGCGCCCGGTATCGCTGAGCTCGCGCCGCCGGCCGCGCTTGACGAAGAGCTCGACGCCGAACTCCTCTTCCAGCGCACCGATCTGGGCCGTCAGCGTCGGCTGGCTGATGTTGAAGGCCTCGGCGGCGGCATTGAAGCCGCCGGCATCGGCGACGAGGTGGAATGAGCGCAGCTGGGTATAACGCATAGCAAAAAGCTATCGAACCAGCTCATAAAATCAAATCAGCATGGAAATTGCGCTCCGCGGGCCTCTTTGCAACGGCCCGGATAATTCTTTGGATGCGGGGGCTCCCGCCCATTGCGGCATTGATTCTTTCATTTTAACAATCAGATGAAATAATCTTCGAGCGAGCCAACGATGCTCAACCAGAATGTCGCGCGAGGGGCCTTCCTCGCTGCCGTGGCGCTGTTCTTCGCCTCCAATGCACTCCGATATCCGATTGGCGATCTCGCCCATGCCGGCCCCGGGCTGTTCCCGCTGCTGATCTGCATTCCTCTCCTGATCATTGCCGGAGCGATCGTTCTGCAGGCGCGGCTCGCCGAGCCGGTGCCCCTGCAATTCAACCCTAGGAACATCGCGCTGATCATGGCGAGCCTCGTCGGCTTCGTGATCGCCTCCGAATACGTCAACGCCATTGCCGGGATCGTCGTGCTGGTCTTCGTCGCGGGCTTTGCCGGGACGAACTACTCCTGGACGCGCAACATCAAGGTCGCACTGGGCCTGATCGCGGTGGCCTATGTCTTCCAGCACTTCCTCGGCCTCAATCTGAAGCTGCTCTGATGGACGTCCTCAACAACCTCGCCTTCGGCTTCAGCCATGCACTGACACCGGAGAACCTGCTCTACTGCGCCACCGGCTGCGTGGTCGGCACGCTGGTCGGGCTGCTGCCAGGGCTCGGCCCACTGGCCACGATCAGCCTGCTGCTGCCGCTGACCTACTCGATCCCGACCGGCGGCGCGCTGATCATGCTCGCCGGCATCTATTACGGCGCGCAATACGGCGACAGCGTCAGCGCCATCACCATGAAGATCCCGCACGCCTCCAGCATCGTGGCCTGCATCGACGGCTACCAGATGACGCTGAAGGGCAAGACGGGCCTGGCGCTCTTCACGGCCGGCGTGTCGAGCTTCATCGGCGGCACGGTCGCGATCGTGGTGCTGGCGCTGTTTGCGCCGCTGCTCGGCGACATCGCCCTGAAGTTCGGCCCGACCGACTATTGCGCGCTGATGCTGTTCGGCTTCGTCTGCGTCAGCTTCGTCACCACCGGCAGCCTGCTGAACGGCCTGGCGATGTGCCTGCTCGGCGTACTGCTCGGGCAGGTCGGCAGCGATCTGGAAACCGGCCTGGAGCGCTTCACCTTCGGCCTGCCCTCGCTCGTCGACGGGGTGAGCCTGGTCAGCCTCGCGCTCGGCTGCTTCGGCATCGCCGAGATCACCAAGAACCTCGATGCGCGCGAGGAGCGCACGCCGTTCAACGGCAAGATCAAGCTGATGCCGACCTGGCCGGAGTTCAAGCGCATCATCCCGAGCGCGCTACGCGGCAGCGTCGTCGGCTCCTTCCTCGGCATCTTGCCGGGCGGCGGGCCGGTGATCGCCCAGTTCGCGGCCTATGGCATCGACAAGAAGGTGAGCAAATACAAGGACGAGATCGGCCAGGGCGCGATCGAGGGCGTCGCTGGGCAGGCCGCGGCCGACGAGGCCGCCGCCCGTACGAGCTTCATCCCGCTGATGAGCATCGGCATCCCCGAGAATGCGGTGATGGCGCTGATGATGGCGGCCTTCATCATCAAGGGCATCCAGCCCGGCCCGAACATGATCGCCAAGCACCCCGACCTGTTCTGGGGCCTCGTCGCGAGCATGTGGGTCGGCAACTGCTTCCTGCTGCTGCTCAACGTGCCGCTGGTGCGCTTCTGGCTGTCGGTCTTCAAGATCCCCTACAATGTGCTGTTCCCGTCGATCCTGTTCTTCTGCTGCGTCGGCACCTTCAGTATTAACAACAGCCTGCACGACATCTACACGACCGCCGCTTTCGGCCTGATCGGCTACATCATGATGCGGTTGGCCTTCGATCCGGCGCCGCTGATGCTCGGCTTCATCCTCGGGCCGATGCTCGAGGAGTATTTCAGGCGCTCGATGCTGCTGAGCCGCGGCAGCTTCCTGACCTTCTTCACGCATCCGATCAGCGCGACGCTGTTGTCGCTGCTCGCACTCTTCATCGGCTGGCAGGTCTTCACGACAGTGAAGGGCTGGAGGGCAGCCGCTGCCGCGGGCAAGGCCCAGCCCGCTTCGAGCTGAACCGCCCTTCCCCCGTCATCGCGCCAAAGCCGTCAGATCAAAGGCATCCGCGCGCCATTTGGTCTCCGTTGCCGCCCTACGCGATGTTGCGGCTATGGGTCCCCGGCGGGCGTCGCCAAAAGGTCGCGCTCGAACGCGAAGTCGAGGCAGCCCTGGATATGCCGGGTCAGCACTGTGCAGGCCTGGTCTGAATCCCGGTTCAAGGCGCAGTCCAGCAACAGCTTGTGCTCGTCGGCGGCGACGCGACCGCGGAAGATCACGAAGACCATCTGGTAGCGCAAATAGCGGTCATAGATCCCCGAATGCAGGTCGAGCAGCGCCTTCGATCCGCAGGCGGAAACCAGCGCCTGGTGGAACTCCCAGTCATAGCGCTTCCATTGCTGGGTCCGGGATTCGTCTCCGGCGAGAAGGCTTTTCTCGAGTCGCGCGAGCTTGTGATGCGCGGCGACGACGCGGCCTTCCCAATCCATGTCGCCGGCCTGGAACGACAAGGCGAGCGCATGCTTCTCCAGCAACAAGCGAAGGGCGGCGATCTCGCGTAGATCCTCGGTCGAACAGGGCGCCACCTGGAAGCCGCGCTGCCCTTCCGCGGTCACAAGGCCCTCCGGCGTCAGACGGCTCAGGATTTCGCGTAGCGTGCTGATGCCGACACCGTAGGTCGGACGCAGCTTTTCGAGCGTGAGCCGCTGGCCGGGGCGCAGGCGTCCAAAGATGATGTCCGCCCGGATGCGCTCATAGGCCTGCTCTCCAGCCGAGCCCGAGCCGGGATCATCGCCCAGAACCGCCGTCACCCCTGCCATGGCTCTCTCATGCGCACTCATTCCGGAACCGGCTTTACGACGCTCGCCCGCCAAGGGAAACCGCAGCACACCCTATATCAGCTGATATTCTGAATTTCATCAGTTGATTCAAAAATCATATGGTGCGATGTCATTCGAGCGACGTCATGGATTGCGGCATGAGCAACCTCATCTTTGTCCTCAACGGCCCGAACCTGAATCTGCTCGGGCAGCGCGAGCCGGCGGTCTACGGGACGACGACGCTCGACGAGATCCGCGCGCGATGCGCAGGCAGGGCCGCTGCCTTGGGGTTCGAGATCGACTTCCGTCAGAGCAATTTCGAGGGCGAGCTGATCGAGAGCGTGCACGAGGCCCGCGTGAAGGCCTGCGGGATCGTCATCAACCCCGCCGGCTACACCTTCACCTCGGTCGCACTGCTCGATTCCCTGAAGATGTTCGACGGGCCGAAGATCGAGCTGCACATCACCAACGTGCATGCACGCGAGAGCATCTATCACAATTCTCTCATATCCCGGACCGCGACCGGCGTGATCATGGGGCTCGGCGCCACTGGATACGAGCTCGCAGTCGAAGCCGTCGCAGGACTTGCCAGGAACTAGTCACGCCTTGCGCGGACCTGCGACTGCAGGGCGACTGCGAAGAATAAACGGTTCGTACCGGCCCGTCAGAAGGTTGGACGCCAGGGAGAGACGATGAACTACCAGCTCGACTTCACGCCGGTCATAGAGGGCATGCCCGAGCTGCTCTGGGGCTGCCTCGGCACGTTCCTGATGGCGCTGTGCGGCATGGCGCTGGCGATCGTCATCGGCATTGGCGGCGTCGTGCTGCGCGATTCCCGCTTCGCCCCGGCGCGCTGGCTGGTGAAGGCCTTCGTCGAGCTGATCCGGAACACGCCGTTCCTGGTGCAGATATTCTTCATCTACTTCGCCCTGCCGCTGGCCGGTCTCCGGCTCGACCCGACGCCGACCGCGATCATCGCGCTCGGCATCAATGGCGGCGCCTATGCGATCGAGATCATCCGCGGCGGCGTGCAGTCGATCAGCAAGGGCCAGATCGAGGCGGGCCTCGCGCTCGGGCTGCACAAGGCGCAGGTCTTCCGGCTGATCGTGCTGAAGCCGGCGCTCAGGGCGATCTTCCCGTCGCTGACCAGCCAGTTCGTGCTGCTGACGCTGACCACCTCCGTCGCTTCGGCGATCTCGGCCTATGAACTGACATCGGTGGCGCAGCAGATCGAGACGAGCAGTTTCCGCTCCTTCGAGGTCTACGGCACGATCACGCTGTTCTACCTCGTGATCTCCTGGGTGATGATGCGCTTCTTCGCAGCAATCTCGACCCGCTACTTCAGCTATCCGGTGAAGTGAGGGCGCGATGGGACAGGGCGAATTCCTCTTCCTGCTCACCGGCCTCAAATGGACCGTGCTGCTGTCTGCCATCGGCTTCGTCTGCGGCTCGGTCTCGGGCCTCGGCGTCGCGCTGATGCGTACATCCGGTATCGCCTGGCTGGAGCGGATCACCGCCGGCTACATCGCGGTGTTCCAGGGCACGCCGCTGCTGATGCAACTCTTCGTGGTCTATTACGGGCTGGCGCTGGTCGGCCTCAGGCTCGACGCGTGGGTCGCCGTCGCGATCGGGTTCACGCTCCATGCCAGCGCCTATCTCGGCGAGATCTGGCGCGGCTCGATCGAGGCCGTGCCGAAGGGGCAGACCGAGGCCGCCAAGGCTTTGAGCCTGCACTATGTCTGGCGGATGAAGGATGTGATCCTGCCGCAGGCGATCCGCATCTCGCTGCCGGCGACGATCGGCTTCCTGGTCCAGCTGATCAAGGGCACCTCGCTCGCCGCCATCGTCGGCTTCACCGAGCTGACGCGCGCCGGCAACATCGTCTCCAACCAGATCTTCCAGCCGCTGCTCGTCTTCGGGATCGTCGGCGCCCTCTACTTCCTGCTCTGCTGGCCGCT
>Ga0102589_1004254_pt1 | contig 13728 bp, 11 predicted proteins | sample AraplaMF_Col_mLB_FD_76858 | JGI IMG/M metagenome (GOLD analysis project Ga0102589, IMG submission 76858) | Arabidopsis root microbial communities from the University of North Carolina, USA - plate scrape MF_Col_mLB | ecosystem: Host-associated > Plants > Roots > Endosphere | place: USA... | reverse complement strand
TGCATTAGCAGCGATACCTGACACATCCGGCGAACAGGTCGCGGGAAGAATTGCGCCATCGGATTCATAAGCCGATGTCCAACACCTCCCCCATCAGGTATCGCCATGACCACCCAGCTCGACAACGTCATCTACACCGGCAAGACCCACACCACCGGCGGACGCGACGGCGCCTCGCAGAGTTCCGACGGACGCCTCGACATCAAGCTCTCCACGCCGGGTTCGTCCGGTGCAGGCACCAATCCGGAACAGCTGTTCGCGGCTGGCTGGTCGGCGTGCTTCATCGGCGCCATCGGCAAGGCGGCGGCCAGTCGCAAGATCAGGCTGCCGGCCGATCTCGCCGTCGATGCGGAAGTCGACCTGGGCCAGAACGCCGACGGCTACGGCCTGCAGGCTCGCCTAAACGTCAGCCTGCCGGGCATCGACGCCGCGACCGCGCGTGAACTGGTCGAGACCGCGCACCAGACCTGCCCGTACTCGAAGGCCACGCGCGGCAACATCGGCGTGACCATCAACCTCGTCTGACCCTGCCCTGCCCGCCTGGTTCCAGGCGGGCCTTTGTCGACACGCAGCGTCGCCCGGGCCACCGGGCAAGCACGGGGCTGAAATCATGATCGAACACGCAATGGCGCTCGAGTTCGCACTCGCAGGCGCAGCCGGCATCGCCACCATCCTGTCGCCCTGCATCCTGCCGGTGCTGCCCATCGTGCTGGCGACCACCACGGGGCGCAGCCGGTTTGAACCAGCGCTGATCGTCGCCGGCTTCGTGGCTACGTTCGCGGCCAGCGGCATCCTGATCGGCGCGCTGTCGTCGTCGTCGGGCGAGCTGCAGCAGATCATCCGCACCGGATCGATCTGGTTGCTGCTGACCGCGGGCCTGGCCTGCCTGTGGCCGGCGCCGTTCAACTGGCTGGTGGCGCGGGTACAGCAATGGCGGTCCGCGCGGGCGACCACGTCCCCGCCGCGCCAGCACCGCAGCGGCACTGTCGCGGCGCTGCTGGTGGGTGCCTCGCTCGGGTTGGCGTGGACGCCCTGCGCAGGTCCGATCCTGGCCTCGGTGCTGTCGCTCGCGGCCAGTTCGCAGGCGCCGGGAAAGGCCGCCGCGCTGCTCGCCATCTACGCCGTCGGCGCTGGCCTTCCGATGCTCGCCATTGCCTACGGCGGGCATTGGATCACCGCGCGCCTGGCCTTCCTCAACGGTCGCGCCGAGCTGATCCGACGAGCATTTGGTGCCATCGCCATAGCCGTCGCCACGCTCCAGCTGTTCCAGTACGACGTCCTGCTCTCCGCCTGGGCCACGCAGTGGCTCCCCTCTGTCTCGACAGGTCTATAACCATGAATGTGATCAAGCCCATCCTCACCGCCCTTTGCATGAGCGTGCTCGCCGTCGCCTGCACACCCGGGGCCAGTGCTGCCGATCCTGTACCGGGCACCAGCATTTCCCCGGCACCGCTTGCCCCGGAATTCCAGGGCATCGATCATTGGATCAACAGCGCCCCGCTGACCATGGCGCAACTGCGCGGCAAGGTGGTCCTCGTGGATTTCTGGACCTACTCCTGCATCAACTGCGTGCACGTGCTGCCGCATGTGAAGCAGTTGCACGAGCGCTACAAGGACCAGGGCCTGGTCGTGGTCGGCGTGCATACACCGGAGTACGGCTTCGAGAAGATCCGCGGCAATGTCGAGGACGCCGTGAAGCGTTTCGGCATCGAGTACCCGGTGGCGCAGGACAACGGTTACGACACGTGGGAAGCGTATAACAACCGCTATTGGCCGGCGCTGTACCTGGTCGACCGCGAGGGACACGTGGTCTACCACCACTTCGGCGAAGGCAACTACGCCGAAACCGAAGACAAGGTTCGCCGTCTTCTCGAAGCAAAATAAGGCAACGGGCGAGGTTTCAGGAATCACATGGATCACACGGACCACATCCTGGTCGTCGACGACGACCACGACATTCGCGGCATGGTGGCCGACTACCTGCAGAAGAACGGCTTCCGCACGTCGCTGGCCGCGGATGGCCGCGAGATGCGCGCCATCCTCGACACCAACGCCATCGACCTGATCGTGCTGGACATCATGATGCCCGGCGACGATGGCCTGGTGCTGAGCCGCAACCTGCGCGCCAGCAAGCACAAGGCTATTCCCATCATCCTGCTGACCGCACGCGACGACGCCACCGATCGCATCATCGGGCTGGAGATGGGCGCGGACGACTACGTCACCAAACCATTCTCGCCGCGCGAACTGCTGGCACGCATCAACGCGGTCATCCGCCGCACGCGCATGCTGCCGCCGAACCTGCAGGTCACCGAGGCCAGTCGCCTGCTCGAGTTTGGCCAGTGGCGGCTCGACACCACGGCCCGCCACCTGCTCGATCCCGAGGGCACGGCCGTGGCGCTCAGCGGCGCCGAGTTCCGGCTGCTGCGGGTGTTCCTGGATCACCCGCAGCGCGTGCTCAGTCGTGACCAGCTGCTGAGCCTGACCCAGGGCCGCGAGGCCGAGTTGTTCGACCGCTCGATCGACCTGCTGGTCAGCCGCCTGCGCCAGCGCTTGAAGGACGACTCCCGCGAACCGGCCTACATCAAGACCGTGCGCAGCGAAGGCTATGTGTTCAGCATGCCGGTGACGCTGCTGGACGACGGGGCATGACCGCAACAGGGCCTTCCATGTGGTCGCGACTGCTGCCGCGCACGATCGCGTCGCGGCTGTACATGATCCTGTTCACCGGCCTGCTGCTGGCGCACGGCCTGTCGTTCGGGATGCTGTTCTATGAGCGCTACGAGTCATCAACCTCGATGATGATGGGCAACCTCGAGAAGGACGTCTCCACCTCGATCGCCATGCTCGACCGCCTGCCTGCCGCCGAGCGGCCTCCGTGGATCCCCAAGTTCGAACGCAGGACCTACCGCTACATCCTCGGCCCGGGCCAACAGGGCGGCGAACTGGCCACCGAGCGGGCGCGCGAGATCACCCGCCTCATCGGCGGCGTGCTCGGCGAGCGCTACAAGGTGCATGGCAACACGACCTCCACCCACCCCGAACGGCTGCAGGTCCACCTGACGCTGGGCGATGGCGCGCCCGTCACCATCGAGCTGACGCCTTCGGTCATGCCGGTGGCACAGTGGTTGCCATTCGTGCTCGGCGTGCAGCTGGTGCTGCTGTTGGCGTGTGCATGGCTGGCGGTGCGGCAGATCACCCGGCCGCTGGCGCAACTGGCGGACGCCGCCGATGCGTTGAGTCCCACCGGCGGCAGTCCGCAACTGCCGGCAGGCGGCCCCGTCGAAGTGGCCAAGGCGGTGTCGGCATTCAATGCGATGCAGGACCGCATCGCCCTGCACCTGAAGGAACGCCTGCAGATCCTCTCCGCGATCTCGCATGACCTGCAGACCCCGATCACGCGGCTGAAGCTGCGCGTCGAAGCGATGGATCCGTCATCCACGTCCGACAAGCTGCTGGCCGACATCGACGAGATGCAGCACCTGGTGCGCGATGGCGTTGCCTATGCCCGCAGTGCGCACGGTGGCGTCGAGCCAGCGCTCAAGGTCGATCTGGATTCATTCCTCGACAGCCTCGTCTGGGATTACCAGGACACCGGCAAACCGGTCACCGTCACGGCGCACGCTGGCGTCCCGGTCACCACGCGACCGCGCGCCCTGCGCCGGGTCGTCGGCAACCTGATCGACAACGCCGTGAAGTATGCCGGTGCCGCGGAAGTTGCCGCGCAGGTCGGCGCGGACGGCATCGTCACCATCAGCGTGCTCGATCGCGGCCCCGGCATCGCCGATGCCGAACTCGAATCGGTGATGGAGCCGTTCTACCGCCTGGAAGCGTCGCGCAACCGCGACACCGGCGGCGCCGGGCTCGGACTGGCGATCGCCCAGCAGTTGGCCGTGGCGATCGGCGCCAGCCTGCAGCTGCGTGGTCGTGACGGCGGTGGACTCGTCGCCACGATCACGCTGCCCGCGGCGTGACGGCCCCGGTCAGGCCGGCACTTCAGGCCGACACTTTGGGCCGGCCGGCCGCCCAGACCTCGGGCGATGCCTTGCAATAGCGGTCGATGAACTCCTGCTGCGACGGCATGCGCGCGACGGCCTCGTCGATGGGCCTGCGGATCCCGGGCAGCAGCTTGCGCATGTCGTCGTCGGACAGGCCACTCGACAACGGATGATGCTGCTCCGGCACGATGCCCTGCCCCAGCATGACGTGCGTCCACGAATCCACCCGGAACAGCTCGTTCGCCCCCTGCCAGGCATGCGCACGCTCGCGCCATGCACGCAGGCGGATCTTCAGCGAGTCCGGCACCTCCATCTCGCGGCACTGCTTCCACATCGCTTCGTCGCGCTGGTTGGCGTGGTAGTGGAGGATGATGAAGTCGCGCACGTGCTCCATCTCGGCGCGGCCGGTCGCGTTGTACAGGTCCACCAGCGACTGCGGGATGCCGTCGTGCGGGAACGATTCGATCAGCCGCACGATCGAGGTCATCGACAAATGCAGGCTGGTCGACTCCAGCGGCTCGATGAAGCCGCTTGCCAGGCCCAGCGACACCACGTTCTTGTTCCAGGCCTTCAAGCGACGACCGGTGCGGAACTGCACCGGCCACGGCTCGCGGATCACCGGCGCGGCCGCGTCGCGCAGCAGCTTGTCGCGGGCTTCGTCGTCGGACATGTGGCGGCTGGAATACACCAGGCCGCAACCCACCCGGTGCTGCAGCGCGATGTGCCAGCGCCAGCCGGCCTCATGCGCGATGGCCCGCGTGTACGGCACCGGCGGACCGACCGACTCGGTCTGCAGCGCGACCGCGCGGTCGCAGGGCAACCAGTTGTTCCAGTCTTCGTAGCCGGTCTTGAGCGTCTGTTCGATCAGCAGGCCGCGGAAGCCGGTGCAGTCGATGAACAGATCACCCTCGATCACCTGCCCGTCTTCGAGCACCAGCGACTCGACGTAGCCCGATTCGCCGTTCTGCCTGACCTCGCGGATCTTGCCTTCGATCCGCTTGAGCCCGTAGCCCTCGGCCTTGCCGCGCAGGAAGCGCGCATACAGCCCGGCATCGAGGTGATAGGAATAGTTGACCTGCGGCGACTCCAGCAGCGCGAACTTGTCGCCACGCGAGGCCACGGTTTCCAGGCAGAAGTCACCCAGCTCCGACGGCATGCCACGGCGCAGGCTGTCGAGCCAGAAATGGTGGAAGCCGCAGACCAGCGTGCCGTGCCCGGTGATGCCGAAGGGGTGGATGTAGCGCTCGCCATGGCGACGCCAGTTCTCGAACGAGATCGACAGCTTGAACGTACCGGCGACCGAACGCAGGAACTCCTGCTCGTCGATCTGCAGGAAGCGGTGGAAGTTGCGGATCGGCGGCACCGTCGATTCGCCGACGCCGACCGTGCCGATCTGCTCGGACTCGATCAGTACCACCTCCAGCTGCTCGCGGAACTGGTGCGTCAGCGCCGTCGCCGCGAGCCAGCCCGCGGTACCGCCGCCTGCGATCACCACCTTGCGAATCCTGCCGTTCTGCATTTCTAGCCCCCGCTTGCAATGGACGCCGGCATCGCCGGTCAACGATTGAGTTTGCCGATCAGCATCGCGCGCAACTGCCGCGCAATGGTTTCATCCAGCGGCCCGAGCACCTGCCGCGCCGCTTCGGGAAGATGCTCGCCGGCCCGGTCGGCCGGACCGAAAACGTAATAGTCGAAGATGTCGCGCCAGGCCTGCTTCTCGCGCTCGGGCCGGTCGCGCAGGGTCCACAGCGCGTGGTACAGCGCGTGCATGGGCGTTGGCACGTAGGCCGCGGTGCTGCTCCACCAGTAATTCACGAGCACGTTGAACGGCTCGAGTCCCTGCACGTGGTGCCACCACACGCTCGGGATGAAGATCGCATCGCCCGGCTCGAGCACAGCGCTCTGCCCCGCAGCGAGCGCGTCACGAAAACGCGGGTAGCGTTCGAAATCCGCCGCGGCGAAGTCCACCACGCTGACCGCCTGGCCGCCTGGCGTGGGCTCCAGCGGCCCCGGATACAGGTTGACGATCTGTTCCGGCGGGAACAGCGTGAAGCGCCTGCGTCCGACCGCGCAGCAGGCGATGTTGTTGAGGGCATCGTAGTGGCACGACGCGGTGACGCGATTGCCGATCCAGATGCTGGGCGGGGCCTGGATGCCGTGTGCCGCCAGGTCGAGATCGTTCTCGGCGCGCATTCCCGGCAGGCGCGAATCGACCAGCAGCGACGCGACGTAGTAGGTCGGCGGCTGCGGATCGTCCGCGTGTGCGGCAATCTCGTCGAGCACCTGCCCCAGCTCGCTGCGCCGCACCTGCGTGTTCAAGTCGGTGAAATCGCCGTTGTAGAACGGCCGGCCGGCAACTTCGGGCCCGCCCCACGAATAAGTCACCGGCTGGCCGTTATAGAAGCCGCGCAGGTATTCCATGGCATCGTGCATCGAGCGCGATGCGGCCTGCACGAGTCCCCAATTGCCCGCCACGCCACGCAGTACCGCCGGTTGCCCGGATGCGAGCAGTTCATCGATCGGCAGCGAACCGGTACCGGCGCAGTCGATCTCGCGAATCCGGCTTGCCACGTCCACTGCCATGCCCGTCACCGCTGCTCCGCCGCCAGTCGCAGGCGACGCTGCTTCTCGGCCATCAGCCGGCGCAGGTTGTGCAGCGATGACAGCACCAGGTAAGCACCTTCCAGGTAGCCGGCCTGGTGCAGCTGGTGCAGCGATTGCGCGTCAAGCGCGGCCAGGCGCTCGCGGTCGATCCCGTGCAGTCCGGCGAGGCTGACGCGATGCTGCTCGTCGAGCTGCAGTTCCAGCTTCATCGGTTGGATCAGGCCCAGCGCGTCGAAGGCGGCAAACATCGCCGCGCCCGCTTCCACGCCGTCGCGGATGCCGCGCAGGACCGCGGAGATGTGCTCGAGGTAAGGACTGTTGCCACCGTGCGAGAGGAACACCGGTTCACCCTCGGCGAAACTGACGCGCGGGTTGTCCAGGTCGACGTGGATGACCGGTTCGCGGCGCAGTTCGCCATCGACGCGCTGCTCCTGGAAGCCGATCAGGAACGGCCCCTTGGCGATCGCGCCAGGCAGGTAGCTGGCGTTCCAGCGACTGTCGTCGAGGAACAGGTTTTCGTTGCGCTCGAATCCGAGCAGCGCAACTGCCTGCCATTGCCCGTTCTCACCGTCCTTGCGGAAGAAGATCGGGTACTCGCGCTGCAACTCGGCGAATTCGGTCGGGAAGGCCACCACCATGCCGGTCTCGTCGCCGAACTCGCGGCCGAAACGGGTGACGACCCGCAGGTGCTTGTGCTGGATGTTGTTGAGCAGTTCGTATTGGGCCATTGGGCGGGACAAGTAATCAGACCTGGGACCGGTTCGCGTGATGTTATGCGCTTGCCGGGCGAATAAGGAAAGGCCCTTGTACCGGTCCTGCCCACTGCGTCCCGGGGCGCCCCCGGAGGTACAAAAAAAACGGGCAGGACAGCTGCTTTCGCAGCGGCCCTGCCCTTGGTTCAAAACCCTGGGAGGGTCCCTCAGAACTTGTAGCGCACCCCCAGCATGTAGCGCGGGCTCTGGTCGACGAGCTTGATGATCTGCTTGTCCGAGCGGCCGTGCCAGCGCACGTCCTCACCGGTCAGGTTGATCGCCTCGAAGCTGGCGGACCAATGGTCGTTGAAGTCGTAGCCGACGTTCATGTCCCACTGGTCGTATTCCTCGACGTAGTACGGATTACGGTTGGAACCGTTCTGGTTCGCCAGGATCAGGTACTCATCACGCCAGTTCCAGGCCAGGCGGACGGACCAGCCGTAGTTCTCGTACATGAACATCACGTTGGCCGTATCGCTCAGTCCCAGCAGGGCGAACTGGTCGCGTTCGATCACCGTGTTGTCGAAGGCGACGTCGCCGTCCACCAGGGTGTAGTTCGCGTACACGCCGAAGCCGGTTTCGCCGAAGAAGTACTGGCCACCCATTTCCCAACCGTGCAGGTTGGCGTCGTTCTGGTTGACCGGCTGGTTGACGTCGAACTGGTACAGCGGATCGTCGGACTCGCCCACCAGGTCGTAGGTGTTCTCCATCTGCAGCGACTGCGCCGAGCTGCCGTTGTAGGCCGCCAGGCCGCCGGTCTCGGGATTGCGCAGCATGGCCAGCGCGGCGAACAACGCGGTGTCGTTGGCCGAGCAGGCCTGCGACACGTCGTTGCCGGCGGCGCCCACCTGCGTCGCACACGCGCCGCTGGTCAGGAAGGCCAGCGCTGCCTGCGCGTCCGGACCGGAGGTCGGATCGGTCAGCCCGTACAGCGGCTGGCGGACCACCGAGGTGCCGATGAAGTTCTTCACGTCCTTGTTCCAGAACGTCACCTGGACGAAGCTGGCGTCGGCGAAGTACCACTCCACCGCCAGGTCGAGGTTGTCGGATTCCAGCGGATCCAGCAGCGGGTTCTGTGCGTCGCCGTTGGCACGCGTGGACGGGTTGATCAGGATCGAACCGGTCGGCTGGTTAGGCGTCGGGCCCGCGTAGAGATTGCCGTAAGGCGCGCGCGCGATGGTCTTGCTGAACGATGCGCGGCCCTTGATCTCGCTGGTGAAGTCGATGGCGAAGTCGAGGTTCGGCAGGACGAAGTCGTAGCTGTGCGTCTCGCTGAAGGGAACCTGGTCGTCACCGCGAATGATGCGGAAGTCGTTGTTGGCCTGCCATTGGATGGCCGTGGGCAACGCAACCTGCGAGGTCGAGGTCAGGTACGTCTTCTCGTAGCGCACGCCGATGCGGGTGTTGGTCGTGAAGCCACCCAGCGTGCCTTCCAGGTCGACCTGTGCGTACGCTGCGTCAGTGTCTTCCTTCACCTTGTTGTCGGCGGCCAGCTGCGGGTTGTAGCGCGTCTGCGCACCGTAGAAGTCGCCAGCCCACAAGGCACCTGCGGTAGCGCTGCCCAGCCATGCACCGTGGGCCGCACCCGGAGCGCTCCAGTCGTCGAACATGCCGACGATGTCGATCGGGCGGATCAACTCCTGCAGGCCCGGCTCGTTGCCGGTGTTGGCCACGCCCCAGTCGCCCAGGGTGGAATAGGCCTCGGTCGCCTGCTTGCGCGTCATCGTCGTCTGTGCCGAATCGACGCCGAACTGGAAGCGGCCGTCGTCGAACACGTACTCGCCGTCGATGCGGCCCTGCTTGATCTCGGTTTCCTGGCGCTGGTAGTTGATGCGCAGCACCTGCGAACCGATCTGCTCCGGCGGGAAATCCGGGTTCAGCGTGCCGTTGGTACCGGCAATGGCAGCGGCCGAGTTGGGGTACCAGGTGCGTGCGCCAATCGGCAGGCCGCTGTTGAACGACAGCTCCTGCGCCCAGTTGCCACCGCAGTACGGGCCCACGGTGCAGTTGTTGGTGCCGGCGATGCTGAAGAACGTCGAGCCACCGCCAGTGACCGGATCGTTGGGAACGCTCTCGGACGTGGTGTCGTGGGCGTCGAACGTCAGGCGGAAGCGATCAGTGACGTCCCAGGCAGCATTCAAGCCCAGCGAATCAAGCTTGTATTCCTGCTCCTGGTGCTGCTGCTCGTAACCGAAGTCCTTGGTGCCGACGATATCGCGCAGGTAGACGGGCGTCGCCACCGCCTGGCCGGTGTCGAACGTGAGATCGGTGAAGCTGTTGGCGCGCTGCAGCCAGATGGTCTGCTCGGCGCGGTCCTCGGTGATCTCGTTGGTCGAGTAGGTGTAGTCGAGGGTGAACGTCAACGAATCCATCGGTGCGAACTGCAACACCGCCTGGCCGTTGATGCGCTCGCGCTCGAAGTCGGCGAAGGCATAGCGCAGGTCGTTCGGCATGCCGTACAGCTGGCCGATCGCCGGCGCGTTGGTCACCACCGCATCCGGGCGCAGGGCCGGGTCGGTGCCGGTCCAGCGCTGCATGTTCCAGGCGTTCTCGGTGGCCTGCACCGATCCGCCGTGGCGCTTCTGGTAGCTGCCGGAAATACCGACGCCCCAGGTCTTGTCATCGTTGGTGTAGCTGAAGATGCCGGACACTTCCGGCGTCAGGTCGGTGTCGAACGGCTGCGAATCGTCGTACACCGCCTTGGCGCCGGCAGTGGCGACGATGCCCTGGTGGTTGAACGGACGATCGGTTTCGATGTCGATGGTCGCGCCGATGCCGCCGCTGGGCACGCTCGCCTGGCCGGTCTTGTAGACCTGCAGCGTGCTGATCGCTTCCGACGCCAGCTGCGCGAAGTTGAACGCGCGCGTGCCGCCGTCCACACCGCCGATCGGCACCTGCCCCGGCGCGCCGAACGCGTCGGCGCCCGGAATCGTGCGGCCATTGAGGGTGACCATGTTGAACTGCGGGCCGAATCCGCGCGCGGTGACCTGTGCGCCTTCGCCATCGCGGCGCTCGATCGAGATACCGGTGATGCGCTGCAGGGATTCGGCGAGGTTGGTGTCGGGGAACTTGCCGAGGTCCTCGGCGCTGATCGCATCGACGATGCCGTCGGCGTTGCGCCTGATCTCCATCGACTGGTTGAGGCTGTTGCGCATGCCGGTCACGGTGACCGTGTCCAGCGTCGTGGCCTGGTCAGAGGACGACTGCGCGGTCGTGGCCTGAGCCGCCGTTGACTGTGCAGTGGTGGCAGTCTGTGCAGTGGTGGTCTGCGCCGTGGTGGCCTGCGCGGTCGCGGCACTGGCATCCTGCGCGTACGCCGGATTGATGACCAGCACGCCACCGACGAAGGTGAACATGGCAGTGGACTTGAACTGCTTCTTGAAGCGCTTGGACAGCTGGCTCATTGCAAGCTCCTCCCGGCAGAAGGGGAACCGTCCATTGCCGTACTCACGGCACGACGCCCGGCTGTCGCCTGCGCCAAGGACGCCCACAGAACGTGGCACCGAAACCGACTCATATGGCCTTACCCCCTCAACTTCGATCGATGGATGTGTCGCCCTTTCAAGGGCACCTGCAGGCCCCGGCCTGCCTATTCCCGAATACGAGCGTCAAGCGAACCGCCCGTGCAGCACTTCTTTGGCTCTGTACTTTCGTTCGATGCAGTTCACGTGGGTCGGTGGTGTTGCGGTGGGCCTCCAGGAACCCGCCGATGGCGGGCAGAAGTGATAGCGCTATCATCTGGGCGTAAACTAAACATTAAGTTTCCATACATGTCACCGTGCAGTGCAGCAAAATTTGGCTGTTAATTCGCCACGCGGCGATAAGCCGCACGCCGCAACGACGTGATAGCGATAGTTACATTCGCAACTTCCCCCTGCGCCTCGCGGGATTACTGAGAGCGCTATCAGCCGCGTACGTGCCCAGGCGGCAGAACAGGCCAGCGCAGGCCGCTGCTCATTCCCACCCGGACGGTCCCGGGATACATTTCCCTCCACGCGACGCCCGGCCCCCAGGGCAATTACCCGGGGCGCCCGCGACAGGACCCAGCACCAGCAACCAGGACCGGCATCGGAGTGTTTTTTGACTGAGTACAGTTCGCCGGCACCGCCGCTGTTCGCTGTTGTTCCCGATGGTCTGTTCGGACCCCTCGCCTCTTCCAACCGACTCCATTACTGGCAGCTGCTGTGCCAGCTGTTCGCCGAGTTCTTCGGACCGGACGCGCCGATGCCCCCCAGCGTCGGCTTCCCGCGCCGCGAGATCACCTCGGCGATCGAGCGCTACCTGCTGACCGACGACCCCTGGGAAGACGACGGCCAGGCCCCGGATGCGCCGTTGGCCATGCGCGCCAATGCCATCCATGAACGCTTCCGCGCCGCCGGCTGGTTGCGCCAGGAGCGCGTGGGTGCGCGCGAGATGGTGTCGATGACCCATGCCGTGGCGCAGCTGCTGTCGGCATTGATGGATTTCGCCGAGCGCGGACCGGCCTTCTTCGGCGCCAAGGTCCGCTCGATCGAACTGCAGTTGCAGCAGGTCGTCGCAGGCAAAGCCGGCGGCGACAGCCTGGACGAAGCCGCCGAGCAGTCGCGACAACTGTTGTCGTACGTCTCTGCGATCAGCGTGCAGGTACGTGACCTGATGCCGGAATTGATCAAGGCCGAGAGCACCGCACAGTTCGCCCGCCAGCTGTTCGAACGCTACGTGGGCGAACTGTTCGTCGGCGACTACGCCCAGCTTCACAACGCCGATCACCCCCTCGCCCGCCGCACCTCGATCCTCGGCATGGTCCGCGACATCGAGCAGACGCCGGTCCGTGGCCAGCTCGTGGCCTGGTACCAGGAGCGTGCCACCGGCGGCGACCGTGACCGAGCGGAGCAGCGCCTGCAGCGCAGCCTGCGCCGGTTGTACGAGATCGACCGCATCGACGAGTACCTGGCGCGCCTGGACGATGACATCCGCCAGGCCAACCGCCGCGCCCTCGCCTTCCTCGACTATCGCCTGCGCGCGCCGGACAAGCTCGACGTGCTGCTGCGCCGCGCCTGCCGTGGCGTACTGACGGCGCCGGAGGAAGCGCTCCGCCTGCCGGTCGCGCCCGGTCCGTTGATGGACGAGCAGCGCCTGCGCGCGCCGCAGCAGCGGCAGAAACCCATTCCGCGCACGGCCAACACCAGCCGCGAGCCCACGCCAGAACAGCTGGCGCGACTGAACCTGCTGCGGCGGATGACGCGCGCGCGACTGGTCAAGCCCGAAGACCTGGCGCGCTATGTCGATCGCCATCTCGACGCGAACGACCGCATCGAATCGGAAACCATGGAAATCGGGAGCATTGAGGATTTCCGCGCCTACCAGACCCTGATCACGCTCGCGTTGCGCAGCCGCCGCGAGGGTGGCCTGCGTCGCGACGACCCGATCCACCGGATGTTGCGGGGCTTCCGCATCCAGTTGTGCGATGGCGAGCACACCGCCAACGACTACCTCGAATCGCCCCGCTTCGTCCTGCACCGCACAAGGAATGCTTCATGAAACGCTCCTGGGCCACGTTGAGCCAGCTCTCCGGCGGCATGTACACCGCGCAGGATTTCGAACGGGCGGCCTACCGCCTGGTCACCGAGCAGGTGCTGTACAGCACCGACCGCAAATCGCGAAATGCCTACCACCTGGTCGAGACCTGGCTGGCCGACTTCGCGGCCGCGCTGGAGCCCTTGGGCATCCGCCTGGAGCGCAACGCGCATTTCCGCTATGTCACCGCCCTGCCCACGCACGGCGAAGGCACCGCGGTCAGCCTCGACGAGACGCTGTTGATCCTGGTGTTGCGCCAGCGCTACGACGAGGCCATGCGCCAGGGCCAGGTGGAGGATCACGGTGACGTGCTGGTCGAATTGCCGGAACTGCAGGACGCCTACCAGACCCTGACCGGTCGCGAGCTGCCCGAGACCGGCGCGCTGCGCAGCCAGTTGCGCGCGCTCAAGCGCTGGTCGGTGTGCCGCACCACCGAAAGCGAGCCCGGTGACCCGCAGCCGTTCCGCATCCTCGTGCGGCCGGCGATCGTCGAGATCGTCGGCGCGCACTGGCTGCAGCGCCTGGACCAGCACAACCAGGACGACGGCGACGCCAGCATGGAAGCAAGCAGCGCGGAAGACAGTGGCACCGACGAGACCATGGAGCCAGACGATGTATCAGCTTAAGCGCGCCCACCTCGTCCAGTTCTTCCTGTTCCAGGCGCAGACACTGGAGCTGGACCTGAGCACGGCGATCATCGCGCCCAACGGTGCCGGCAAGAGCGCGCTGCTCGATGCCCTGCAGATCGTCATGCTCGGCGGCGACCGCAACCAGATCCGCTTCAATGCGCAGGCCGGTGGCAGCCACCGCGCCCGTAC
>Ga0102589_1004253_pt1 | contig 13728 bp, 7 predicted proteins | sample AraplaMF_Col_mLB_FD_76858 | JGI IMG/M metagenome (GOLD analysis project Ga0102589, IMG submission 76858) | Arabidopsis root microbial communities from the University of North Carolina, USA - plate scrape MF_Col_mLB | ecosystem: Host-associated > Plants > Roots > Endosphere | place: USA... | reverse complement strand
TCTCCTTTCTTCTTTCTTATTACTGAATAAAGTAGAAATAAAAGAGGGAGGACAACGATGAAAATATAGGTGAACTTATCAGTGAAAGTTGCAATTACTTTTAATTCTTCAGGTGTATCTATAAATAAGGCTACACTAAAAGCAATAATACCAACGATTGGAACGGCCTTTTTATGATTAGCAAGATTGAATATATGTCCAATTCCTATTGAGGCAGCACAGTAATAACTAGCAATAGAAGCCACAACTGTTATCATCCATATTGGTATGAATAGTAAATCAGTTCGATCTATAATCCCAATATGCAAGGAGCGTAATAAGTAAGCAACTGGCTCTGGAATAAGTTCAACTTGTTTTGGACTAAATACGATAAAGCAAATCCAAACAGTAAAAGTATAAAAAAGCGTTACAAATCCATTAGCGATAGAAATGGCCTTCAGTTTTGCCACAGAACTGCCATTTACTTTTGGAAAAGCGATAAGAATAATTTCAAAACCATACATGGCTGTAATTGTTTCCCTTGATGCTTGAATTATATTCCACCATCCGGCTTCTGTAATAGGAAAAATATAAGAGAAATCAGCTCGGGAAAGCCCCAGGGCAATTAAAAGGGCCATTGGAATAATGAGAATAGAGGCCATGACATAAAATCGTACAATCACCTTAAATGTATTATAGGCTACGTAGCAACAAGCTATTGTAAATAGTATGAGAATTGCAGGCCAAGGGGTGGCTTGTAAGACCCATACTTTAATGACGTTACAAGCGTTTAACATGACGGTCATACCGATAAGAGTAAAATAAAAAACATAAAAAAAACCTAATAACTTTCCAAGTTTATTACCAAATAGCATACAAACACTTTCATACATATCTGCATCAGGAAATCGTTTTAAGAAAAGCCACATAAGTAAAATAATAAGTTGAATTGCAAGACCAGCGATGAGAGCAGAAATCCACCCACCGCCTTTGGCAATGGGGTGAAGACGGTTTGGTAAAGAAAGTATACCAACTCCGATTTGGCATTGAATAACGAAAAAGGTAAATTGAACAAGCGAAATTTTACTTTGCGTGTTTGTCACCGTTCTCATCCTCTCTCGTTACATGTTGTCGTTGCATTTTTTTCGGCTTTGGATCATGTGGTCGTTCCCAAAATGACCAAATTGGAAGTCTGACAAAAGAATCTTTCATATCTTTTATCCGCATTGGAGCAATAGGAGAAAGATATGGTGTATGAAAAGAATGAAGCTGACATAAGTGAACGAAAGTTATAATTAAACCAAATGAAATTCCTACATATCCAAATATAGCAGCAAGGATCATTAACGGAAAACGAAGAATCCGAACTGCTGAACTCATATCGTTTGATGGAACGAGAAAAGACGCAATTGCAGTTAAAGCTACAACGATAATCATCGTATAAGAGACAAGCCCAGCCTTTACAATCGCATCACCAATTACTAAGCCGCCTACAATACCGATTGTTTGTCCAACTCGGCTCGGTAGACGAATTCCAGCTTCTCGTAACAATTCGAAAATCAATTCCATTAAGAGTGCCTCAAAAATCGGAGGGAGTGGTACCTTTTCTAATGAAGCTTTAATTGTATAAACGAGTTCGAGTGGCAATACATCAGGATGAAAGGCCACGGTCGCGATATATATAGCTGGTAAGAGAAAAGCGATTAAGAAACTTACTAAGCGGATCATTCGTACGAAGGAACCGACAATCCAGCGGTTATTATAATCATCTGGTGATTGATAAAAAGCAAATAATGTAACGGGAACGATAAGTGCTGTTGGATCTCCATCTGATAAAATAGCAACTCGCCCCTCCATTAAATTAGCAGCAGTTCTATCTGGGCGCTCTGTATTTAATTGTTGTGGGAATGGTGAGAAAGACGTATCTTCTATGAATTCTTGTATGTAACCTGGTGGCATTAGTGCATCGGTCTTAATCGTTTCTAATCTTCTTTTTACTTCTGTGACGAGATCATCATTCGCTATATTTTGCATATAAGCAATTGCCACTTTTGTGTGCATTTCTTCACCAAGTGTGAAATATTTAACGACGACATTTGGACTTTTTATGAGTTTACGAATAGAAGCTAAATTGGTTGCTAAATCTTCTACAAAACCAGAATGTGGTCCGCGTACAACACCTTCATTGTCAGGCTCTTTTATATCCCTTTTTAAAGATAAAGCTGTTTCGAAAATACAAAAACTTTCAACATGTTCATGAAAATATAACGATTTACCCTGTAATAAAAGTTGAATTCCATAATTTAAATTCGTTTCTTTTTTCATATTCAAAGTAGAAAAGGCTTTATCTAAAGACAATTCTGATCGAGTTAATAAAGGCTCAAGAGCTAATTGATGAATTAAATTTGGGTCTGCTAAAGATTCGATATATATAATGATTCCTTTTCCATTTTGAAAAGGGACATCTAATTTTTTTATATCATCTGAATGACAGAGCTTATTTTCAATGTAATTAATATTTTCCGGAAGTGATGGAAACATATGCTTCGTTTTATTTTTTTGTTGGTTATTACTTTGCTCTGTCATCATGTCCACCTCTTTTAGAATAAAATTCCTTCTGTTAATTTTTGTTGTTTATGAGAAATTTATGCTTGGATTATTTGAAAAAATTAGCTTGAAAGTTACGTTACGTCATCTTTTATACTGAAGAAAATAGTATATAGGGGATGGAAAGAAAGCGTATATTAGATTAGCGATATTAATATATATCTTTTGTACTATAGAGGATAAGCCTAGCAGTATGCATAATTACATCGTTTGATGAATAGGAAATTTATGAGAATCGATTTATACTAGTATTGTGTCTTGCCTTTTTAGGTGTAGTACACAGCCGGTGATTGGCTAGTGGAGGTTTTTCCATTTTGCCAGTGCCGGTTTTTTGTTGGATAATAGAGAAAATATATAAGAAGGAAGGGATCGTTTTGAAAGATGTAGATTCTATTTCTATGAGAGAAAAAGTTGCTAGCTTTTATCTTTATTTCATTTCTTTTTTGGGTTTAATTACTATAACTATCTCTTTACTTGAAATTAAAATCCCTTCTCATCTAACAATACTAGTATTGTTAGTACTGTTTATGGGGATCACAGAGTATTTTCCTGTACGATTTTGGAGGGGAGTAAGTTCACTTAGCTTTCCGATTATTTATTCTATGCTTTTGTTGTTTGGGACACATATAACCGCGCTCGCTCTTGTATTTGTTACTTTAATTATTCATTTGCTTCGGCGTTCTCCAATGGAAAGGATGCTTTTTAATAGTACACAGCATGCTCTTAGCCTTGTGTTAGCAGAATGGTTTTCTAGCAAATGTATGGTGTGGTTTTCCAGTGTAATAAATATGGAAGTTTTATATGAGAACTTATTATTTTTACTATTGTTTAGTATATTTTTCTGTTTTTTCAACAATCTCTTTTATGATTTACTAATGGTACTTCTTCCTCAGACATATTCGATACATCGATGGAATCAAAAAAATATATCAGTCTTTTTTTGTGAAAGTTTTTGTCTATTCTATGCCGTTCTTATACACATATTAGATAGCCAATATTCTTTAGAGCTAAAAGGAATTATTGTTTTGTTCTTTTTCTTCCCACTTGTGGCAATCTCTATCATTAGTTCATTTTCTGCACGAATACGGATGGAAAAAGAAAGATTGTACGAATTTTTTCTTATTACGACAGAAATAAGCCGTGGATTATCTGGAGGGAATCTTCAGCACATAAAAAAATCACTTAAAGGATTTCTAGGGATACAAGCATATGTATTATGGACAAAAGACGAGGGAGAATGGAATATACAGTTGAGGGATGGGAAATTGAAAAATGATATAACTGATTATTCCGACGGAAAAGGAGAGTTCTGTGAAATAACTGAAAATACTGTTTTTAATAATTGGAAGGTTGGTACAGCACCAGGAGATGGGGTGTTTGAGGATGTTATACGTTCTTTAGTTTATTTCCCTCTTATTGTAAATAATGAGTTGATCGGAATGTTTGTTGCAGGTAAAAGTAGAGGTGCTGGTTTTTTCCCAGAAGATGTGCAGTTGTTAGCGACATTTTCCAACCAATTAGCTAACATAGTTAAAACAAGAATACTTATTTCTGAACAAGAAAAAAGGATGATTTTAGAAGAAAGAAATCGAATTGCACGCGAGATTCATGATGGTATTGCACAAGCTTTGGCTGGGGTGATATTTCAACTAGAGTCCGCTCAGAAAAAATACCATGATAAACCTATTGATATGCAGCAAGTAGTCGAGAAAAGTATAAAGGATTTAAGGGAAAGCTTAGGAGAAGTTCGCTATTCTATTTACGCTTTAAAGCCGTATCCCACACAACAATTAGGGCTTAAACAGGCGATAGCAAGTAAAATAAAATCTTTAAAACAAGAATATGAACTAGACATTACATATCATGAAAGAGGTCATTCACGTGCACTCAGCTTTTCAAAAGAAAGAGTTATTTTTGATACATTACAAGAGAGTTTACAAAACATTGTTAAACATGCACAAGCAGAAGAAATTGATGTTTTGCTAAGTTATCAAAGTGAGCACGTGCTTTTAAAGGTTAAGGATAATGGAGTTGGCTTTTCACTATTTGAGTCTATGGTTAAAACGAAGCATGAGCCACATTATGGTATATTACATATGAATGAACAAGCTGAACAACTAGGGGCTACTTTACAGATTGATAGTTCTTTAGGTAAAGGGACAGAAATTACACTGTTAATTCCAGATTCACAAACAAGGGGTGCGTAAAATGATTAAAATATTAGTAGTGGATGATCATGCTTTTTTACGAGACGCAATTCGGAGCATACTAGAGGTTGAATCTGATATGAAAGTGGTTGGAGAGGCGAGCTCTGGGGACGAGGTATTGGGAAAAGTAGAGGAATGTAGACCAGACTGTATTTTGATGGATATCAATCTTCCAGGGAAAAATGGAATTGAAGCTACGGGATTAGTGAAAAAAAAATATCCTAATTGCCGAGTACTTGTTTTTACAATGTATGAGCATGATGAGTACTTAATGGATGCGCTTCAGTCTGGTGCTGATGGTTATTTATTGAAGGATTCATCATCGGAGCAGGTAGTGGCAGCAATTCGAATGTTATATCAAGGCGATTCAGTTATTCATCCGCGTATGACGAAAAAATTAATTACATATCATCAGCAAAAAATGAAATTAGAATCAAATGAAAATGAACTGACGGAACGTGAAAAGGAAATTCTCTTTGAATTAGTAAAAGGGCTTAGTAATAAAGAAATTGCTGAAGCTCTATATATTAGTGATAAAACAGTTAAAATTCACATCAATAAAATTTTTAAAAAACTAAATGTAAAAAGTCGATCGCAAGCGGTGATTTATGCTGTTCGAAATCAATTGGTTCCGTTGGATTAAATAAGAGATGCTTAAAAGAACTATCGTGTTTCTTTATTCTATATTACAAAGAATAAAGGGCAAGGTAGTTCTTTTGTACTATTTGGGCATAGAATCATTAGAAAAAAATTACTCCTTTTGTTTAATATTCAGAAAAATCAAAATGTGAAATAATAAAAATAGAATTATTGCTTAACGCTACTAATAATTCATGTTGTAAATCGTTGTAGTTGGAAACAATTTATGGGGGCTTTTATAGAAAGAAGATTAGTAGTGTTGGAGATTCTCGATTATTTTAAATAGATTCAAGGTTGATAGAATTGCCAATGCTAAATAGGAGATCAGAGGATTTATTTTAGAAAAAATAATTTTAATAATAAGGAGATGCGCTATGAAGAAGGGGAAATTCGGAAAAATACTTATCGGAACGCTAACTGTTGGTATGTTAATGTCTCAAGGAATTCCATATAACGTATTGGCCGAAGAGGTAAATACAACTACTTTAACTGGGATTGATGATGCAAATGCTATATTGAAAGGTCTTACAAAGGAACAACGTAATGCCTTAAAAACGTTAGATACAAAACCAGGTTTTGTTATTTCACCAGGCATCAATACAGCAAGTCCTGATAATGTGAATGTGATTGTAGAGTTTAAGCAAGCACCTAGCAAAATCGAGATGTTAAAACAAGCAGCTAAGGGGAAAAAAATAGCCCTTTCAACTGCGGAACAAAAGGTAGAAGCATCTCATAAAGAATTTAAATCAGAGTTTGAGCAGCTTCAAAAGAATAAAGATAAAGGGACGAATTTTAAATCTGCCAAAATAACAAGAGAATATAAGAATGCTTTTAATGGTGTAGCGATTTCGTTACCTGCGAATATGATTGAAGACTTAGTTCGCACTGGTATTGTTAAGCGCGTATGGGAAGATAGTGAGGTCAAAATTGATTTGCCGAAAGAAACAGCTAAGACTGCTGCCGAACCCAAAATGGCAGATAGTGTACCGCAAATTGGTGTGGACAAGCTGCATGATGAAAAAATAACAGGTAAAGGAATTAAGGTAGGTGTACTGGACACAGGTATTGATTACAACCACCCGGATTTGAAAGATGCATATAAAGGATATCGTGCAAAGCAAGGTGAGGATCCAAGCAAAATAGATCCGAACTCAATAAAAGGATGGGACTTTGTTAATAATGATGCTGATCCAATGGAGACAACGTATAAGGATTGGCAAAATTCTGGAGGATATCCTGAGATTTATAATGGAAGTGCATATTATACATCCCATGGTACTCATGTAGCTGGGACGATTGCTGCAGACAAACAGAATAGTGTGGATTATGCAGTTAAGGGAGTCGCTCCAGATGTAGATTTATATTCATATCGTGTATTAGGTCCATATGGAAGTGGACAAACAAGCGGTATTCTTGCTGCGATTGATAAAGCAGTGAAAGACGATATGGATGTTATCAATTTATCATTAGGTGCGTCTATTAATGATCCTTTATATCCAACCTCTGTGGCAGTGAACAATGCAATGTTAGCTGGTGTTGTTACAGTAGTAGCGGCAGGGAACACAGGTCCAGAAGAAGGGACTCTTGGATCACCTAGTGCAGCAGCGCTTCCAATTACAGTTGGAGCAAGCGATGCTGCGATGAACATTCCAACGTTTTCAGCTAGTGCAGGTGATTTACAAGTGGATAAGATGATGCTACTAGGTAAAAGTTTTACTGATAAAATTGAAGACTTAAAAGGACAATCCATACCCGTTGTATATGCAGGACTTGGGAAATCAGGTGATTTTACAGGGAAAGATGTTAAAGGGAAGTTAGCTCTTATCCAACGCGGTGAGATTACATTTGATGAAAAAATTAAAAATGCTAAGGAAGCAGGCGCAAAGGCGGTAATTGTATACAACAATGTAGATGGGGAAATTACAAGTTATCTTGGGGAAAGTACTGCATCTATTCCATCGTTTCGCTTAACAAAAGTAGATGGTGAGAAATTGCAAGCAAAAGCTGTACAAGGAGATGCGTCGTTAGCGTTTGGGGAACTTAGTAATATAAAAACAGAGGGAGATCACTTAGCTGATTTCAGCTCCCGTGGTCCTGCAACTAAAACAGATGATATTAAGCCAGATATTGTAGCACCAGGTGTGTCTATTTTCTCAACTGTTCCTGAATATATTAATGATCCAAAGGATGGAGAAAATTATCCGGTAGCGTATGGACGTATGTCAGGTACATCTATGGCAACTCCTCATACTGCGGGGGTAGCGGCACTCATTTTACAAGAACATCCAAACTATAGTCCATTTGAAGTAAAAGAAGCACTTATGAATACCGCAGTTGACTTAAAAGAAGAGCGTTCTGTATTTGAAGTAGGCTCAGGCCGAATTGATGCGTATCGTGCGGTTCATGCAGATACAGCTATCGAGGTTATTGATAAAACATCAAACGTTGTAAATGATGAAGAAGTAGAAATTGAAGAAAAAACAGGTTCTATTGCATTCGGGTATAAAAATCAATTGGGAAATGGACCTATTAAAGATAGTCGAAAAGTCTTAATTAAGAACAGCAGTAAAACAGACGGGAAAGAGTTTAAATTAGAAGTAAAGTTTTCACCAACAAATGTAGGTGTGAAGGACGCAGCGAAGAATGGTGTGAAGCTGAACGTACAAGATTCTATTAAAGTGGCTCCTGGTACATCAGGGGAAATTAGCCCTGAAATTATCATTCCAGAAAACGCTGAATTCGGTAGATATGAGGGATATATTCATATTTCAAATAAAAATAATGAAAAAGAAGTATATCAAGTGCCATTTGCAGTGAAGTTCACAGAAAAGGGGATTGAATCTGTAGATTTGCTGAGAGACGCAATGGCAACAGATGGGTCTAAATTCCATCCATTTATGGAAAGCCCAAGTTCACCGCTGACATTTAAATTAAATAGTCCTCTTGAAACCATTGATGCAGTTGTGAAAGATCGAAAAACAGGAAAGGCATTAGGAGTCGTTGGTACACTTAATGCAAGTAGTCTAACACCGAATGTTGAATATATGATGTTTTCTGGTATGGGAGGATATGTATTTCCGTTCACAGGAGATCCTGCCCATCCAATTGGGGATAAACCTGTTATGTTGCCTGATGGAGATTACGAATTGAACTTCGTTGGATATGATAAAGATGGGAAATCTTATATAAAAGGCGATAGCATTATCATTGATAACGTCATACCTGAAATGAAATTTAAGGATGTACAACCTGGTATTCATGAAGTAAATGATTCCATGTTTAAAGAAGAAGACGGTCAGCGAGCATTATGGGTGCATGGTAATATTTATGATTCTACAGTGGATGCATTAAAGGCAAAAGGCCTGCAGTATGATCAAAAAGCTAATCAAATTGTATATTATCAAAACTCGGCCTTTCCATCAGGTTGGCTGAATACAATTCAGGCCAATGGTGATTTTAAATTTGGAGTACTTCCAGAAGAAATAAATGAGCCGTTAACTTTAAAATTATTTGGATATGACCTCGCAACTGCAGGGAATATGGCAACTGGATATAAAGATTACGTCTTTGTAAAAGAAGGGACAGAATACGCTGTTCCAAGTTATGACAAAGATAAAATAAAATTAGGAGAAAAAATTACGTTAACTTTAAATCTCAATAACGTAAAACAACTTACGGCAGGTACATTTGAAATCCCTTATGATAAGCAGCTATTTAAATTTGTAGATGTGAAACCAAATTCAGCGCTTACGGAATATGCAAAACAACATGGATTAAACTTGAAATTAGAAGATCCGGCTATAAATACAGAAGGAACTTGGGAAAACAAGGTGAAAGTTGGCGCATCATTGGAAGGAAAAGAATTTAAAGGATTAGATGGAGATACACCATTTTTAGATGTTACATTCGAAATGACGAGCGATGAATATTTTAATGATTTAACTGCATTTGGAGCAGATAAGTTCTCTTATACAAAAGCTGGTGCATCAGAAGGTACTGAGATTCCTGTGTTTAAAGATAAATCTTTTGCTATTGTTTCGAAACATTCAACAGTTACAGGATATATTGGTCCGGAAGCTTTCTTGAATGAAGAGGGGTATTTAGGTAAGAATGATTACACAAAACTAGGAGCAAAAGTGTACGCAGTTGGCAAGGATGGAAAGAAATATACAGGAACGGTTAATGATAATGGGCAATTTGAAATTCATAGTGTTCCTGTAAGCGATAAAGAATATGATATTTTCGTAGAAATGCCAGGTCATTTAAATAGTAAATTAACTACAAAAATAGGGAAAATGCAAGATGGAGAATTAGTGGGACAAAACTTTAGAGCCGATATGGATGACAACCTTGCAGGTGATGTAAACGGCGATAAAATGGTAGATATTCAAGATGCTAGAATAGCAGCTCTGTCATATGAAAAAGGAAAAGTGGCTGTTAAAGATGGTGACGTGAATCAAGACGGTGTTGTGAACGAAACTGATATTCGTTTTATTGAGAAGAACTTCTTGAAAAAGGGTTCAGATGCTAAAGAGAATCAAAAACCAAAAGAAAATGTGGGTCCAGTGACGTTAGATAAAATCTTGCGTTCCATTGGATTAGAACCAAAAAAATAAGTGGGCACAATTCTAGAGTAAATTAAGCGATAAAACAATGCTTATAGAATTAAATAGGATTTACTAACAATGGACCGGTAATGATTCACTGTAACATTACCGGTTACTCTTAAAGTGATAGTTATTTGGATACATGAAGTAAATAGTTTAACGTTGATTAGGTTTCGTTATGAGGTAAATTATTCACTCAATTATTATTGTTTGTGGAATGGGAATAAGCTTTGTAGTTTGAGCTCTAAAAATAGGGGGGACTTGTGAAATGAGTATTAAGAAAAAACTTGGTATGGGTGTTGTCACTGCAGCGCTTGGCTTATCTTTAATTAGCGGGGGAACATATGCGTATTTTAGTGATAAGGAAGTATCACAAAACACGTTTGCAGCGGGTACTTTAGATTTGAGTGTTAATCCTGAAGTTGTTATTAATGTCGACAATATTAAACCAGGTGATGAAATGGAGCGCGGTTTTCAATTAGTTAACAAAGGAACCTTAGCAATAGGAGATGTGAAACTTCTTACAGATTACAGTGTAATCGACGCTAAAGGAGATAATGGAAATGCTGATTTTGGTGATCATATCCGTGTTGATTTCTTGTGGAATTTGGATAAAAATGAGGTTCCAATATGGTCTACTACATTGTCAGAATTAAAGGTAGCTACGCAAAATGGAAGTATTCCTGATCTTGTGCAAAAAGGTGTTGTAGACCGAGAAGGAAATGGACTTGCTCCTGGTGATGATGATACTTTCTACGTAATGTTCACATTTGTAGATAACGATGAAGAGCAAAATGTATTTCAAGGAGATTCATTGAAGTTAAATTGGACCTTCAACTCAATGCAGACAAAAGGTGAAGAGAAATAAAGATAAATGTTATATATGAGAATGAATTGATGAAGAATTGAGGAATAGAATTTTTAATAGTGTAAAGGTTGATTGAGTGAATCAACCTTTTTTTATTTTGTGAGAAAATTACGCTTGAATTATTTGAAAAAAGTAGCTTGAAAGTTACGTTACGTCATCTTTTATACTAAAGAAAATAGGATATAGGGGATGATATAGATGACTTTAAAATGTATGTGGGGATGGAAAGAAATTTTATATTTATTTGTTTTCGTATTTCTGATTGTACCAGTAATGGTTGAATCTCTTTTTTATGATTATGCTTTAAAAATAATAGGGAACTCATTATATGCTGGAGTATTAATGGGACTTATAATGGCAGTGATATTTACATTTTTAGTTTATCTTTTTTGCATAAAAAGATATAACCTGTCGTGGAAAGATATTGGAATTCGGAAGCTTTCATGGAAGGATTTCTTATGGACAGTTGTAGTGGTTATTTTCTTAATTATAGTTAGTGCTGCTGTATTAATGATAATGGAGAAAATGGGTATTTCCTTTGAAAATAGTAAAACAGAGACGGTCCAAAATAATAAATCAATCTACGCATTTTGTATCGCGGTAATTGGAGCGGCGGTTATATCTCCAATCTACGAAGAGATTTTATATCGAGGTGCTATTTATACGTTTTTTCGTGATAGATATGGCATATGGGGCGGCGTACTTATAAGTTCCATAATATTTACCGTTGTTCATATTCCAACATATAACACATTACCGGTGAATTTTTTAAGCGGAGTAGCATTTGCGTGGTTATATGAGAAAACAAATTCTATTTTATCGGCTATGATTGCCCATGCACTATTTAACTTCATAGCAGTACTTCTCACATTTATGTCGAATTAAGAAGAGATATAGGAGGGATACATATGGAAATAGCTGTAGAACGAGTTTTTACAAAAGAGATTTTAGCAAGAGCAGCAAAGGCATATCATGTAACGGTGGAAGAAAAGCCACTTGGTGATTTTGAAAATTATATTTTTAAGGCGAAGGGTAAAAATAATGAGGATTACGTATTACGCTTAACCCATTCTTCTCATCGTTCTAAAAAAGAGGTAGAGGCCGAACTAGATTTTTTACGGTATGTTGCGGAGCATGGGGCAAAAGTGGCGGGACCTCGTAATTCAATATCTCAAAACCTTGTAGAAGAAATTGGAGCGGAAGATGGCACTTGCTTTTTTGCGTCTTTATTTACATATGCACAAGGTGAGCAAGTAAAAGGAGAAGAATCGCCTTATTGGGGAGATGCTTACTTTGAAGCGTGGGGAAAAGCGATTGGACAACTGCATCGCCTTACAATGGATTATCCTAAAACAGACTACCGTGATACGTGGGAAGAGGATGAAAGTAGCATTGTTAATGGATTAGAAGATGAGAAGGTGAAAGGGATTGCCACTGCATTAATGGAGGAAATAAAGGCTCTTCCGGTTAAAAGAGAAACATTCGGTCTTATGCATGGTGATATTCATCCAGGTAACTTTCATTATGATGGCAAAGAGCTAACAATCTTTGATTTTGATGATGCAGCTTATAATTACTTTATACATGATTTAGCAATGGTTCTCTATTACTCTGTTCTATTTACACCGTGGACTGCGGAAGAGAAGACAAAATTTGCTTGTAAACAGTTACAAGTGTTACGAAAAGGTTATGAATATGAGCATGGACTGGCGGATAGTTGGTATGAATCGTTACCGTTATTTTTACGTCTACGTGATATTGGTTTATACGGTACGCTTCAAAAGAAGTTTAAAGGGAAAGATATGCCAGATCATTTCCAAGAATTAGCAGAACAACTCTATGAAAGAATTATAAAGAAGGAAGCAATTGTGAATATATAATACATTCATATCGAAACAAAGTATACAAAATAAATGTATACTTTGTTTTTTTATACAAAAATATGTTTGTTTTATTAAAATAATATTGTTATAGATTCGGTATGCACTTATAATTTTATATATATTCTGAATATTCTTTATAAAGGAGGAGGGGGAAAGTTGGAAGCTATCGTAAGTTGGATAAATAATATTGTTTGGAGTCCAGCACTTGTCTATTTATGTTTAGGAGTAGGTCTATATTTTTCCATTCGAACAAGGTTTTTACAAGTAAGACATGTAGGAGAAATGGTGAAGCTTACATTTAAGGGAGAAAAGTCTGATGCAGGTGTTTCTTCGTTCCAGGCGTTAGCACTTTCGTTATCAGGGCGCGTTGGAACAGGAAATATTGCCGGTGTTGCAACGGCTGTTGCCTTTGGTGGTCCAGGGGCTGTATTTTGGATGTGGGCGGTAGCCTTTCTAGGAGCTGGTTCTGCATATGTAGAATCGACGCTTGCACAAATATATAAGACGAAGCATCAAGGGCAATTCCGCGGTGGTCCTGCTTATTACATTGAAAAAGGACTAGGTGTTAAATGGTATGCTTTAGTATTCGTCGCAGCGACAATTATAGCAACAGGAATGCTACTTCCGGGTGTTCAAGCGAATAGTATTGCTGTAAGTCTAGAAACAGCTTTTGGTATTAATACTTCCGTATCAGGAGCGGTATTAGTAGCGGCATTAGCACTTATTATATTTGGTGGAGTTAAGCGAATTGTTAACGTAGCGCAAGTTGTAGTACCGTTTATGGCGCTTGGCTATATTTTAGTAGCCTGTGTAATTGTAGCTATGAATATTGAAAAATTACCAGACGCTTTCATGTTAATTTTAAAAAGTGCATTTGCATTAGAAGCGGCTTTTGGCGGGATTATCGGTTTAGCAATTTCTTGGGGTGTAAAACGTGG
>Ga0102589_1004246_pt1 | contig 13744 bp, 8 predicted proteins | sample AraplaMF_Col_mLB_FD_76858 | JGI IMG/M metagenome (GOLD analysis project Ga0102589, IMG submission 76858) | Arabidopsis root microbial communities from the University of North Carolina, USA - plate scrape MF_Col_mLB | ecosystem: Host-associated > Plants > Roots > Endosphere | place: USA... | reverse complement strand
GACACCACGTTGATCTGCCCGCCCTCGCTCACCTGCGTGAGCATGCCCTTGGCGGCGAGCTGCGTGAGCTGGGCGCCGGTGGTCATGGTCAGCGCCGAGACGGAGCGCATCGACACGCTCTGCCCCGAGCTCACCACGATGGGCCGGGGGCTGATCATCGTCTGGCCCTCGGGGCTGACGATGGAGACCACGGGCTTGTCGATCTTGCGCGAGAGGTCGAGCATCTGTTGCGCGTCGGCCATGGCCGGGTCGGGGTCGTCCGACACGCCGGCCTCGGCCGATCCGCCGGCCGCCAGCGCGGCAATGGCCTGCGACATGCCGCCGAGCGACTGCACGCCCTGCACCAGCCCCGAGAGCGTCTGGTTCTTGCCCTGGGCCATGGCGCTCACGAGCGATTTGGTGGCGGCCACGGCCTGGCCAGCCGCCTGCATGAGCGCATTGCTCTGCGCGAGCGTGGCGCCCATCTGCTCGTGGCCGTCGGGGTTGTCGCGCGAGGTCTTCTGCGCGAAGTCCTGCGTGTAGGTGGTCAGCAGCAGGCCTTTGTCGGCGCGGATGGAGCCCCACTCGTTGGTACGCAGCTCGAAGCCGTAGCTGCGCTGCACGCCCGAGCCCTGGTTCATCAGGTAGCCCATGTGCAGGTGCGTGTTGCCGTGGTCGGTCGACAGCTCGATGTGCTCGGTGCCGCGGCTGTCCTCGAAGCGCAGCATGTGCTTGCCGCCGCCGCCCTTGCTCCAGTGGGTCTGGAAGCCGGTCTGGGTCTTGTGGCGCGGCAACTCCCACGGCGGCATCTGCGCGGCGTTGTAGACGCAGCCGGTGACGATCGGATGGTCGGGGTCGCCGTTGAGGAAATCGACGATCACCTCCTGGCCGATGCGCGGGATGTGCATCGCGCCGTAGTTGCTGCCGGCCCAGGTCTGCGAGACGCGGATCCAGCACGAGGAGTTCTCGTCGCGCTTGCCGTAGCGGTCCCAGTGGAACTGCACCTTGATGCGGCCGTACTGGTCGGTGTGGATCTCCTCGCCCGCCGGGCCGACCACCACCGCGGTCTGCGGCCCGGTGGTGCGCGGCTTCGGCGTGACGCGCGCGGGGCGGTACGGCGCGCTGTCGGGCAGCACCTCGAAGCTCTGGCGATAGCTGGTACTGCTGGTCGACTCGCTGTAGGCCGCGTCCGCCGCGCCGACCACGCGCAGCGCGTTCTCCTGGAAGTCGTAGGTCACGGCCTCGATCAGGTAGCGGCGGTTCTCCTGCGCGTTCGGGTGGCGCGCCAGCTCGAACAGGTAGCCGGGCGCCATGTGGCGCAGGTTGCCCTCGGCGCTCACCAGCTCGCGGCGCCCCGCGAGTTGTTCCAGCCGCAGGCGCGCGTAGTTCTCGCCGTCGGCCAGCTCGGTGTAGCCGCCGGGCCAGTCGTAGATCTCGAAGCTGTCGCGGCTGTGGCCGGCCGGCTGCTGGCGCACGGTGTCGATCTCGGCGTTCGGCTTCCTGAAGTCGTAGTCGTCGGCCGCGAAGTTGCCCGATGCGATGTCCTCCGAATGGCTCCAGCTGTCGATGAAGTCCTGCTCGAGGATCTGCGCGGCGAGCACGCCCGCGTGATAGGGCACCCTCACCGGACCGGCGGACAGGTCGGTGTGCGAATCGGCACCGTCGCACAGCACCAGCTGATGGCTGCCCTGCGCATGCGAGAAGAAGTAGTAGATGCCCTCCTGCTCCATGAGCCGGCTGGCGAAGTTGAAGTCGCTCTCCGAGTACTGCACGCAGTAGTCCCAGGTGCGGTAGCTGCCGCTCAGCCGCGCGTCGATGGCGAAGCCGTAGGGCGCGAGCACCTCCTGCAGGATCTGCGGTGCGGTCTTGAACTGGAAGATCCTGAAATCGGAGCGGCGGGTGGCGTACCACAGCCAGGGGCGCAGCGTGGCCTCGTACACGCACATGTCGCCGTCGTCCTTGCCGATGTAGGCGAAGCGCGTGACCTGCCCGCTCAGGAAGCGGCTGCCGGCGCCGCCGAGTTCGGTGGCGAGGTTCACCTCGATGCTCATGTCCTCGCCCAGCATGCTCCGGGGCTGGATGTTGGGCATGTCGCTGATGAGCCGCACGCGGTGCTCGAACAGCGCGGAAATGCGCTCCTGCCCCGTCATCGAGCGGAACTTCAGGCGCTCGCCCAGCGCGCTGTGGGCGATGAAACTGCGGGTCATTCCTGGAAAGCTCCCTGGTCAATGAACCCGGCGCGGGCCGCACGAGCGGCACGCCGCGCCGGGCAAAGGGAGTTCAGGCCTCCTTGTTTTCCTTGATGTTCCAGCCCAGCACCGTCTCGGCGCCCTTGCCGCCCTTGTCGGTCTGCTCCCAGTACTGCTGCTTCACCTTCGCGGCCTGGAACGAGTACTGCACGAACACCGCGTCCGAGCCCTGTTCGGCCGTGTACTGCACCGAGGTCACCAGCACTTCTTCGAGCGTGACGCGCGTGTACTCGATCTGCGAGCCGCCGGCCTTGCACACCGACACTTCCACCTTGCCCAGGTGCTTGCCGCTCGCGCAGTTCTTCATCACCGAAGGCGCCGCCTTGTCGATGCGCGCCAGCACCTGCAGGTCGTTGAAGCTGGCCTTGCCGACACCGCCGCCACCACCGCTGACCATGTTGCCGGGCTGCGTGGCGCCCCATGCGAACGACTTGATGTCCGTCCACTCCTTGTGGTTCGAATCCTTCGATTCGCCGTTTGCGCCTTCAACGCGCATGAACATGTCTACTGCCATGAGATCAACTCCCTCGAAATTGCGTGCCCGCCCGGGGGCACATTGGAACCAGCCGCCCTCTTTGCAGGAGGGCGGCAACGAATCACAACCCGATGGCGCCGGCGCTGGTGACACAGCGGACAACGTTCTTATTTCCATCTGCTCGAAAGACGCGCGAACAGAGCAATAGGTTTTAAGGTGCGGGTGATCCGTGCTGCATCGGGTTCGCAAGGCGTCTACCTTAAAGCGAGACACCTGAATACCGACAGTGCCAAACGTCATGCACAGAAAGGACTACAGGCACTGCGATGCACCGGAAGAGCCGCGCACGTATGCCAACTGGCCGAGTAGGAACCACATTGCGCGAACCCGTGCGTGTCCGGTATCGGATTTCCAATTTTTCTTTCGCGGGTTTAGATCAGAAAGACGTAACTACCGCACACAAACTGGTCGAAGGAAACTTTTTCAGTGCACTTCGAGCCTGTCCGCTTCGCTATATTCGCACCGCTCCATCGACTGCCATTCATCCATTCGTGCCATGCAATGCGCGGCGGAGCCCCATCAAAAACAAGGAGGACCGGATCCATGAAACACCCCTATCTTCAATGCACACTGCCCCCTATCGCCGCCGTCTTGTTGGGCTTGGCACTCGGCACGACGCAGGCTGCCGAACCCATCAAGAAGCCCAGTGCCGCCGAGTGCAAGAAGCTCGCTCCGGCGGCAAAGGATATCGGTGGCGACACCAACTTCTCCCACGCAGTAGCCAACAAGAAGATTGAACTCGTCAAGAAGATGCTGGCCTGCGGCGCCGACGTCAATCTCAAGACTGACGAGGGCTGGCTTCCCATTCACACTGCCGCATACGATGGATCGGCGGAACTGATCGACCTGCTCGCAAAGCAAGGCGCCGACATCAACGCCAAGGGCGACTTCCAGGGCTGGACGCCGTTGCACATGGCCGTGGAGGGCCGAAATCTCGAAGGCGTAAAAGCACTGCTCGCGCTGGGCGCGAAGCGCGACACCAAAGATGCCAGCGGAAAGACCGCCTACGAGAACGCGGCGGGCAGCAGCGACAGGAAGGATATTGCCGCGCTGCTCAAGTAGGCAGTCTCTTGGGAGGATTTGCCAAATGAGGTGAAAGCGACGAACCGTTCCGACCTTTTCTCAAGCAGACATCGTGGCTTCGGTGAGAAGGAAAGCAAAGAGCCCCGGAACCTTGCGGTATCCGGGCCTATGCGGAAGAGAGCTTGGGAGGTCCGCACTTGCACGCTTCCTGGCTCCGGTTGCATTGGATCCCCGTAATCTGTCACAGATTGGCCTGCGGGTTTGCATCGGATACGGAGACGGCTCGATTGCTGCTTCGCCGGCAGTAGGCCAAAGCCGGAGCCAGCACGCGATGCGATACGCACAAACACGGTGCTCGATTTCAAGTACCGTTGCGGTAACTCATTCCCTTGCCTTCATCTCCAGGAGCCCGCATGGCGTCGTCCACACCCGCTGCCCACCCGCACTACGACCGCCTGATCGCCGCAGCGCGCGGCCTGCCCTCGCTGCGGGTCGCGGTGGTGCACCCTGCCAACGCGGCCTCTCTGGAAGCAGCGCTGGCGTCGACGTCGCTGGGCCTGATCGTGCCGACGCTCGTGGGCCCTCGCGCGAAGATCGAGGCAGCCGCGCAAGAGGCCGGCATCGATCTCTCCACGATCGCGATCGTCGATGCGCCCCACAGCCACGCGGCGGCCGATGCGGCCGTAGCCATGGCGCTGCGCGGCGAGGTCGATGCACTGATGAAGGGCAGCCTCCATACCGACGAGCTCATGGGTGCCGTGGTGCGTCGCGAAGGCGGGCTGCGCACCTCGCGGCGCATCAGCCACTGCTTCGTGATGGACATTCCGGGCCATGCGCAGCCGCTGATCATTTCGGACGCGGCCATCAACATCGCGCCCACGCTCGAGGAGAAGGCCGACATCGTGCAGAACGCGATCGATCTTGCGCACGCGCTGCACATGCCGGCCGTGCGCGTCGCGATTCTTTCCGCGACGGAGACGGTCAACGCCAAGGTGCCTTCCACGCTCGACGCCGCGGTGCTTTGCAAGATGGCCGACCGCGGCCAGATCACCGGCGCGGTGCTCGACGGCCCGCTGGCCATGGACAACGCCATCGACGCCGAGGCCGCACGCATCAAGGGCATCGTCTCGCCGGTGGCGGGGCGCGCCAACGTGCTCATCGTGCCCGACCTCGACGCGGGCAACATGCTCGCGAAGAGCCTGACCTTCCTCGGCGGCGCCTATGCCGCGGGCATCGTGCTGGGGACGAAGGTGCCGGTGATCCTCACGAGCCGGGCCGATTCGGAACCGGCCCGGCTCGCCTCGTGCGCCGTCGCGTCCATGCTCGCGAAAGCGGGGCGCGACAAGCTCATCAAGGCGGTGGGCTGAGCCCGGCGCTCAGCGGGCGCCGGCCACGATCGCGATTCCCCTGATCTGGCCCGCGGACGGCGCCCGCTCGGGCTTCGGATAGCGCGCCGGCGCGAAGCGGTGCAGCAACTCGGACTCCTGCATCTTCGCGGCCTCGACGTTCGCGAGCTTGACGTGGCCGAAGCCGCGAATGGACAGCGGCAGCGCCGCGATGCGCGCAGCCGTCGCCTGGTTGCCCGCCGAGAGTTCGCCCGCCATTGCTTCGAGCAGGCCGTCGAAATGCGAGATCAGCTCGCGCTCCATGCGCCGCTCCGCGGTGCGTCCGAAGATGTCGAAGGCCGTGCCGCGCAGCCGCTTGCCATGCGCCAGCCAGCGCATCGCGGGCAGCATCCAGCTTCCGATGCGGATCTTGGCGGGCGCCTTGCCGTGCGCGCCACGCGAGAGCACCGGCGGAGCCATGTGGAATTCGAGCTTCAGGTCGCCTTCGAACTGCTCGTTGAGCTTCTGCAGGAAGGCGCCGTCGGTGTAGAGCCGCGCCACTTCGTATTCGTCCTTGTAGCTCATGAGCTTCAGCAGGCTGCGCGCCGCGTTGCGCGTGAAGGGCAGGCTCGCGTCGCCCCCCTGCAGTGTGGCCTCGCGCTCGCGCAGGCTGCGAATGCGAGCCTCGAAGCGGTCCGCCCATGCGGCGTTCTGGTAGCCCGTGAGATGCCGGCGCGCCTCGGCGATCAGCACGTCGAGCGGTCGCTCGTCGAGGGAAGAAGCCTGCGCATCGACGGGCGCCGCGCGCAGCGCATCGAGCGCCTCGGGGTTGCCGGCCGCGAGCCGCCCCAGCGAAAAGGCCGACTGGTTCGCGGCCACCGCCACGCCGTTGAGCTCGATCGCATGCATCAGCGCCTCCAGGCTCAGCGGCACCAGCCCGCGCTGCCACGCGTAGCCGGCCGCGACGATGTTGGCGGCCAGCGTGTCGCCGAGGAACTCCTCGGCCAGACTCTGAGCGTCGAAAGTCTCGACCTGCTCGTCGCCAGCCACGAAGCGCATCTTCTCCAGCAGAAGGTCGACATGCAGGTCGGCATCGGGGTTGCGCAGCGACTCGGCCACCGGAATCTCGTGCACGTTCGTGAGCACCCGCGTGCGTCCGTGGCGCACGGTCTGCAGCGCGTCGGCCGATGCGCCCACCACCACGTCGCAGGCGAGGATGGCGTCGGCCTGCTGCGTGTCGATGCGCACCTGGTGCAGCCGCTCGCGCGAATCGGCTAGGCGCACGAAGCTCAGCACCGAGCCGCCCTTCTGCGCGAAGCCCATGAAGTCGAGCACGCTCGCGGCCTTGCCTTCGAGGTGCGCGGCCATGGCGATCACCGCGCCCACGGTCACCACGCCGGTGCCGCCCACGCCGGTCACGAGCAGGTCATACGGAGCGGTCCAGGCGTGCTCCGCCGGGTACGGCAGCGCGGCCACGCGGTGCAGGAAGGCATCGCGCCCCGACGCGAGCGCACCGCTCTTGCGGCGCAGCTTGCCGCCCGTGACGCCCACGAAGCTGGGGCAGAAGCCCTTGGCGCAGGAGTAGTCCTTGTTGCAGCTGGTCTGGTCGATCTTGCGCTTGCGGCCCATCGGCGTCTCGTGCGGCAGCACGGCCACGCAGTTGCTCTGCACGGTGCAGTCGCCGCAGCCCTCGCACACGGCCTCGTTGATGAACAGGCGCTTCGGCGGATCCGCCAGCTCGCCCTTCTTGCGGCGGCGGCGCTTCTCGGCGGCGCAGGTCTGCTCGTAGATGAGCACCGTCACGCCCCCCATCTCTCGCAGGCGGCGCTGCACCTCGTCGAGCGCGGCGCGGTCGTGGAACTCGGTGCCTTTCGGAAAGCGGTCCTTGATGGCGTCGTACTTGCCGATGGCGTCGCTCACCACCACCACCTTGCTCACGCCTTCCGACTCGACCTGCCGCGCGATGGCGTCCACGCTGATGACGCCGTCGACCGGCTGCCCGCCGGTCATGGCCACCGCGTCGTTGAACAGGATCTTGTAGGTGAGCGTCGCCTTGGCCGCCACGGCCTGCCGGATCGCGAGGTAGCCGGAGTGGTAGTAGGTGCCGTCGCCCAGGTTCTGGAAGACGTGCGGCGTCTTCGTGAACATCGCGTGCGAGATCCAGTCCACGCCCTCGCCGCCCATCTGGATGAGACCCGCGGTGCTGCGGTCCATCCAGTTCGCCATGAAGTGGCAGCCGATGCCCGCGCGCGCGGTCGATCCCTCGGGCACCTTGGTGCTGGTGTTGTGCGGGCAGCCGGCGCAAAAGTACGGCAGGCGCTTGACCGCGTCGCTCGCGTTGGCCAGCAGCTCGGGCGGCGTGAAGTCGCGCACGTGCTGCAGGTGGTCGCCCAGGTCGTGGTTGTCGGGGAAGTGCACGGCCAGCCAGTGCGCGACCAGCTCGATGAGCCGCGAGGGCCGCAGCTCGCCCAGCGCCGACACCAGCGGCTGGCCTTCGCGGTCGTGCTTGCCCACGAGCACGGGACGCGCATCGGGCGGCGCGTTGTAGAAGATGTCGCGCAGCTGCGTCTCGACCACCGCGCCCTTCTCCTCGACGATGAGGATCTCTTCCAGCCCCTGCGCGAAGGCCTTGATGCGCGTCTGCTCCACCGGAAAGCTCAAGCCCACCTTGTAGAGCCGCACGCCCGCGCGGGCCAGCTGCTCGGGCGAAAGCTCGAGCCGGCGCAGCACTTCCATGAGGTCGTGGTGCGCCTTGCCGCAGGTGACGATGCCGACCTTCGCGTGATCGCTCACGATCACGTGGCGGTCGATGCTGTTGCGCCTGGTGAATGCGGCGACGGCCGCGAGCTTGTCTTCGAGCCGCGACTCGATGCGCAGCGAAGGCAGGTCGGGCCAGCGGTAGTGCAGGCCGTCCGGCGGCGCATGGTGACCGGTGGCGGCGCTCACCGCATCGGCGTCTTCCCATGCGCTGACGCGAGCATTGATCGCGTCCAGGTCCACGGTGCCCGCGCTCTCCACCACTTCGGACAGCGCCGCCATGCCGACCCACGCGCCCGAATAGCGCGAGAGCTCGTAGCCGTACAGCCCGAACTCCAGGTACTCGGCCACGCTGGAAGGCTGCAGGATGGGCATGCGCCACGCCATGAAGGCGTGGTCGCTCTGGTGCGGCATCGACGACGAAACGCAGCCGTGGTCGTCGCCCGCCACCACAAGCACGCCGCCGTGCGGCGAAGAGCCATACGCATTGCCGTGCTTGAGCGCATCGCCCGCACGGTCGACGCCGGGACCCTTGCCGTACCACATGGCGAACACGCCATCGACGGTGCGCTCCGGGTCCGATTCCACGCGCTGCGTGCCCAGCACCTGCGTGGCCGCGAGCTCCTCGTTCACGGCCGGCACGAAGCGGATGCCCGTCTGCTTGAAGCGCTCGCCGGCCTTCCAGATCGCCTGGTCGACCATGCCCAGCGGGGAGCCGCGATAGCCGCTGATGAAACCCTGGGTGTGCAGGCCGCGCTGCGCATCGCGCCGGCCCTGCATCACGAGCACGCGGATCAGCGCCTGCGTGCCGGTCAGGAAAACCGAGCCGGATTCGGCCCAGATGTTGTCGGAGAGTTGGTAGCCGGGCCGTCTTATCGCGGTGGCATTGAGTGGGGCATTCATGCCCGGAATTGTTCTGCCGCCTTCCGAGGGAGTGCTTCTTCAATGCACTAGCGCAGACCCTTGTTTGAAGAAGAATTCACCTTAAAACAAGACAAAAAAAGAAGGTTTTATTTTTTATTTCTTCAGATCCCGAGAAAACACCAGTCTCCCGGCGCTACCTCATCTTCCGGCGCCCGCGTGCCGCGCCCGGAACTCGCCCGGCGTCATGCCTTCGAGCCGCCGGAAGTGGCGGTTGAAGTTCGAGAGGTTGTTGAAGCCCACCTCGTAGCAGATGCTGCTCACGTGCTGGCGCGTGGAGGTCAGCAGGCCGCAGGCCTTCGCCAGGCGCAGGCCGATGATGAAGTCGGTGAAGGTCTTGCCGGTCGCGCGGCGGAAACTGCGCGACAGCGAGGTCCGGCTGGTGCCCACGAGCGCGCTGACTTCCGAAAGCGACAGCGGCTGTGCGTAGTTGTTCCGGATGTGATGCAGCGCTCTCTGCACGTGCAGCGTGCGGCCCGGCCCGGCGGCGTCCGCGTGCACGGGGGTTCGGGCCAGCAGCCGGTAGTCGGTCCACTGCGAGAGCTCATTCAGCACGACGGTGAATGCCGAAAACCGTGCCAGCCCGTGCAGCGTCGAAAGGCGCCTCAGCTTGGTCAGCGTCTCCGGACCCAGGCCGACGAAATGCACGCCCTGGCGCGCGCGCGAAAGAAGCGGCCCGACGTCCGACAGCTCCGGGAATATCGTCGCACCGCGGCGCAGCGGCTCGTCGCTGAAGCGCAGCACCAGCCCGTCATCCGGCTCCGCTCGATACGCCAGCCTCAGTGTCCGTGGCAGCAGGGGCCCGAGCAGCACGACCGCGCCGGGTGCGAGCGTATGCGTCTCTTCGCTCGCGCCGCTGCCGATGCGCAGGCATGCCGGGGCGCTTCCGATCAGGTGCAGTTCGTGGTCGTGAAGGCAGTTGCGGGAGTCGAAGCTTCGCCCCGCGAACGGGCTCGGCTCCTCGCAGAGAACGGTGGCATTGGCGTCGGACATTCGATTGCGATCCACAAGGCCTCGTGACGATGGCGCGGCGGCCGCATCTGCGGTCAGTCGCGCGAGCGCATCGCGAAGAAGCCCCCGGCCACCAGGATGAACGCCCCGATGATCACCTTCTGCCAGGTGCTGGGCACCCCGGCCAGGATCAGCACGTTGTTGATCAGCGTGACCAGCACCACGCCCAGCAGCGTGCCGCCCACGGTGCCGCTGCCGCCGGTGATGCGCGCGCCGCCGAGGATCACGGCCGCGATCACGTCCAGCTCGTTGCCCACCAGGTCGAAGGGGTTCGCCAGCCGCGTGCTCGACACGTGCACGATGCCCGCCAGCCCCGACAGGAACCCCGCGTACGCGAACACGAAGACGTGCACCGTGCACAGGTTGTAGCCCAGCCGCTCCGCAATGGCCAGGCTGCCGCCGATGGCGTACACCGCGCGGCCGATCAGCGTGCGGTTCAGCAGCCACCAGGTCAGCACCGCCGCGAACACCAGCACCAGTACGGTGGCCGGCAGCACCACGTGCAGGCCCTGAGGCGTGTCGAAGCGCCACAGCGCCAGCTTGCCGAAGGAATCCATCGGCGCCGGCACGTTCATGAAGAACACGGTGCCCACGAAGGTCAGCAGGATGCCCCGGTACAGGTACTGGGTGCCGATGGTGACGATGAGCGAAGGCGCCTTGAGCCAGTGCACCAGCAGCCCGTTGATCACGCCCAGCAGCGCGCCGCTCGCCGCGCCGGCAACCAGCAGCAGCGCGATGGGCGCGTCCGGAAAGTAGTTCAGCACCAGCTTGGTGATGCTGTACATCGTGAGCGCGGCAATGGCCGCGAACGACACGTCGATGCCGCCGGCCGCCAGCACGATCAGCACGCCCAGTGCGAACAGGCCCAGCACCGTGCAGGCGCGCACGATGTCGAACAGCACCGGCAGCTGGAAGAAGCTCGGGTTGATGGCGCCCACGGCCAGGCTCGCCAGCACGATCAGTGCGAGCGTGAAGACCGAGGGTCGCTGCGCGAGCCAGGCGCGCAGCGAGACCCGCGCCTGCGGCGGGTGCGGAGCCGATTCAGGCGCGGCCGGCGCGGACTGCGCTTGCATGGTGGAAGCCGTCATGAGAATGCGGGAGAAGGTGTGTCGGAAACCAGCGCGTGATAGAGGTCGCTCTCGGCGAGCCCCTGCGCGTCGAAGTCGTTGGCGATGCGGCCCTTGCGCATCAGCAGGATGCGGTCGCAGTTCTGCAGCAGCTCCTGCAGGTCGTCGCTCACCAGGATCACGCCCAGGCCCTGCTCTGCCAGCCGCTGCACGATGCGGTAGATGGTGTCCTTGGAGCCCACGTCCACGCCAACGGTGGGGCCGTGCAATATCAGCACGCGCGGCCCGATGGCCAGCCAGCGCCCGATGAGCACGCGCTGCTGGTTGCCGCCCGAGAGCGACTGCACCGGCCGGTCGACGTCGGGCGTGGCGATCTGCAGGTCGGCCACGGTGCGCTCCGCCAGCGCCTGGCACTGGGTTGTATCGAGCGCGCCGAAGCGCCCGCGCAGGCGGTTGAGCACCGCCGTGACGATGTTGTCGCGGATCGGCTTGTCGAGGAACAGGCCCTCGCTGAGCCGGTCTTCAGGCACGTAGCCGATGCCCTGGCGGATGCCGTCGGTGGGCGTCTTCAGCGCGATCTCCTTCGCGTCGAGCAGCACGCGCCCGCGGTCGGCGCCCTGCACGCCGGCCAGCGCCAGCGCGAGCTCGTTGCGGCCGGAGTCGAGCAAGCCGGTCACGCCGAGGATCTCGCCCTTGCGCAGCGTGAAGCTCACGTCGCTGAACTGCGCGCCGCGGCCCAGCGCCTCGACCTTCAGCAGCTCCTCGCCGCCGTGCGAGCCGTGGCGGTAGCGCTCGCCGTCGAGGTGCTTGCCGGTCATCCAGTGCGCGATCTCGGCCTTGGTGAAGTCGCGGATCGGGCCCTGCGCCACCTTCGTTCCGTCGCGGAACACGATGGCCTGGCCGCCCATGGCCATGCACTCGTCGAGCTTGTGGCTCACGAAGAGCACGGCCACGCCCTGCTCGCGCAGCGCCTCCACCACGCGAACGAGGTTGTCCACCTCCTTCTGCGTGAGCGAGGTGGTGGGCTCGTCCATGATGACCATGCGCGCGCGCGTGGCCACCGCGCGCGCGATGGCCACGAGCTGCCGCGTGGCGATGGGCATCTCGTCCACGCGCCGCGCGAGGAAGGCCGCATCGGTCGGCAGCTTCACCGCCTCCAGCGCGCGCGCGGCCGTGGCCGCGAGCGCCTTGCGGTCGAAGCGCCGCGCCAGCCTGCCGCCGGTTGCAACCAGCTGCTCGCTGAGCGCGACGTTCTCGGCCACGCTCATGTTCGGCAGCAGCGACAGGTCCTGGTAGACCGTCTCGATGCCGAGGCTGAGCGCCTGCAGCGGCGACAGCGAGTCGTACGGCTGCCCGTCGATCACGATGCGCCCCTGGCTCGGCGGCTGCGCGCCCGAGATGATCTTGATCAGCGTGCTCTTGCCGCAGCCGTTCTCGCCGAGCAGGTGGTAGATCTCGCCGGCCTCGATGCGCAGGTCGATGCCGCGCAGCGCGTGCACGCCCGCGAAGCGCTTGTGCACGTCCTGCACTTCGAGGAACACCCGGCGCCCGGCCGGTGTGTCGGCCGGGCTTGCTTGCGTGGAAGGCGCGGTCAGGGTCATGGCTGCAAGGCGATCAGAACGAATACTTCTTGTAGTTCTGCTTGTCGACCTCGACCCAGGCCTGGCCTGTGACGATGATGCCCACGCCCGGGCCCTTCTTCACCGAGACCTTGTTGTAGCCGGGCACGCCCATGTCGGTGCCGTCGGTGATGGTCTTGCCGTCCAGCAGCATCTTGGCCGCCTTGTTCATGACGATGCCGGCGTCCTTCGGGTCCCAGAAGGCGATGCCGCCGACCGCGCCCGACTCGAGGAACTTGGCCGCCTCGCTCGGCAGGCCGGTGCCGAAGACGCAGATCTTGCCCGCCAGGCCGGCTTCTTCCACCGCGCGGCCGATGCCCAGCACGTCGAGCGACGACGAGCCCTGGAAGCCCTTCAGGTCCGGGTGCTTGCGCAGCATTTCCTTGGCCTTGCCGTAGGCCTTCTCGGCGTCGTTGAGCGACTCGTTCTTGGCGTCGACCAGCTGCATCTTCGGGTACTTCTTCGCGTTGGCGGCGCCGCCGTCGGCCCACTGCACCTGCGACTGGCTGCCCAGCGAGCCGACCAGCGAGGTCCACTTGCCCTGCTGGCCCATGCAGGCGGCAAGGCGCTCGTTGATGCGCGCGCCGTAGGCGGTGTTGTCGAAGGCCTCGATGTCGACCATGGTGTTCTTCTGGTTGTCGGCCTCGTGCGTGACGACCTTGATGCCGCGTTCCATCGCGCGCTTGAGCACCGGCTCCAGCGTGGGCGGGTCCATCGACACCACCGCGATCGCGTCGACCTTCTTGGCCACCAGGTCTTCCACCAGGCGCTGCTGCTGCGCGGCGTCGGACTGGGCCGGGCCGATCTGGCGCGTGGCCACGCCCGGCGTGCTGCTGCCGAACTCCTTCACGCCCACTTCCATGCGGTTGAACCAGCTGATGCCGGTGATCTTCACCACGGTGACGATGTCCTGCGGCTTGCCCTGCGCATGCAGCGCCGAGGCGAAGGCGACGGTGCCCAGTGCGAGCACGGTGCAGGCGATCTTGGTTTTCTTCAGCATGTTCGTTTGTCTCCTAGCCCTCGGTGGTTCTCTGCGTCGCGCCAGGAGGGGGCTGATGCGGCGGTGCGCTGGTGCGCGAAACGGAGATGAAGCTGCGCAGGTCGGCCAGGCTGAAGCGCGCCGATGCCAGAAAGAACAGCAGCAGCAGGCCCCAGGCGCAGTCGCGGAAGAAGTTGGAGATGCCCAGCAGGTTGAAGGTGCTCGACAGCAGCTGCAGCGCCACGGCCGAGAAGAACAGGCACACCATGCGCCCGTAGC
>Ga0102589_1004239_pt1 | contig 13766 bp, 11 predicted proteins | sample AraplaMF_Col_mLB_FD_76858 | JGI IMG/M metagenome (GOLD analysis project Ga0102589, IMG submission 76858) | Arabidopsis root microbial communities from the University of North Carolina, USA - plate scrape MF_Col_mLB | ecosystem: Host-associated > Plants > Roots > Endosphere | place: USA... | reverse complement strand
TGAGTTTATTGTATAAGCTTTATAAAGTGAAACCTTAATCAGCGGCGGACTTAAGCCCCTACCTAACTTCTTTACTTTCACTGAACTTTGAGATGGGGGTCTTACTATCCGTTAATGCTGGATAAGATAGGGTGTTTTTTTATCGGTTTATGGATCCATTTTCAGTTGCGGATTTTCGTTTGAGGCAAGATATTTATGAATATGATCCAAACTTAGATGGTATAGACGATGAAGAAAACAAATAAAAGAAGAACGCCTATTAGTGAGGGTAAACGTTCTTCTTTTGGTTATAGGTCTACACGAGTATTCATTATAGCTGTTCGTAATCTATTCCGAAGCACTTACCTCTGTGTTTCCATCAACATATGAGTAGACAGGTGTATCGCTAACGCTATATGCTAAATCAGGCTTTGTTATGAAATGATCTGCATGAGTAGCTAGTTGTGTTTCAGAAAAATGATTTAACCCAAAGGAAAAAATTCCGATAACAGATAAACCAACAGTAATAACACCCAATTTTTTCATTATTTTAATGCTCCTCTACTTAATAATTTTTGTTTCGCTTCATAACAGATATTAAAATAATCACTTACTTTTTCATGATTATTCAATTTACGAAACTCGACAGCTAACAACTCACCATATTCTTCAACATAATCCCATAATCCTTGTTTTTCGAAGTAAAATATTCCTTCTTTTACCTCTTTTTCCACTAAATCCATTGAGCATCTTTCATTTAACGTTTTCAAAATGTTGAAGTGATACATATATTCTTTGTTTCCTACTGCAGAACAAATATTTAAACCGTCTTCAATTAATTTTTGTGCAATATTTACTTCACCTAATTTATAATGCTCCCTTGCTTGTAGGAAAATGGCTTTGATATGATTAGGAAGTTTCTCTGTTACTTCTGATAAATGACGAATAGCTAAAGTAGATAGATTTTGGGTTGCATACAATAAGCCTAGATTATGTCTAACTACTAAAATTAGCTTATCCTCTTTAGCTTTCTGTAAAATGTCAATTGCACGATTTAAATGTTCTTCGGCTTGTTCAAATTGTTTTAAAAATATACAGGCTGTCCCTATAATATTTTCACAGGATGCAACTTTGACTTCATATCCTTCTTGATTTAAAAATATTGCTTTCGCCTTATTTATATATTCAATAGAAGATAACATTTTGTAAGTATGGTGATACAATACCGCAAAGTGTTGATGAAATTCAGCTTGTTCTATCGGATTAGAAACTTGCTTTAATAATTCTTTAGCTTTCTCAAGGTGTATTTCAGATTCTTTGTAATTTGAAATGAACATTAGATGAATACCTTTAAAGAGATGATAATAATGTGTTAAAAGCAAATCATTCGGAATAGATAAGGACTCTATTTTATCGAAGCTATCGCTTGTAATACTTAAACGATCTGCTAACACTTGATAGCGAAAATCTAATAATGAATAATAAAACAATATGTTTTGATCTTCTTCCATATGATTAATTTTTGATTCAATTTCTTCTTTCAATTCTGTCGCTTTCTCCACTTGCTGCTTCAGCATCGATTGATACCAAGCGTCTAATGAATGCTTAATCTGTTCTTTCGTTACTACATGTGCACTCATAGAATTTCTCCCCTCATTTCTTTCTGTAATTATCTAAATATTAACACTCTTCCACAAATTGTATATAATTTCTTTTCTACATAAGTTGAGAAATAATTTTCAGATTTTTACCAGTACAATTACGAATTGAGTGAAAGAAAGGGTATTTAAATCTTATATTGAATTTATAAAGATATAAAATTATGGAGGTCATATACGGATGGTACTACAAAGAGTAAGTCTAATAACAATTGGTGCTTTTAACTTACCTGTTCTTCGGGCATTTTATAAAAGTCTAGGGTGGGAAGAGACAGAAATCAGTTCAGATACTTATGCGGCATTTAAAACGGCAGGTGTTATTCTTTCAATATTTCCTATTGAGGAATTAGCAAGAGATGCTGGTGTTTCCATTACTCAAGACGTAAACAGCTTTCGTGGTGTAACGTTTGCTATCAATATAGATAAGCCTGAACAAGTTGATACAACAATTGAGGAAATTCGAAATGTAGGCGGAAAAATTTTAAGGGAACCAAGCGATGCTTTTTGGGGAGGAAGAACGGCTTATTTTGCCGATCCAGAAAACAACCTTTGGGAAGTAGCATGGAATCCTGATTCTATCTTTGATGACAGAGGAGCTATGCTTTCTTTCTAGATATTATTTGGATAAACGTAGACTATTAAAGTACCTTACCAACTAGCACTTTCAAACAAGGTAAAAAAGGACTAACAAAAAATGACAGTAGGATTTTCTGTAGATGTATTTTTCTATGAGGCAGGACACCCTGACTTTTTACACAGCTTTTTCTCAACAATGTCATACAGGTGGGAGTCCTCTCGAAAGATATGATAGAGGAAACAGCCGTAAACCAATTTGCCCACGAGTTTTTAAAATCTCGTGGGCAAATTGTAGGCAAGCAATGTTAGAAGTTTGCTAAAATCACTTGCCTCATAAGTACTATTTAGTTGTGAAAAGTAGGTTTATAAAACGAACGATTATCAAGGGCAAAGACACGCTCTGTGTATTCACCTGGTTTCGTGCGGCCAAGGGCACGATCCATCATGTTCATCTTCGCATCTAAATTATCGATGTAATGCAGGATTTCTGCTTCTTTTACTAATGGTGGTTTTGGGCTACCCCATTCGGCTTTTCCGTGATGAGATAAGACGATATGTTGAAGAATTAGTACTTCTTCGCCTTCAATTTTCAGTTCATCTGCGGCTTTTCCAATTTCGTTTACCATGATGGAAATGTGACCTAGTAGGTTTCCTTCTAGTGTATATGTTGTTGAAATCGGACCAGATAATTCAATGACTTTACCAAGGTCGTGTAAAATAACGCCTGCATATAGTAAATCTTTATCTAAAGATGGATATAGCGTAGAAATTGCTTTCGCTAAATCAAGCATCGACACAACGTGATACGCAAGTCCTGATACGAACTCGTGATGATTTTTCGTTGCTGCTGGATATTCTAAAAATTCATTTTGATGTTTATTCAATAAATGTCTTGTCAGACGCTGAATGTTCGAATTTCTCATTTCAAATATGTACTGTGTAATCTTTTCTACCATATCTTCTTTTTTCACTGGAGCTTTTTCTACAAAGTCTGAGATATCTGTTATTTCATTCGCATTTGCAACGCGGATTTGCTTCACACGAAGTTGAATGCGCCCTTTATAGTTTTGAATATCTCCAGCTACTTTTACAATCGTTTCGGCTACATATTGCTTCTCTACTTCTGGTGATACATCCCATAGCTTCGCTTCAATATCCCCGCTTTGGTCTTGTAAGATTACTGTTAAAAATGGCTTCCCATTACTTGCGATACCTTTTGTTGCTGTTTTAATTAGCAAAAAGACATCGACTTGTTCACCAACTTCATATTCTGCAATTTTCTTTTTCATCCTGATTCCTCCACCAACTTAAGTACTTTTAGTATAGCACACTACACCTTATTTTCTTTACGTTCATGTGTTAATTTTATAATCTGTTTTTCTGTAAAGAATGATAATAGATGGGCATGACATGTAAAGAAAATCACTTGTCTATCCTTCGCAATTTCTTTTATTAATTGGATTGTTCGTTCTGTTCTTATTGCATCAAAATGTACAAAGCTATCATCAATAATAAATGGATAATCATGTTCAAACGTCCGGGCTAGTGCAAATCTTAGTGACAAATACAGTTGCTCCGCTGTCGCCTGACTTAGTTCATGACTATAAAAACGCATACCATCACTTCGTTCTACAATAAACGGCTCACTTTCTGATGGCGAAAAAATCTTACTATACTTCTCACCTGTTAAGTATACAAAATACTCCTCGGCCTTTTGTAGAATACGGGGCAGCTGTACTTCATGATAATATTGCTTTGTTTTTGTTAACACCGTTTTAGCAGTCGCGTATGCAGCCCACTTTTTCACTTGCTCACGTACATGCGATTTTTTCATTTCCCATTCATGTAATAAATCACCGTACGTACTACCTTCTTCTAAATTCGCAATCTCCACGCGATGCTCCGCAATACTCTCGGTCAATTTCTTCTCTTCTGAAAGGAAGCCTTGTATACGAAGTTCTTCTTGATTTAAGTTTTCTTCATATCCTTTCACTTGGTAGTGTTCCACTAATGATAAGCTTGTTAAACGCTTTTCTAACATATCAATTTGAGGTGATAGCCGCTCTACTTGCTTCTCTGCCTCTTCAAGCTTTTCTACTCTCTTACCAGCCTCTAAAAACATTTCTTCATTAGTAACTGCTGCCATTTCTAAGAGCGCATCTCGTTCTACTGTAAGTTGTTTTACTTGATGCTGCAGTACTTCCCGCTCTTCTTTCCAATCAGCAAGCTTTCCTACAAGTTGCTCCTTCTTTTGCCCTTTTTCTTTTTCCTTTTGAATGCGATCACGAATCATATGAAGATGATCACATTCTGTATTTTTCATAACGTTCTCTAGTTTATGTTCAAACTGCGAAATCATTTCATATAATATCTCTTTTCGCTCCACCATCTTTCCTACTTCGCGATATAACTGTTGCATCTTTTCCACACGTTCAAATGCTGGCAATACATGCGCATATGTATAAAAACTTGGGAACGAATAACGCTCATTATATGTATCGACTTGCTCTCCCACATGAAACGTATCTCGCTCCCATTCTTCATATGCAGAAACCACTCTTTCATAGGTTCTTTCAATTTGTTGTAACTTATAAGACTCTCGCTCAAATAGTTTACGTATTTCTTCATCTTTTTCTACTTGATAACGAATAGATAGTGCCTCTTCATTTTGCCTTCCACCTGCACTTTGCTGCAGCGAGAGCAGTTCTTCTTGTAAGCTATCTGAAGAATTATCTTTATACAAAACAAGTGCAAGTACAATTAAGACAAAAAAGATAACACTCGTAAATAACAACGCATGATTATCTAGAAATACACTTGTCAGCAATATCACTGTATTAACAGCTAACAAAAGGAAACAAATCGTCTGCCAACGCTTTTTCTTTTCCCGCGCGGTTTTCATTCTTTCTTCATATTTACGCTTAATGCGCTCCGCACCAGTACCTATCAAGACTGTATCTTGAAACGACTTTTCTTTTTCTACAAGGTTCTGCCGCTCTTCATCCGATAACATCTGCTTCCGAATATGCCCTACGTTTTCTTCCTGTTCTTCTAATTGCTCCTGCGCCACTTTAAAGCGCTCATCAAGCTGCTCTTTCCGATTATCTAACTCTCTCGCCTTTTGCACCGTTTGCGTTATCATTTCTTTTGCCGCAAGGCTTGTATCAAATGACAGTACCTTTTCTTTTTCAAAAGTAGTACCAATTTGCTGCTCGAGCTCTTCTATCTCTTCTTTCATATTCCCGATGCTTACTGTAATATCGCGCATTTCTTGGCGCGCATTTTCATATGACATATGCTGCATACGAAGTTCTTCTACATAACTATCTTTTTGCAACAGTTCTTCTTGTACTTCTATCCCATCCAATTCCGATTGCACCATTTCCATCCGTTTCTGGATTGAATCAAGTTGCACCAAAAGCGGCTCCAGTTTTGCTTTTATCGTTTCATAACGTTCTACACCTCGAACTGGAAATGGATTCTTCTGCTCTTCTAGCGCTTTTTCATACGCTTGTTTTTCAATGACAAGAGGTTGCAGCGTGGCCAACACTTCATAGTCTTGCTTACGTTTCTCTGCCATCTCTTTTTCATCCCGAATGTGAGCAAGACGCCCTTCACTTTCTTTTAACTGCCCCATTAGCTTTTCATACGTACCAATTTTCCCTTGCCACGCCCCAAGCTTTTCTTGCAGTTTCTTTATTTCTTGAAGCGACACATTAATCTCCGGCTTACGGCCATTCGGCTTAAAACGCTGCTCCATTTCTTTTTCTAACTTTTTATCTAACTGCAAGAGCGCATCACTTCCAACTGCACTCGCCGAGAACAAATAATTTCCGATTTCAGCTTCTCCAACATGATGAATATTTTGGAGACCATGCATATCAAACGAAAAGACAGAATCAAACAGGTTCTCATTCATCCCGCTTAGAAGAGTCTGCAGTACTTCTTCACCAGCTGTTTTTCCATCTTCAAAGTAAACCGTCACTTCTCCAGCAGCCGTTTTCGGAAGACGCTCGATTTTGAGTCTTCCATACTGCTCTGTCATAACGGTCACCCTACCGCCGTACTTCCCGCCTTCTTTCGGTTCGTAGCGTCTTTGTCCTCTCATTGGAAAACCAAATAAAATACTCTTCATAAACGAACGAATCGTCGATTTTCCCGCTTCATTTTCACCGTACAACACCGTCAGCAATGAAAGATCCATTTCCACATTTTCTAATTTCCCATAGCCATAAATATGGAGTTTCTCAATTCTCATTTTTTATCCCTCTCTTGCTGGAATAATTGCTCTAATATAATATTTTCCGCTTCCTTTTGAATCTCTGCTTTCTCCTCTTCTGAAAAAGACTCAATCACATTACGCGCGACAGGAGATGTCCAAATCGTTCGCAGCACCGCATCCATATTCGTAAAGGATTCTAGTTCTTGCAATACACTACCAACAAAATGATTTTCCTCTTTTAAACGCTCGGTTTCAGCAAATGAAATCGTCTCATTCTTCCACTTCATTACATATACAAAATCTCTACGCTCTTCTCCCGCTGCTAAAATATGAAAAATCTCTTCCACACGTTTTTCATCACGTAAATAAGAAGCTAGAGGGCCTTGGCCAGTAAACACAGCTGTCAGAAGAGTTCCTTTCTCTTCTTCTTTACGCCATTCGTTCAGCGCTTTTGAACAAGCCGTCATAAGGTCATCAACCGTCTGTAGTTCATCGATACTAATTTCCATTTCTCCCCAAACTACATCTGCCGTACTAAAGAAAGAACAATTCGCCTTTCGCTCTGTAATCTCAACAAGATACGCTCCCTTTTCTCCCGTTTCCTTCCGGTGGCGCCCTTGTATATTACCTGGATAAATGATATATGGCTCCTCTGCTAAAATCTCGCGTTTATGTATATGACCAAGTGCCCAATAATCAAACCCTTTCTCCTTCAGCTCACGAATTAGAAACGGCGCATAGCGATTATGCTCTGCATCGCCACCTTCCACACTTCCGTGAAGCATCCCAATATGAAAAGGCGCATCGCTCATTTTTTCATACTGCGCTGTCATATTATCTGTGACAGCTTGTTGTAAATAACTAAACCCATAAATAGATGCAAGCAGTTCACCATCTTTATAAAACGGCTTCGCTTCTACATATGGCTCTGTAAACACATGAACATTCTCAGGAAACTCAATTGCCGCCCAGCTTCCTCCTAAATGATCATGGTTACCATGAATGATATAAACAGGAATGTCATACTGCGAAAGGCGCTTCATTTGCTCTCTCACAAACACTTGCGCTCTAAGACTTCTCGTTTCCGCATCATATAAATCTCCCGCAATCAGCATGAAATCAACGCGCTCTTGAATTGCTTTATCGATAATACGTTCAAATGACCGAAACGTACTTTGCTTCATTCTCTCCCAAACAGATGACGACACATTCATTTCCATTCCTTTAAACGGACTATCCAAATGTAAATCTGCCGCATGTATAAACTTTACTTCTTTCACAATGTAACGTCCTTTCTCCATGATACTCAGTCTTATTTTAGCACGATATATCACAGATTTCTTTTGTATAATTGTTCGTTCCATAACTAAACAGATATACTATTCTGGTTAGTTATTCTAGATTGAGTTTTCATGGGTATATGCACACGAATAGTTTTTGAATAGGCTGGTTCCAAAGTATTCGCTAAATTATTTGAAGCTATGAAGAAAACAAACGACGAAACCATTGAAAATTTCGTTATTAGAAACAGATTTTCCACCTTTATAATGAACAAAGAATGATAAAATTTTTAGTGAACCTATCTCAAATAGGTAGCATATGTCATAATCTCAACACGCGCAAACGCACATTCTTTATCTATTCACAAGAAAGAACCAACGCTTTTATTAGATGCATTGGTTCTTTTTTGTCTTTCTACAATTAAAAAATTGTAAAAACGTTCATTATATATTGAGAGATTTCCACATTTTACTCTCGCATAGTGAATACGCTCTACTTTTTCAGTTATTAAAGGAAAAATACTAATTTTAAAGCCTCTATACAGTGATATCATTATATCGCAAAAGTTATTTGACCAACTTTTGTATTCGTAATGTCATAACCTATATAATTCGCGTGTTTGATTAGAAAACCGTCATCTTTTCAACCAGTAAAACCCCTCCAATCATGCATATTGAAGGTTTTTTTACTATTATAGATACCAAAAATAAATGATTACGCCGTATACACTGTAATTTAGTGGGAATTCATAACTTACTTGTGAGGGTTAGCTAAAATAGTTCGATAAATCTACGTGCTGCTTTGGAAAGATATCGTTGTTTAAACCAAACTAATGCTATCTCTGATTGAAGAGAAGAATCTTGGATGTCCAATACCCTAATGCCAATATTACGAAATGCAGATACTGAAGATTTAGGAAGTATACTTGCTCCAATGCCAGCTTCAACTAAAGAAAGAAGTATATTAATATCTGGGCATTCGCACAAAACATTTGGCTGGAATTCGAATCGCTCACATTCTTCTATAATCCTTTCATATAGCCCTTCTCCCTTCGTTCTGTGGACTAGTAATAAAGGTACATCTTCAATATCTTTCATTTGAATAGCTTCTTTTGAATGGAAATTTCCCCAATCTTTCGGCACTACAAAAACAAATGGTTCTATTCCCAACGGAATCATAGAAAGACCTTCCATTTCTAAAGGCAGACGAACAATAGCAAGTTCGATATTGCGGTTCTCCAACTGTTTACTCAATTCAACTGGATCTCCTCCCCGCAGTTTAAAAGTAATCATTGGATAGTTTTCTTGGAAATATTGAATTCTTTTAGGCAGATAAGAAACACATGAGACAACTATACCAATGGATAGAGAACCTCTGATTCCTTCGCCAGCTTCTTTTACTTCTAATATCGATTCCTCAAATACATTTAAAATATTCTGGGCTTTTTTATATAGAATTTTACCTGCCTCAGTAAGTTCCATAGTCTTACCATTTCTTTTTCGTTCTAATAGTACAGTACCAATCTCCTCTTCCATAAGACGGAGTTGCTGGCTTAATGGGGGTTGTGCCATGTGAAGTTTTTTAGCAGCACGAGAAATTTGCCCTTCTTCGGCAATGCTAAGAAAGTAGCGTAATTGTCTTATATCCATCGTTTCCCTCCATAATATATATGATTTCGATATATATAAGTAACATTATAGATATTTTCCATATAAATATACAGGTGATAATATAAGTAAGCAAATAAAATAGAATGAAAATAACTCAAACATGAATTTTGATATTTATGAGAAAGACCAAAACGTAGGAGCTTAATATTAATTATATGGGAGGTGGAAATATTGAATAAACCCCAACTATGGACTAGGGATTTTATCAGTATTGCCATTACTAATTTTCTTGTGTTTACAACCTTTTATTATTTGTTGGTTACACTGCCGATATATTCTTTACATGAATTGCACGGCGCCGAATCTGAAGCAGGACTTATTACTACAGTTTTTTTGATTGCAGCCATCCTAACACGCCCACTTGCGGGTAAATGGATCCAAAAGTCAGGAAAGTATATCGTTTTTATAAGTTCCCTCCTGGTTCTTTCCGCAGCTTCAATTCTCTATTTTATTCCACAATCTATTATTGGTTTGCTAATTCTTCGCTTTTTTCATGGAATTGGCTTTGGAATGGCAACAACTGCCACTGGAGCAATTGTAGCCGACCTCATCCCGGAATCTCGCAAAGGAGAAGGAATGGGGTACTATGGACTGACGCTAAATCTTGGCATGGCTATTGGCCCCTTTTTAGGTTTGACTGTTATGCAACAAGCAGGGACACATTTAATGTTTATCATAAATGCATTATGTTCTCTCTTTGCACTTGTTGCAGGATTATTTGTTAAATTACCTAAGAAAACTATTATGTCAGAACAGACAACTGAACGAAAAACAGGCATGAAAATCGGAGAATTTTTAGAGCGTTCCGCTATTCCTGTATCACTGGTTTCAGCTTTCTTCGCACTCATTTATTCGGGAATTATTTCCTTCGTATCTATATTTGCTAAAGAGCATGGTTTAGTAGAAGCCTCTAGTTATTTCTTTGTTGTGTACGCAGTGGTCCTTTTAGTTTCCCGACCTTTTACTGGAACATGGTTTGATGCATACGGGGCAAATACTATAATTTATCCCGCTATTTTATGCTTTGCAGTTGGTACGTTCTTATTGAGTATATCGAATACATCCTTGTTATTTCTTTCAGCAGCAGCCCTTATTGGATTAGGTTGGGGAACCACGTTTCCTAGTCTTCAAACCATTGCCATTCAAGTAGCTCCTCCTAAAAAGAGGCCATTGGCTACGGCTACATTCCTTTCTATATTCGATTTTGGGTTCGGTATTGGATCATTTATCTTTGGTATTGCAGCAGCTAAAATTGACCATGGCTCATTATATTTTTATTGTTCATTCCTTACAATAATTGGAATTGGAATTTACTATTTACTGCATGGTAGAATATCTTCACGTTCTATTGCGAAAAAGGTAAAGCAAAAAGTTTCTTAGAGGATTTTAAATTCATGGAATATAATAAGAGTGGAAAGTCCCTTTAGATCTTAAAATGTACCCTATAAGGTAGACACTAAAAAAGTCTCCCTATAGGGTTTTTGTATAGAATTAAGGAAAACAGCGATTGAAAGAAATGTGTTTTTTCTTCAAAACAGTAATATGGAAATGAATAAAACAAGATGCAGAGACGTTACTTGTTTTATTATGAAAAATAGTTTTTTTAAGAACTGACTTTACATCTTCTCTCCATTCGATGCAATAACATCTTTATACCAGAAGAAAGACTTCTTCTTCTTTCTTTCCAACGTTCCAGTACCATCGTCATGTTTATCTACATAAATGAAACCATAACGCTTAGACATCTCTCCTGTTGAAGCACTCACTAAATCTATGCAGCCCCAACTTGTATAACCCATCATTTCCACACCATCTTCATTTATCGCATCACGCATTGCTACAATATGCTCTCGCAAATAATCAATCCGATACTCATCATTGATGGTGCCATCTTCTTCGACCTTATCATAAGCACCTAGCCCATTTTCAACTACAAAAAGCGGTACTTCATATCTATCATACAATTTATTTAATGAAATCCTTAAACCAGCTGGATCAATTTCCCATCCCCAATCACTTGCTTTAAGGAATGGATTTTTCATACCTGACAAGATATTTCCTTGCAATTTTTCTTGTTCCGTCTTTTCTTTTTTGTCGGTACGAGACATGTAATAACTGAAACCAATATAGTCTACTGTATGTTTCTTAATTAATTCTAAATCACCTTCTTGAATTTCCAGCTCAATACCATGCTTTTTAAAATAAGATTTGATGAATGCTGGGTATTCTCCTTTTACTTGAACATCCGCACAGAAATAATTGAACAAACGCTCTTCCTGAAGTGCATACAGTTCATTTTTCGGATTACAGTCATATGAATATACTGGTGCAAATAAAATCATACAACCTATTTTTGAATCTGGAATAATCTCATGACAGGCTTTTACAGCAATGCTGCTGGCAACAAATTGATGGTGAAATGCCTGGAAAGTCGGCTGATATTTATCCTCTTCTTTTTTTACTAAAAATCCAAGACCCATAATCGGCATAACTAAACCACCGTTAATTTCATTAAATGTCATCCAATATTTCACTTTATTTTTATAACGATTGAAAATAGCATTCACATATCTTTCAAAGAAAGTAACCACTTCACGATTTCTCCAGCCACCATATTTCTTCACAAGATTTACTGGCATTTCATAATGAGAAATCGTAACAACTGGTTCAATTCCATGCTTCTCTAATTCATCAAACACGCGGTCATAGAAAACCAAACCTTCCTCATTTGGCTCCAGTTCATCACCGTTCGGGAAAATCCTTGTCCAAGCAATAGACATCCGAAACGCTTTAAAACCCATTTCCGCAAACAATGCAATATCTTCTTTATAACGATGATAGAAGTCAATGCCTTCATGATTTGGATAACTGTATTTTGTTTTATCAATTTCAAAATGAAATCCAGGCTCTTGTAATATCTTTTTTCGTCCCTTTCCTCCTGGAAGAGTATCTGCAATACTTAATCCTTTATTGCCTTCATGATATCCACCTTCCATCTGGTTCGCAGCGGTAGCACCGCCCCATAAAAAGCCTTCAGGAAATTTTCTCGTTTGTTTCTCCATTACAATCCACTCCCTCAATTTTTTAACTTCATCAATACGAAATTACTAAAAATAGATTTGATCTTCTAAACTTAGATCATTTGGTTAATCGAGTTGTTCCCCATTTGATTCAATCACTTTCTTGTACCAGTGAAAGCTCTTCTTTTTCATTCTCTTTCGTGATCCTTTACCTGCATTATCCTTATCTACATAAATATAGCCATAACGTTTTTTCATTTCCCCTGTAGAGGCACTGACAAGGTCAATTGGCCCCCAACTTGTATACCCGATAATGTCTACTCCGTCTTGGATAGCTTCGCCCATCTCCGTGATATGTTGTTTTAAATATTCAATTCGATAATCGTCATTGATTTCCCCTCCAGGAGTTACCTCATCAACAGCACCTAGCCCATTTTCAACCACAAACAGAGGCTTTTGATAGCGATCATACAACTGGTTCGCCGTAATTCGGAATCCTTTAGGATCAATCGTCCAGCCCCATTCTGATTTTTCTAGGTACGGATTTTCAATAGATCTAAATACATTCCCGCTTGTCATATTTTTTAATACTTCGGGATCTTTACTTGTTAGTCTACTTGAATAATAACTAAATCCAATATAATCAACTGTATGATTTTTCAAAATCTCTTCATCATCTTGTTCCATCTCAATGGTCAAATTATGATCCTTAAAGAATCGCTTTGCATAACCCGGATATTCGCCTCGTGCTTGTACATCAATAAAGAAAAAGGACTTACGATCTTTTTCCATCGCATCAAAAATGTCTTCTGGATTACATGTATATGGGTAGGTAGCCCCCGCTGCTAGCATGCAACCAATTTTTGCATCCGGTATCATTTCGTGACAAGCTTTTACAGCAAGTGCGCTTGCAACAAGCTGGTGATGTGCTGCTTGATATTGGATTTGTGTTTTATTCTCTCCATCTTGAAATACAAGGCCCGCACCTAAAAACGGCAAATGGAGAAGTATATTAATTTCATTAAACGTCATCCAATATTTCACTTTATCTTTATATCTATTAAAAATAGTTTTGGCATAAGTCTCAAAGAAATGTACAAGTTTTCTATTTCTCCAACTTCCGTATTTTTCAACTAAGTGTACAGGTACATCAAAATGAGCAATTGTAACAACTGGCTCAATTCCGTATTTTAATAGTTCGGCAAATAACTCATCATAAAACTGTAAACCTGCTTCATTTGGCTCCAGTTCATCACCGTTTGGAAAAATTCGTGTCCAAGCAATCGAAATACGCAGCGCTTTAAATCCCATTTCTGCAAATAAGGCAATATCCTCTTTATAACAATGATAAAAGTCAATT
>Ga0102589_1003440_pt2 | contig 13775 bp, 5 predicted proteins | sample AraplaMF_Col_mLB_FD_76858 | JGI IMG/M metagenome (GOLD analysis project Ga0102589, IMG submission 76858) | Arabidopsis root microbial communities from the University of North Carolina, USA - plate scrape MF_Col_mLB | ecosystem: Host-associated > Plants > Roots > Endosphere | place: USA... | reverse complement strand
TCACGTCGTCGGCCGACAAGAAGGGCAATACCCTCACATACAGCTACAGCACGGCGGCGGGTACTGGCGTGCCGGCCGCCGGCTATTTGACGCAGGTGACGGACAACATGGGCCGCGCCATCAGCTTCACATACACGCTGCCAGTGGGCGGGGTTGCCACCTCCGACGGCCTGATTTCCACCATCACGGCCCCTGACGGCCGCACCATCACGGCCGCCTACGACGGCGCGAAGAACCTGACCGGACTGACCTGGCAGGACGGCAAGGTTCGGACTTTCCAGTATGAGAATACGGGCCTGCCCTGGGCCCTGACCGGCAAGACCGACGAGAACAATGTGCGCCTGGCGACCTGGGCCTATGACACGGCTGGCCGCGCCATCTCCAGCGACGGGGCCCTGGGAACCAACCACTACAGCGCGACTTACACCACACCGCCGCAGGCCATCGTTACCGAAACCCTGGTGGCCGGCACTTATTACCGCAACCACACCTGGCAGGCGCCCACGGGCCTGCAGGTGACCGACGCCACCGGCATCATGGCCACCACCAATGTCGTGATGCCCAATGGCTACCCGGTGCTGGCCGGCATTAGCCAGCCCGCGGGCTCCGGTTCACCGGCGACCAGCAATGCATCCACCTATGACGCGAGCGGCAACCTGCTGTCGCATGACAACTTCCAGGGTGTGCGCACTTGCTACGCCTATGACGGCAAGAACCAGGAGGTCACGCGTGTCGAGGGCCTGGCCAACACGGTAGCGTGCGCCACGGTGCTGCCGACCACGGCTGCCTTGCCCGCAGGCGCGCGCAAGTACACCACCAGCTGGGACAGCAACTGGCGCGTTCCCAAACAGACCACCCAGCCTGGCTCCGTCACTACCCTGGTCTACCAGGGCCAGTCTGATCCCAAGAATGGCGGCGCGGCTGCCAATTGCTCGCCCGCCGCCGTATTGGCCACCGGCGCGCCCCTGAGCCTGCTGTGCAAATCGGTGGTCGAGATGGCGAACGGCGCCTACTTTGACAATCCCGCGGCCGCAGGCGGCGACGCCTTGATCGACAAGGTGGTCTTGTTGCTGCATGGTGAAGACGGCAATGGCTCACCGGTGATCGCGGACAGCAGCATTTACCGGAAAAGCCCAAGCAGCAAATGGGGCTATGCCTCTGCCACGACAGCCCAGAGTAAATTCGGCACAGGGTCCATCAGCCTGGACAGTGCAAGCGGAGGCGCTTTCGGCTTCGGCCCCGACAACACGCTCAAGCTCACCGGTGATTTCACCATTGAGACCTTTGTGAAACTCAACGCGCAGGCCAATCTGTCCCGGTACATCTTTGGCTGGGGCGGAGACGGTTGGAGCGGCCAGCCCACCGGCTATGTGGCCCTTGACGGGGGGGGGAATCTTGTTGCGAACTGGAGCGGGGGCGGCTCCATCACCGGGCCGGCCGTCCCGACCGGCGTGTGGCATCACGTGGCGCTGAGCCGCAGCAACGGCACCTGGGTCATGCACCTGAACGGTGTACAGGTCGGCGCCAGTGTGCTGTTCACCAATTCGGACGCATTGAACTATGGGCGCATTGAGTTGGGGCGCTCCACCTATACAACTTTTGGGAATCTGAACGGCTATCTTGATGAAGTCAGGGTTACCAACGGCGTTGCACGCTACAGCGCCGCCTTCACGCCGCCCGCCCAGCAGTTTGGCGACCCCCTGGACCTCAACCCCACGCAGCCCAAGGTGGCGGACGTCCACTACGCCAAAAATATCTTGCTGCTGCATGCCGACGGTGCCCATGGTTCTCAGGTCATTGTGGACAGCAGTCCGCTGGCGGCTACCGGCGTGCTCAACGGGAGCGCGCAGGTTAGCACCACGGAGAGCAAATTTGGAGGTTCGTCCTTTTACGTTCCTGGCGCGACCAATTTCAGCAATTTCGGAAGAGTGAATGGTGACTTCTCGCTGACCGGGGACTTTACGGTGGAGTTCTGGATGAAGCCCGCCAGCACGACCCCCGCCACAATTGCACTTCGATTGGGCGGCAGCGGCATTCCCAACCAGGAATTCGTTTTTGTCAATGACCGCTTCGTGCTCCAAACCAGCAGCGGTGCTCCATCCTGCGTATTCAGCGAGAGTCTTACCGGTTTGGCCAATGCGTGGACCCATGTGGCTTTTGTGAGGATTTCAGGGACTGTTTATTCCTATGTCAACGGTAAAAGCTACGGAAACTGCGCCTGGACCACCACCTTCAGTGGTTCCAACGGTTACGTGATTTTTGGCTACAACAACACATCCAACGCCGTCTTTTATGACGACATCCGCATCACCAAGGGGCAGGCCCGATATACGGGCACGTTTACCCCCTCGGCCTATGCTGCGCCCAATGTGGCAACGCTGTCAGCCGATGCATCGACCGTCACCACCCAGTACACCTACGACACCGCCGGCCGCGTGTTGACCGTCAAGGACACGCTGAACCGCACCACGACCTATGCCTACTACACGGCGGCCGCCTTCAGCGGCACCGCACCCAATGAAACCGGCCATGCCGCCGGTGACCTGCAGACCGTGACCAACCCCGCCGGCCATGTCACCCAGTTCACGCTGTATGACAGGGCAGGGCGCGTCAAGCAGATGGTGGACCCCAAGGGCGTGGTGACCGACATGGTTTACACCCCGCGCGGCTGGACCAGCAGCGTGACGGTAACGCCACCCGGCGGCACCGCCAGAACGACCACCTACACCTACGACAACGCGGGCCAGATGACGGGCGCGACCCTGCCCGACGGCACAACTTTGGGCTACAGCTACGACGCGGCGCATCGCCTGACCGGCGTGACCGATGCCAAAGGCAACTCGGTGACCTACACCCTCGACAACGCAGGCAACAAGACCGGCGAGCAGGTCAAGGACCCCTCGGGCAACCTGCAAAGAAATATCACGCGTATCTATGACGCCCTGAACCGCGTGCAACAAGTCACGGGAGCGAGCAATTGAACACAACCACCACCACCCAAGCAGGAGTTCGCATGAGCAGCTTTAGCCTAACCAGAACCTTTACCGCGTGGCTAAGCCGTGTAATTCTGCTGCTCCTTGTGGCCCCGGCCATGGCTTTGGCCGGCCCAACAACCACGGCGCTTTCCAGCAGCACCGGCACCGCCCCGGTCGGGCAAAACATCACGCTGACAGCGACCGTTACGGGCACGAGTCCCACCGGAACCGTCACCTTTAAGGACGGGGGCACCACGGTGGGCAGCAGCGCCTTGAGTGGTGGCGTGGCAACCTTGGCCACCAATTCGCTCGCCCTGGGCAGCCACACCCTGAGCGCTGAATACGCCGGCGATACCAACAACGACCCTTCGACGTCCGGTGCGGTCGTGGTCGCCATCAACACCGGCACCCTGACCTGGCAATACGGCTACGACGCCATGGGCAGGCCCACCACGGTGCTGGACCCCAACGGCCTGGCCAGCTACACCTACTACGACAGCCTGGGCCGCCCCATCCAGACCCAGCAGCCGGCCAATATCGGCAGCGCCACCCCAACCACCACCGGCTTTGCCTACAACGCCGCCGACGGCCTGACCCAGGTCACCGATCCGCGCAACCTGGCCACGACCTACAGCCCCAATGGCCTCGGTGATGTCACCGCCCAGACCAGCCCGGACACAGGGGCCAGCCAGTACACCTATGACGGCAGGGGTAATGTGCTGAGCAAAACCGACGCCCGCGGCAAGCTGACCCAGTACACCTACGACAACATTGATCGCCTTAAAACCATCAGCTATGCCACCGGTACGGGAACGACTTTTGAATACGACGGTGGAGCCACGCCCACACCGGCTGTCATAGGCGAGCTGACCAAAATCACCGACGCCAGCGGCCAGGTGACTTACAGCTACGACAGCATGGGCCGCAAGACCGGCAAGGCCCAGACTACGGGTGCAAGGACTTTTACGGTGGGCTATACCTGGGGTGATAGCGGAAGCGCGCTCGACAAGCTGACGGCGATTACTTACCCCAGTGGAACCCGGGTCAACTACAGCTATGACGCGCAGGGTGTGGTTTCGGGCATTACCGTCAATCCACCAAACAGCAATGGCGTGGGTACCAATACCGGCTCCACCTTGCCGCTGCTATCGGGTATCACTACCAATGCCGAAAGCAAACTCACGGGCTGGACCTGGGCCAGCACCAAGACCCAGGCCATCAGCTATGACGCCAACGGCCTGATCAGTGCTTACAACCTGGGCGACCCGACAACAACCGGCATTCGCCGCACCATTCTTCGTGACACCGCGGGGCGCATCACGGGGTACACCCATGTCAGCAATGGAAGCCCTGTTCCCGCGCTTGACCAAAGCTTTGGTTATGACAATCTGAATCGCCTGATCAGCGCCACCTTGGGCAGCACGGCGATTCAGTACAGCTATGACGCCACGGGCAATCGGACTGCAAAGGTCATTAGCGGCACCAGCTATCCCAATACCATCTCGGCCACCAGCAACAAGCTGACCCAGACCCAGGATGTGGGGGGGACGGCGACCGTGGTGCATGATGCGGCGGGAAATATCACAAGCGATGGGACCAATACCTATACCTACAGTGACCGGGGTCGTTTGGCGACAATGACCAATGCGGGTGGTACGGTGACTTACAGCTACAACGCGCTGGGGCTGCGGGTTAGCAAGGTTGGACCGACAGTCTTGGTGCCTACTGGGACTACTTATTACGTCTTTGGCGATTCAGGCAAGCTGCTTGGAGAATATGACGCCAACGGAACTCCAATCTATGAAACCATTTACCTCGGTGTTCCAGTTGGGGTGGTCAAGCAAACGGGTGCGGCCACGGCGGGCGACATTGCGATCAACTTGTACAACGTCTCGACGGATCAAATTGGTGCGCCGCGCATTGTTACTCGTCAGAATGATGAAGCGATTGTCTGGCGTTGGGATTCGGCTGAGGCGTTTGGCGCGACAGCGCCGGATCAAAATCCAAGCAGCTTGGGCATTTTCAGTTTTAACCAGCGCCTGCCTGGTCAGGTTTTTGATGCAGAGAGCGGCTTGTTCCAGAACTGGAATCGGGAGTACAACCCGCGCATTGGACGCTATATGCAATCCGATCCTATTGGTCTTAAGGGCGGCATCAATACCTTTGCCTATGTTGCAGGAAATCCGTTGGGATTTAGTGACCCCCTCGGCTTGTTTGGATTTGCCGAACATGTCTGGATCACCAATAAAGCCGTCGACGGTGATCCCAACCTAGTGGAATTGGCTAAAGCAACTGCAATGGCTGATTTCTTACCAGGTAGCCAAGATCCGGAAAATTCATACTGGCACGCCATGCGGGATGGAACGGGGACCCAGACTGCTGAGCAGGCTAAGGTCCTATTTGATGAATACATCGAGCGACAGATGAGCAGTTGTACGATACAAGGCCTGGCACGTGCAGCTCATGCAGTACAGGATAGCTTCGCGGCAGGTCACCGGCATTTTCAGCCGTGGGCCGGAGGACTTCCTACGCCGAGCCACTTGCGCGGAGATGTATTACCGTCAGAGGCGACTCTTAACAAAGCAGTGGCCGCCACTAAAGCCCTTATCCTCAGATACAAACAAACCTGCGAGTGCCAAAAATGAAATTGATTGCTCTTTCGGAACGTTATGCTGCTGCTGTGCTGACGACTTCACTCGCGGTATCTGGCTGCTCAGCCGCACCGCTGGAGGTCACTCCTACTTGCGAGCGCAGCACGCTTAGCGAGTCAGCCGGTGTCAACTTTGTTGCGGGCTTGCCGTACTACGTATACCCAAAAAATGTTGACAAGCTGAATGGTTGCCAGACTATGTGGGATTCCAAAGGACGCATGGCTGTGCAGATAGTGTTTCGTGATGGAAACGCTGTGCAGTATTTGGAATACACGGATTCCGGAGCCGTACGACTCAGTTGTAGTTACGCTGAAGGCGTTGTCCGTGCGCAGACTTGCCCTGAAAAGCAAGATATTGCAACGGGTTTCAGGGTTTTGAGCATCGAACTTGAAAAATCGCTCCCCAACTTTGATGATTTACGTCGGCAAAAAAAGTAGCGCTAGTCAGAGGTAGAAGAGTTTGCGTTGGGAGACATATTTCTATTTGCCGAGTTTGCGACCTTAAATCATGACCTATCAGCGTGTTGAGTTGCATGAAGCAATTGAGAGTTCCCGAGGTGGGGTGGCCGGTGTATGGGAGTACTCTGCATCCCTAAGCGAACTCACTATCCGCGTTACCTGGAAAAGTAATACGGAGAATATGCATTTCATCTGCAATGGTTGCTCACGCATCGAAGCCTCGGCTGCATGGGGCCCTGTTGACTTTGAGATTCAGGAATTTGAAAGTGATCGATGGGTATTGAGCGATCACAAAGCCAAGTTCTTTGTCGAGTGCGGATCGATACGCGTATTTCGAAATGTGCCGCCTCTATTCAATGAAACTTTTGACAGGTAGCTGGTGAAGACCGCGCTACCCTGCAGCGGGGGATTTTGAGTCCCCCGCACCCCATCCTCAATAAGCCCCAGGCACAAAAATCCCGCCATCCACTGCCTTGATATCTGTCCGCCCGCAAAACGCCATGGTCAAATCCAGTTCCTTGTGGATGATCTCCAGCGCCTTGGTCACGCCTTGCTCGCCCATGGCGCCCAGGGCAACAGCTTTGAGCACGTCCTGGCCGGATCGCATGCCGCCGTCCATATGCACCTCGATCTGCTTGCCGACGGAGGCTCAATGCATACTCCATGGTTACACTGGGCAAAAGGCAGCTTTTTGAAGACGGCTCGGGTATGCAGAGGCAAATCGTGTGAGATGCCAATAAGTCAATAAGAAACCACATACGATCCTCTGTCGATCATTTCACGAATGACTGAATCGTTGCCAACGCGCTCCGAGCTTATCCAGCCCGCGGTAAAAAAACTTATCACGGCGGGCGCGCTAGCCGGAAACCCGGCCTCTTCTTCCGCTGCGTTGCCCGGTAAAACCTTGACGCTCGGCAGTTCGTCATACCGGCCTGATATTGATGGTCTGCGTGCGATTGCCATACTGGCGGTTGTCATCTATCACGCCTTTCCCGGCAGCCTGCCTGGCGGGTTTGTCGGCGTAGACATCTTTTTTGTCATTTCCGGTTTCCTCATATCCAGCATCATTTTCAAAGGACTGGAGAAGGGAGACTTCAGCTTTTCCCTCTTTTACGCACATCGGATCAAGCGGATCTTTCCCGCCTTGATTCTCGTACTCGCAGCATCTTATTTATTCGGCTGGTTTACGCTTGTCCCAGGTGAGTTCAGGCAACTGGGCGGACATATTGCCGCGAGCGTTGGCTTCATCCAGAACTTCGCTCTCTGGACGGAGGCGGGGTATTTTGATACGGCGACTGAGTTCAAGCCTTTGATGCACCTGTGGTCCCTGGCGATTGAGGAGCAGTTCTATCTGATCTATCCGCTGGCAATCTGGTGTGTGTGGAAAGCACGAGCGAATGCCCTTGCGTTCGTCGTTGTTCTCGGCTTTCTTTCTTTCGGGTCGGGCCTGGAGCATCCAGCTAAAGCCTTCTTCTTGTCTCACACAAGATTCTGGGAAATATTGGTGGGATCTGCACTGGCCTATGTTCAGTTGTTTAAAAAACAGCAACTGATTGAGTACCTGAGGCCTTGGGCTCCGAGATTATTTTCTCGGAAAGCGACGGGCTTGCAGGTTGATCGGACCATTCGAAGTTCCCTGTCTGTAGCTGCTTTGCTCTTGCTGGCCGTAACGGTTTTCGGACTGGACAACACGAAAAATTTTCCGGGATGGTGGGCCTTGGCGCCTGTAATCGGAGCTTTTTTGCTGATTGGTGTGGGGCCTGGTGCATGGGTTAATCGAACAATCCTGGCCAATCGGGGAATGGTGTTTGTAGGTCTTATCAGTTATCCCCTTTATTTGTGGCACTGGCCCCTTTTGTCGTTTTTGCAAATTATGGAGCGCGGAAATGCATCCAGCAAAGCTCGACTGGTTGCGGTTGGATTGAGTTTTCTGTTGGCATGGCTGACGTACAGGCTGCTGGAGACGCCGATACGCGGTGCTTCATACGGCCGTATCAAAATAAGCGTGCTCTGCATGTTCGCCGCGGCGCTTTGGTGTGCCGGATGTTATTCGGTCTTTTCGAAAGGAATAGCATCCCGGCGTGTTGCTGAAATTAACTCCGTGCTTTCATCTGAACGGCTTCCCGCTTATAAGGACACTATAGTTTCGCGCTGCGGACTGGATGTGGCTGTCGGGAAAAAGTTTGATGGATGCCAAAGCGACGTTCGTGGTGTTGCGAGATTTGCATTGTTGGGTGACAGCAAAGCTACCGCGTTAGCCTCCGGCATCTTTCGGGGGGCAACCTCCAATGGCTACTGGTTATTTATTGGCGGGTCGAATCGCTGGGGCTCCCTTGTGCCGTTGTTGAGCGATGCTCCGCAATATGCCCTCTTTCAGGAATCAACGAGGGTTGCACTTGACGCAGTGGCTGCAAACCGTGAAATCGAGGTTGTTGTGCTCACAATGGCAACACGCGGGCTTTTTGCGCTGAAGAATGAACACACCATTGACGATTTGCCCGCAAGCGCAAACTCCAGCTTCGTGCTGGATGGGCTGGATCGAACAGTGAATCGGCTTGTCACGGCGGGGAAAAAAGTGATTATTACGGTGGATAACCCCACGCTGGAAGAGCCCAGAAAATGCGTTTCAAGGGCAACTGGGCTTGATTTTGTGAATGATCTTCTAGAGTTGGTCCCGAACCGACCCCTTTGCCAGATCACTTTTGACAAGCATATGGAGTTGTCGAAGCAATACCGCGAAGTGCTTGAAAATTTGCAGATGAAATACGCGGGAAAACTTCGTATTTTTGATCCCCTGGATTTGCTCTGTGACATGAAGAATCGCATATGCGGCCCAATCCTGAATGGCGTTCTTCTTTACGGCTATTCAGACCATATTTCCGAACGCGCAAGCGTGCTTGTGGCGAAAAAGCTGATTCCCTTTGTCGAAAGCTTTTCTCAAGAGTGACACCGTAGCGGGAACTTGACCGCGAATTGACACGTAGGTTGTCAGTAGGTGCCAGGCACAAAAATCCCGCTATCCACCGCCTTGATATCCGTCCGCCCGCAAAACGCCATGGTCAGGTCCAGCTCCTTGTGGATGATCTCCAGCGCCTTGGTCACGCCTTGCTCGCCCATGGCGCCCAGGCCGTAGAGGAAAGCGCGGCCTATGTAAGTGCCTTTCGCGCCCAGGGCAACAGCCTTGAGCACGTCCTGGCCGGAGCGTATGCCGCCGTCCATATGCACTTCGATCTGGTTGCCGACGGCCGCGATGATTTCGGGCAGGCAAGAGATGGAGGACATCGCACCATCAAGCTGGCGGCCGCCGTGGTTGGAGACGATGAGTGCATCAGCGCCTGAGTTGACGGCGAGTTTTGCGTCCTCAACATCCTGTATGCCTTTGAGGATCAGCTTGCCGCCCCAGCGCTTTTTGATCCATTCCACGTCGCCCCAGTTGAGGGCCGGGTCGAACTGTTTGGCCGTCCATTCCGAGAGCGAGCCCATGTTCTCCACGCCTTTGACATGGCCCACGATGTTGCCGAAGCCGTGGCGTTTGGTGCCCAGCATGCCTAAACCCCAGCGCGGCTTGGTCATGAGGTTCAGGATGGTGGAGAGCGTAGGCTTGGGCGGGGCGCTCAGGCCGTTCTTGAGGTCTTTGTGGCGCTGGCCGAGGATTTGCAAATCCAGTGTGAGCACCAGCGCCGAGCAATTGGCGGCCTTGGCCCGGTCTATCAGGCTTTCGATAAAAGCGCGGTCCTTCATCACATAGAGCTGGAACCAAAAGGGGTGGCGGTCTGTACCCGCGGCCACGTCCTCGATGGAGCAGATGCTCATGGTCGAGAGCGTGAAAGGGATGCCGAATTTTTTGGCGGCGCGGGCGCCCAGGATTTCACCGTCGGCATGCTGCATGCCGGTGAGGCCCGTGGGTGCGATGGCGACCGGCATGGCGACCGGCTGGCCGATCATGGTGGTCGCCGTGCTGCGGTTTTCCATATTGACGGCGACGCGCTGGCGCAGCTTGATCTTCTGGAAGTCGCTTTCATTGGCGCGGTAGGTGCTTTCGGTCCACGAGCCGGAGTCGGCATAGTCGTAGAACATGCGGGGCACGCGTTTTTTGGCCAGGACGCGCAGGTCTTCAATATTGGTGATCACGGGCACGGCGATAGTCTCCTCAGGTGCCCAATGCTAAGGGTTCGGGCCGCCCGGCGATTGAATAAATTTTGGCGGGCTTCAAATTATTTCAATACGGGAGAGGCACCGGCTACGGCCGTCCTTCTACCAGCTGCCGGAAGCCCCACCGCCGCTGCTGGAGCCGCCCGACGAGCTGCGGCTGCTGGAACTGGAGCTCGAACTGCTGCTCGATGAGCTGCCACCCCCGCTGCTGGTGCTGACGCTGCCCGGGAAGAAGCCAAACAGCATCGCCAGGCCGGCCGCGATTCCGGTGGGTAGCCAGGATTCCCAGTCCATAAAAAGCAGGTCGGGCGGGTTTTTGAAGGCCACATAGCCCACGATGCCGGCCACCACGGCGCAGCGCACGCTGAACTCCAGCAGGCTGCGCTTGAAGGCCATGTAAGCACCCGCACCGATGATGCCCAGCAGCAGGCAGGCAACAGCGCCCCCTGCGACGTAGAGCAAACCCAGGCCGAAGCTGTTGGCGCCCACCGCATAGGCGATGCCGGCCATCAGGCAGATCACCAGCGCGATACCGCCGACCACCCTGCGCAGGGTGCGCGAGCGGCCGCAGCCAAAACCCAGCGCAAACGCCAGCGGCACCGGGAAGGTCAGCATGACAATCGCCAGGCCGGGCGCCTTCAGGGCGGCGGCCGCCACCAGCGGCAGGGCGGCGGCCACGCCCATCGTCACCGGCCACTTCCATTTCCACTTGCGGTGCGCGCGAGCCGCACCTATGGCGAAACCCCACAGCAAGGAGGCCAAAAAGGCCCAACCAAAGGGCGTAACGCCGCGGCCCGTATCTTCCACGGGCTGCGCATCACCGCGCACCGCTGCGCCTATGTGGTCAATGGCCGCTTGCAGCCCGCCCGCGTAGTCCCTGGCCTGAAAGCGCGGCTTCATCTGCTCGTCGATGATGCGGCCCGCCAGCACGTCGGGCACGCTGCCTTCCAGGCCCTGGCCCACCTCGATGCGCATGCGCCTGTCCTCTGTGGCGACCAGGATCAGGATGCCGTCGTCGCGCTTCGTGTCGCCGAGCTTCCATTTCTCGAACACGCGCATGGCGTATTCCTCTATGGCTTCTACGCCCGTGGTCGGCAGCATGAACACGACCACCGCCGCCCGGGTGTCGGCCTCCAGCGCCAGGATTTGTTCGTTCAAGGCCGCGACCTGCGCGGTGTTCAGCGTGCCGCTGGTGTCGAGTACGCGTGCGCTGTAGGGCGGAACGGGCACCTGCACGGCATCGATCGGTGCGGCCATCTGCACGGTATCAGCCGACACGGCTGTCTGCGCGGCATCGACCGGCGGGGCGATCTGCCCGGCACCGGCGGTCAGCACGCACAGCGCCGCCCAGAGCACCAGCAGGGTTTGAAAGAGGCGCCGTGCGGTGGTCAGCGGTGGGGAGGGCAGGGCGGTCTGGAACTGAGGCATGGCGGGTTTGGAAAGGTCAGCGTTTGGCGGCTGGGGCGCCACGCGCGCTGGCTTCGCGCACGCCGGCGCCGCGCACCTCGAGTTTGATCTCGTCGGCCACCTTGCCGCCGGCGTCGAGCAGTTGCACCACATGCCGGCCCGGCCAGGGCAGCCACTGGGCCTGCGGGCCGCGCGCGAATTCCTTGCCGTCCATCAGCCAGCGCGTGCCGCGGCCTTCGGCGCTGAAGCTGATGCGCTGGTGTTTGGGCGGGATGTCCGGGTCCAGCGCGATGATGGTGCCCGAGGCCGGGGCGGTGATGCGGGGCGGGGCGTCGGGTTCGGTCGTGGCTTTTTTGCCGGACCTGGAGGCCTTGGCCGGGTCGAAATCGCCGGTGCTGGAATTCGCGGCAAATACCGCTTGCTCCGTGCCCTGGATAAACCACTCGCTGCGCGCCGCCTCCAGCGGCGTGCCGCCTTGCTTGCCGAACTGCGTGCGGCTTTGCACCAGGCCGGCGGGCGGTGTGGGCGCGCGGCTGCGTTCGTTCTTGTGCAGGTAGTTCATCAGCGCCGCCCAGATGGGCGCCGCGCCGCTGGTGCCGCTCACGTCCCACATGGGCGCGCCGCTGGCGTTGCCCACCCACACGCCCACGGTGTAGCGCTGCGAGAAACCCATGGCCCAGTTGTCGCGCATGTCCTTGCTGGTGCCGGTTTTGACGGCCGTCCAGAAGCGCGTGGCCAGCACGCTGTCGGTGCCGAAGGTGCGCGCGCGCGCCAGCGGGTCGGCCATGATGTCGGTGGCGATAAAGGCGGCGCGCGCGTCCAGCGCCGGTTTAAAGACGGGTTTGGGATTCTTCGCGAGCGAGGGCGCGCTGTAGCGCCCGCCGTTGGCCAGCGTGCGGTAGGCGTTGGCAAGCGACAGCAGCGAAACCTCGCTGCTGCCCAGGGCCAGGCTGTAGCCGTAGTAGTCGCCTGATTCTTTCAGCGGCAGGCCCACGGCCTTGAGCTGCTTGTGGAAGGCATCGGGCGAGACCATCACCAGCGTGCGCACGGCCGGCACATTGAGTGAAGCGCCCAGCGCGGTGCGCGCCGACACCAGGCCCTTGAACTGCCGGTCGTAGTTTTGCGGGATGTAAAGGCCGCCCGAGGTCTGTATCTGCGAAGACGAGTCTTCGAGCAGCGAGGCCGCGGTGATGCGCTTTTCGGCAATCGCCTGCGCATACAAAAAGGGCTTGAGCGTGGAGCCCGGCTGGCGCAAGGCCGTCACGCCGTCGACTTCGGCCGCGTCGCTCAGTTCACCCGAGGAACCGACCCAGGCCAGCACCTCGCCCGTGGCATTGTCCAGCACCACAATCGCGCCGTCTTCGACGTGGCGGCCGCGCAGCTCGCGCAGCTGCTGGGTCAGGGTCTGTACGGCGAAGCGTTGCAGCGGGGAGCGAACGGTGGAGGCCAACGCCCGGGGCGTGTTAGCCCGGCCTGGGGTGTTGCCGGCCTGGGCGGCCACCAGCCTGCGCGCCAGGTGCGGCGCCACGCCCTCGCTCGCATCAAAGGCCTTGCGCTGCAGCGCGGCGGTGGCAAACAAGTCCAGGCCCGTGCAATCCACCTTGGCGGGCGCTTGCATGGCTTTGAGCACGCCGCAGGCGCGCTGCGAGACCTGCGCCGCCTTGGCATTGGGCGCGCGCACCAGCGCGGCCGCGATCGCCGCCTCGCGCTCGTCCAGGCCGTGCGCGGCCTTGCCGAACAGCGTGCGGCTCAGCGCGTCTATGCCCACCATCTCGCCGCGAAAGGGCACGAGGTTGAGGTAAGCCTCCAGGATCTGGTCCTTGCGCCAGCGCGCCTCCAGCACCTGGGCCGAGACGGTCTGGCCGACTTTTTGCGTGAGGCTGCGCCCACCCGCACCGGCGCGCCAGTCTTCGTCCAGCAGGCCGGCCAGCTGCATGCTGATGGTGGAGGCGCCGCGCGTCTTGGTGTTCCACAGGTTGCCCCAGGCCGCGGCCGAGACGGCACGCCAGTCCACGCCGCTGTGTTCGTAAAAACGCTTGTCCTCGCTGAGCACCAGCGCTGTGCGCAGTGCCGGCGACACATCGGGCAGCGCCACCCACTGGCCGCGCCGCACGGCCTTGTCGGTGCGCAGG
>Ga0102589_1004231_pt1 | contig 13778 bp, 6 predicted proteins | sample AraplaMF_Col_mLB_FD_76858 | JGI IMG/M metagenome (GOLD analysis project Ga0102589, IMG submission 76858) | Arabidopsis root microbial communities from the University of North Carolina, USA - plate scrape MF_Col_mLB | ecosystem: Host-associated > Plants > Roots > Endosphere | place: USA... | reverse complement strand
CAATTGTTACATTATCTAACGGATCAAAAAGACATTATTGTAGGTACACCGGTTGTTGGAAGGAATTATCAAGAATTTGAACAAATACAAGGATTTTTTGTAAATACTTTAGCGATTAGAACACAATTAAATGATGTAAAAAATTTAAAACAGCTATTAAAAGTAGTGAGAGAAAAATGTTTGAATTCTTTCCAAAACCAATCATACCCATTTGATAAAGTAATTGAGCAAATAAATCCTGATAGAAGCTTTGGAAATAACCCGATCTTTTCTACTATGTTTAGTTACCAGAAAGATATTTTGCAACAACATGATGCTTACAAGCTTCAATTGTTACCTAATAAACAAGATGTTAGTAAGTTTGACATTTCTTTAGCTGTTGAAGAAGGATCGGATTATGTAGAGATTTCATTTGAGTATAATATTAATCTTTTCAAGGAAGAGTCAATTAATAGGTTTACTCAAAATTTACTTAATATACTGGACGCATTTATTCATCAAAGAACAGTGGCATATGAGAATCTTTCATTCCTATCACTGGAAGAGGAATCTCTATATAGAAAGGTAAATCATACAGAAAGACCGTATCCTTATTTTCAAAATATACAGGAGCAATTCTATAAGCAAGTAGAAAGACAATCAAATCGGATTGCTATAGCGACTGAAACAGAGTCTTTAACATATAGGCAATTAAATAGGAGTTCTAATCAAGTAGCTCAACATTTGCTTGATAAAGGTATAAAAAAAGGTGACAAGGTAGCCATATTTTTAGATAGAAGTATGAATAGTATCGTTTCTATGATTGGAATATTAAAAGCCGGTGCTGCCTATATACCAATCGATGTAAAATACCCTGAGGATAGAATAAATTATATAGTAAGTGACAGCGAGGCATGTAGAATTATAACGAATTACAAATACAAAAATCATTTGAATTCAAGTAGTTATAACGTTTCAATAATAGAGGATATATATCGTACGACAATAAATGGTGATGTGAAAATTTTAAATAAACCAGATGACTTGGCCTATGTAATTTATACTTCAGGATCAACAGGCAAACCAAAAGGTACATTATTAACTCATAAAGGAGTATTAAATTTAGTTGAATGGAGAAATAAAGTATTTCATATTTCACCAAATGATAAAGTAACACAGTTTTATTCCCATAGTTTTGATTCTTCTGTATCGGAAATTTTTTCTACTTTGTTAAATGGCGCGGAACTACATGTATTAAGTGATGAACAACGCTATTCAACTGCAGCATATGCCCAAGCTGTCCAAGAAATACAAGCAACTATTTCTGATTTACCAACAGTATTTTTTAATGAACTATCGACTTCATTAAATACACTGGATAGTGAAAAGATATGCTCGTTAAGATTTATGATAATGGGAGGGGAAGCCGTATCAACAAATGCTATTAAAAGTTGGCAAAGTACTTTTAAAAACCAAGTACAGCTGGTAAATGAGTATGGCCCTACGGAAGCAACCGTTTCAGCAATGTATTATTTTATACCAGTTTTAGAAGACGAAAATAATCTTTTAGGAAGCGTACCGATTGGTATACCAATTTTTAATACAAAGGTTCATATATTGAATTCATATATGCAACATTGCCCGGTAGGGGGCATAGGTGAATTATATATTGAAAGTTTAGGATTGGCCCAAGGGTATTGGAAGCAGGAAGAGAAAACAAAACAGGCATTTATTTCGAATCCATTTTTAGAAGAGAAGAGTAAAAGATTATACCGAACTGGTGATTTAGCAAGATGGTTGCCAAATGGAAATATAGAATTTATGGGAAGAAAAGATAAGCAGGTTAAAATTAGAGGGCACAGAATTGAATTAGGGGAAATAGAAGATGCAATGTTACAACTTGAGGGGATAAGTCAGGCTGTGGTAACACAAACGAAAGATGGAATGTTACTGCAAGCGTATTATAAAACGGTGGCCGGTATAGAGATAGAGAAAAATAAGTTAGCAATACATTTATCAAATGTATTGCCTGAATATATGATCCCAAAATATTACTCTCATGTGTTGGAAATACCAATAACGGCGAATGGGAAAATTGATTTTGAAAAGCTGCCAGAAATAAAGTTTGATAATGAGCAAAAGGATGAGTGTATGCTTAAGCCTCAAACTAAAGTGCAAAAAAACATTGCAAAAGTATGGTCCGAAGTTCTAAACATTAAATCTATAGGTTTAAAAGATGATTTCTTTAATTTGGGTGGACATTCTTTAAAAGTTATGCCGGCATTAGTCAAGTTAAAACCCCTATACCCTAACTTGAAAATTCAAGATTTCTTTAAGTATAGAACAATAGAAAAATTAGCCTCTCATATTGAAAAGATGGTAGATATGTCGTTTAAGAAAGAGAAAAATATGAATGTAGCATATATGGAAAATGAAACGAAAGAGACTCCTGTTTATAAAAGAACTAAATTAGAAGAATGTGAGTTAGATATGGTAAATTATCCAAAAGTAGTGTTCCTTACAGGAGTAACAGGATATTTAGGAGCACATATTTTAGAACGGTTATTACAGTTGCCATCTACGACTATTTACTGCTTAGTAAGAAAAAATGAGAATCAAGAAATTGATGCAAAGTTGAAAGAAAGAATGGTGTTTTATTTCGGTAAAGAAATTCTTCGACAATTAGAGGAGAGAGTAGAATTAATTGAAGGAGATTTATCTTTGATGAATCTAGGTCTAGATTCAAAGCAATTGGACTATTTAAAGAATAGGGTAGAGTCAATCATACATTGTGGTGGAGAAGTTAGACACTATGGGGAACGTGAGCATTTTCAAAAGGTAAATGTTCAGTCTACAAAATACTTATTGGAATTAGCCAAGAATACAAATGCACGTTTTCATTATATATCGACTTTAAGTGTAGTAGGTCAGGCTGAAAGCGATCCAAAAGAATTTGAATTCTTTGAGTCTAATTTTGATAGAGGGCAAAATTTAGATAATGTGTACTTAGAAAGTAAGTTTCAAGGCGAGAAAATGGTTAGAGAAGAAATGGAAAAAGGAGTTCGTGCCACGATATATCGTGTGGGGAATTTAGTGGGTAATTCTAAAACAGGTAAATTTCAATACAATATAAATGAAAATGCATTTTATAGATTATTAAAAGGGATATGCCTATCTAGCATAGCACCTGAAATCAATACGTATGTAGATTTAACGCCTGTAGACTATGGAAGTTTAGCTATTACTGAATTATCCTATAAGGCCAATACAGTAAATAAAACCATGCATATTTGTAATCCCAATCAACTTAAATGGGACCAATTTATAAATAGTTTACAAAATTTTGGATATGATATTATGTTAATGAAACAAGAAAAGTATATAGAGAAGTTTTTTAATACGAATCTAACTACTGATGAACAGAAAGCTTTAGAGCTCATAATGCCTTTATTAGAATCTGTAGAAGAGCTATCAGTAGCTATACCATCTTGTTTATACACGCAAGGATATTTGAAGAATGTACATTGTTTAGAGCCAAATCAAGAGTATATCAATTTGTTATTAAATTATGCTATGAGTATAGAGTATTTACCATTAATTAAAGAACCAATACTGTTGTAGTATACTCTATCTATTTTGAGCAAAAGGGAAGAAGGGTTTCACTTCGAAACTTTTTATTTAAAAATCTTAATTATTTGAGTACAAAAAATAAAAGATTGTATAGCGAAGAAGTAATAATGAAAAAGAACCTGTTTTCCATGGAAAATAGGTTCTTTTTTGGGATAAAGATAACTTAGGGGTACGGAAAAGATTCCTTCCCAATATGATTGGGATCGCACTATCGATAATATATAAATATACAATTATGTATATTTATATCGAATATTTTTAATAACTTTAAAATCTAATATATAATTAAAAAGTTTTTAATGAATTGATAAGGAGATGCGAGTATGAAGAAAGTCATAGGACTTATAGTATCATTATTTTTATTATTCTCTACCTATGCACCAACATTTACAGCAGCAGCCGAAGTTTTAAATAAAGTAGGCTGGGTGAAGGAAAATGAGAATTGGTACTATTATCAAAAAGATGGAAGTAAGCAAATAGATAACATTACTTTAGATGGAATAGAGTATTCCTTTTTTAAAGATGGGAGGCTATTCCAAGGGAGAAAACAGGTAGGAAAAGACGATTTATATTATAGTGAGCCTGGTAAATTAAAGACTGGATGGAGTTTTTCTGCAACTTCATGGAGCTATTTAAAAGATGGGAAGTATGTAACAGGAACATTTACCTATCAAGGAAAACCATTTGAAATTAATAAGTACCGGGATATGGAAAAAGGATGGATTACTCTTCGTTCTGCTGTTAAAAGAATCTATCCAAAGCCAGAAACAAAATTTCTATTTAAATCTAAACCTGTAAAGGATGGGTACAAGAAGAAGGAAAATGGACGTATTAAAAAAAGATAGGCAAAGAATAACAGGTTTCCAATCAATTGATGGAAAACGTTATTACTTTGGTACCGATGGTTTTATACAAACCGGATGGGTACATACAAATGGATACGATTATTATTTGGGAACCGATGGCGTGGTGCAAACTGGAATCCAACATATTGACGGAAAAACTTATTACTTTGGCCCGTTAGGTCCTGTACAATCTGGATTTACACATGTTGATGGGAAACCGTATTATTTTGATGCTTCTCATGAATCAAGAAATGGTTGGATGAAGCAAGAGTTTAATTGGTATTTGCTACAGCCTTCAGGTGCATTACAAACAGGAGATTTTACATATAAAGATAAGAAATTCTCCTTTAATCAAGATGGAGAAATGATTAAAGGATGGGTTACATTAGAATCCCTTGTTAAAAAAGTATATCCTGAGCCAGATTTAAGAAAAGCATTACGTGCAAAACGTGTAAATAAGGGTGAAGTGATAGAAGTAACTGGGAAAGTCGGTTCTTGGTATGAGGTTAATTATCAAGGATACGTACGTATTCATGATGCTATTATCTTTGATCAGGAAGCTAAAAGTCCAGATGCTCATATTCCATATAAAAAGTAAGAATTGAGGTCGAAAATGAACGTACAGAGAATACAAGCAGAATTTGAAAAGTTACACTATTGTGATGCATGGGTTACTAAATTAGTATGCGACTATTTTGGTGATGAGGTACACCTAACTTATAAGGATGAAAATGAAGACGTAGATTTTCAATTTAGCGGTTGCTATAGAATAGATTTCAAACATAGCATGGGATATGTAAAAGAAAAGCCAATAAAAACATTTACATATGAACAGTTACCATATTTTCTTCATGATATTGAAATCGGTGAAGTAGGAAAAGAGGGCTTGAAATTATATACCTGTAATATAATTATGCCTCCTATGGAATTAGAAATATGGTGTAAGGATATAAAAATTGAAAGATAAGTATTTGCAAAAGAAAAAATGCTAAGTAAATGCTATATTGTTGTAAAATAATTAAACGGACCTTAGATAAACATAAAACTGTGGAAATATTTAATTCCTGCGGTTTATATTATATCAATTTGATTTTCTTTGATATTGATTCTTTATATCTCAACTCGTTTCTGTATCTCTGCAATATTATGAATTTCTTTTTAAACGCTATGCTTGGTATTATCAAGTATTTGATGTGGGGACAGGTGAAACGGTTGAATTTTAAGTTTAAAGATAAAAATAAATAAGGGGAATATGTTATGAAAGTAACTTGTTTATATAATACCGGAAATGCCCTATCTAAGATAACAGAGGAAACATTTAATTTAACCATTGAAAAAGAGTATATTGTTTATGGAATATGTAAATTACAAAGTGGTGAGTTAACATATTTAATCTTAGGAGAACGTGAAAATATGCCATCATGGTATCCAGCAGAATTATTTAAAATATCTGATGCGTTACAACCTTTAGAATGGTATTGTGCAGAACACAAACAGGTTAAAGATACAACTATAGATTATATATGGGGATATAAAGAGTTAGCCTTGGATGATACACATGCTCTGGGGTTAATAGAAAGAGAAAATAAAGATATGGAACTATTTTTAAAGCGTAAAGCTGAGATTGACGAATTTGAGGAATTGTATAAATAAATTAAATTTATTTATACAAAACGTAGGAATTAAATATTCCTACGTTTTTTTGTTTATAACATTTAAATACCTGATTTTTACAAAGGTTAAAGGATCAAATGGAAAATTTTTAATTTATCTTGCATAAGCAGAATCGTTTCTGTAATTCTACTTAATAGAATACTCCCCTGTATAGCATCATTATTGGGTCCTGATTCCATGAGATTGAAGTTAAGATATATTGAAAAGATCTTATTGAGATTTCTTGTCAATTTCTCATAAGTTTTCAGTTTATTCCGAAATTTAGTGGTTTTAATTTTACAGTTCAGTGAAATAGTGGGTTTGAAGGTAATATAAAGTGTCTGTAAGACAATAGTTATGGGTATAAGATAAAAAATTGTATGTGCATATCAAAACATAACGGAAAATCAACAACATGAACGGAAGGGTAAACAGGATTGTAGTATATGTAATTCCTCTGGAATGGATTCACTTATAGATCCCCATCTAAACTAAAAAATTTCGCATATAACTTCATTTATGTGTAAAGTTTAAAAGCTCACCATTGATGATTTATAGAGAATGCAATTATAAATACAAGAAAATCTAATTTAAAATTGAAAATTCGTTCTATTTTGGTTAGATATGGAATAAATGAATTTTATTTCTCAATATTCACTGTATGTCACTTTTTTGTTTTTTTCTATATGATATTGGAAAAGTATGCTTAACTTTATAACATAAAACCCCTACAAAATTATTACTCTACAAATTAATTTCTTAAAGAAAACTTCTTGTGAATATGTTACTAACTACATAAATTGTAATATTAACAGAATTATTACCAAAGTATTAGGTTTTTAGAATAAAAATGAGTGCTCAAAATATCATTGAAATCCAGGAATAGAAATTGTAATTAAATTTTTTTGTTTTCTGTCAGGTATGTAAATCACTTTAGCTACTTTATGGATAATTTCATGTGTTTTTTCTTTTGCTTAAGTTTATGAAATAGGAGTATTAGCGCTAAATATTGTAGCTAAGAGTATGTAAAGCATAGAAAATCCGAATTAAACAAAATAGGAGGAAAGTGAAAATGAAGCATCAAGATGATAGTAAAACTGGTTTGGAAATAGCGATTATTGGAATGGCAGGTAAATTTCCAGGTGCAAATGAAATAAACCAATTCTGGGATAACCTAAAAAATGGTGTTGATTCAATTTCTACATTTACTGAAGACGAGTTAATTAAAGAAGGTGTTAATTTAGATGTTTTACAACATCCTAATTTTGTGAAAGCAAAAGGGTATTTGGAGGAAGTAGAATATTTTGATGAATCCTTTTTTGCTTATACACCTAGGGAAGCGAAAATAATGGATCCCCAAATCCGTATGTTACAGGAAACGACATGGGAAGCATTAGAGATGGCAGGCTATAATCCATTTGATTATGAAGGATTAATAGGGTTATACGTAGGAGCATCTACTAATTTTAATTGGATGAAGCACACGCCATTATTAAACAGTGATAGTGTGGTTGAGTTTTCAGAGGCAGGTACTCTTTCCTATAAAGATGCAATTTCAACGCTTACATCCTATAAGCTGGGACTTAAGGGACCGAGTTTTACATTATATACAGCATGCTCTACATCTCTTTTGAGCATTCATCTTGCATGTAGATCATTGTTAACTGGAGAATGCTCTATTGCAGCTGCAGGTGGAGTATCTATAACGTATCCTAAAAAGAATGGTTATAAATACCATGAAGGAATGACAAGTTCACCGGATGGCAAAGTACGTACTTTTGATGCAGAAGCCCAGGGTGCAGTTTTTAGTGATGGTGTAGGTATGGTAATACTAAAGAGATTAGAAGATGCGATTGCTGATGGGGATACAATCTATGGTGTAATTAAGGGATCAGCAGCAAATAATGATGGTGGTCGAAAAGTAGGCTATACTGCTCCGAGTGTTGAGGGACAGGCTGAAGTAATTCAAGCAGCACATAGTTTTGCTGAAGTTGATCCTTCTACAATTAGTTATATAGAAACGCATGGGACGGCAACGCCATTAGGGGATTCTATCGAGGTAGAGGCTCTAAAGAGAGCGTTTCAAGATGTGGACAAGAAATCTTTTTGTGCAATTGGTTCTGTTAAGAGTAATGTAGGTCATTTAGATACAGCTGCAGGGGTGACCGGACTTATAAAGACAGTTTTATCTATGAAACATAAACAACTCCCGCCAACTTTAAATGTGAAGCGCCCTAACTCGAAAATTGATTTTATAGATAGCCCATTTTATATCAATACTGATTTGGTAAATTGGCAAAGTGATGATAATGATCTTCTTCGAGCTGGTGTAAGTGCTTTCGGATATGGTGGAACTAACGTTCATATTGTATTAGAAGAAGCCCCTAAATTTAAAAGTTCTGCTTCTACTAGAGAGAAAAAACTAATGGTTCTTTCTGCTAGATCAAAAGAAGCTTTAAATAATGCTACAGTAAATATGGGTGAATATCTGCAATCTAATAAAGATGTTGAATTAGCAGATGTAGCATACACATTGCAAACTGGCCGTCGATCATTTCCGTATAGAAGAGCGGTCTTATGTAAGGATATAGATAGCGCCATAGACAATTTAAAAACAGTTAAAGAATTTCACGTAAAAACGCAAGAAAATCCAGATTTGGTATTTGTGTTACCTAGCGAATACTCATCAATTATTGAGAATGTAAAAGAACTATACCAAAAGGAACCATTATTCTTAAAAGTATTTGAGCGTAATATGACTGATGCCCAAATGTATACTGGAAAAGCATTGAAAGAAGCATTCTTTAAAGGAACAGATGATAGCTTGGTTGAAGATTTAACCTTCTTCGTCTGCTTGCAATCGATTATTGATGTATTAATTGAATGTGATGTACGTCCTTCTAACATTATTGGTACAGGCTTAGCTGGAATGGTTTCAGATATTTATAATAAATCTCTTAAGCCAGAAGATGTCCTGAATCCATTAGTTGAGAACTATATAGAGTTACAGACAGAATGGACGCATGGAGAAAAAGTAGAACTTCTAACACAAGTTAAGGATGTAGATCCTAATTTTGTGATTGTACATATTGGAGAGTTATTAAATTCTGAAATTAATAATAATCAGATTATTTTACAGAACGACTTGTTAGAGGTATTGGGACAAGCGTGGGAGTTAGGGGTAGAAATTAATTGGAGTAAACTGTATGAAGAGGAATATAGATTACGTATTGCCTTACCAACTTATCCTTTTGAGAAAAAGCGATATTGGATAGATCCAGCTGAACAGCAAAATATAACTAATAGTGAAGAAACATCGATAAAGAAACGTTCTAATATAGCTGAGTGGTTCTATACTCCAGATTGGATGGAAAAAGAAATTGTAGATGTAACTAAAGAATCTACTAAAAGTTGGTTGTTATTTTTAGACAATGAGCATATAGGCTTAGCTCTTAAAGAAAAGCTTGAAAGAGATGGACATCGTGTTATAACAGTCAGTGTGGGTCCTTCATATAAAAAGATTAGTTTAAATGAATTTACAATATGCCCTACTAAACAAGAAGATTATTATCAGTTATTTAATGAGCTACAAAAACAAGAGTGTTTACCAGAGGAGATTGTTCACCTATGGAATGTGGATAATAAGGATTTAGGTATCGAGACCTTAGATACTGGATTCTATTCATTAATATCACTTGCAAAGACAATTAGTAAATTTAATTTACTTTATCCTATCAATATAAATGTTATGACGAATAATATGCAAAAGGTAGTAGGAGACGAGTCTATTATTGCAGAAAAATCTACTCTTTTGGCTCCTATAAAAGTATTTCCGCAAGAGTATCCAAATATTAGATGCCGTAGTGTAGATTTTATGTTGTCTGATAATGAAGAAGCATTAATATCAAACTTATATTCTGAGATTCAAACGGACATTATTGACACTGTAATAGCAATTCGAAATAACACTCGTTACATTCGAATCTATGAGCCTATACCTGATGAAAAAGTAAGTGAAATGCTAGTAATAAAAGAAAATGAATCAGCTTCAAAAATTCCGAATATTCGATCGGAAGGAGTTTATTTAATTACTGGTGGAATGGGAGGAGTAGGCCTTAAATTAGCAGAATATTTGGCGCGTACAGTAAAGGCTAAACTAATATTAGTTAGTAGAACAGCTCTTCCTGATCGTGAAGAATGGGATCAAATTCTTCAATCACAGATTGAAAATGAACAATTATGTCAACGTATTAACCATATTCAGAAGTTGGAGTCATTGGGAACAAAAGTAATGACAGCTGTTGCAGATGTAGCTGATGAAGAGCAGATGAGAAACGTGATTCATCAGGCTGAGGCTAATTTTGGTCACATAAATGGGGTAATTCATGCAGCAGGTGTCTTACGTGTTAAATCAGCTCAGTGTCCAATGGAAAAGATAAGTAGGATTGAATGTGAAGAGCAATTTCTTCCTAAAGTACATGGTGTGCTAGTTCTTGATAAGCTATTAAGTAATTATGATCTTGATTTTTGTTATCTTGTTTCATCACTTTCACCTATTTTGGGTGGATTAGGTTTTGTAGCCTATTCAGCAGCAAACCTTTACTTAGATAGTTTTTCAGACAAAGTGAGTAATACATCTAATAATCGATGGACTAGTATTAACTGGGGAGATTGGCAGTATACGGGAGCTCAACAGGTTAATAAAATATTCAATGCTCAAAGTATAGAAGCGCTTGAAATGACATGTGAGGAAGGACAAAAAACATTCCAATGTGTGCTTGGTTTAAGTGGTTTAAATCAGGTAATTATTTCTTCAGGAGATTTAAATAAACGTTTTGATCAATGGATCAATCTGAATTCTCGCAAACGAATTTCTGAATTGGAAACTCAAACGAAAACGGGAGATAAGTTCAGAAATCAAGATGAAGTAGAAGAAATAATTATAGGAATTTGGAAAGAGTTTTACAGTGTTGATACTGTAAATGTAAATGAAAATTTCTTTGATCTTGGTGCAACTTCACTTCATATAATTCAAATTCATGAGAGATTAATTAATAGATTAGAAAAACAGGTTTCAATTGGAGTTATGTTTGAGTATCCAAGTATTCGTTCTTTAGCGAAATACTTAAGTGGAGATAAACAAAAGAATCAAGTTAAACATACAAAACGATTTAATCGAAAAACGAAAGAAGATAACGATATTGCAATTATAGGAATAGATGGACGTTTTCCTGGAGCACAGAATGTAAATGAGTTCTGGAATAATATAAAGTCTGGAACAGAGTCTATTCAATTTTTTACAGATGAAGAGTTAATTGAATCTGGTGTGAATCCTATGGAAGTAAAAAGCCCTAATTATGTTAAGGCGAAAGGGTATTTAGAGGGAACTGATAATTTTGATGCTCCATTCTTTGATTATACACCTCAAGATGCATCGTTAATGGATCCGCAACTACGAGTATTTCATGAATGTGCGTGGTCTGCCCTTGAACATGCTGGATATAATATCGAGACATACCCGGGCCTAATTGGTGTATATAGTGGGGCATCTCCTAACTTATATTGGCAAGTGTTATCTACTCTTTCAGAGGCAAATGAACCAGCTGGGCAATTTTTAATTTCATTACTTAACGACAAAGACTCGCTTAGTACTCAAATTTCTTACAAATTTAACCTTAAAGGACCAAGTATGAATATCTTTACGGGATGTTCAACATCATTGGTGGCTATTCATAATGCATGCCAAGCATTATTACAGGGGCATTGTGATATTGCTATAGCCGGGGGAATTACATTAACTCAACCTGAAAAAGCAGGTTATACCTACCAAGAAGGAATGCTGTTTTCTTCAGATGGTCATTGTCGTCCTTTTGATGAAAATGCAAATGGAATGCTTTTTGGAGACGGAGTTGGGATTGTTGTCCTGAAGCCTTTACAGGAAGCTATAAATGATGGAGATACTATACATGCAGTAATAAAAGGAACAGCGATCAATAATGATGGGAATCGGAAAATTGGTTACACTGCACCTAGTGTAGAGGGCCAAGTAGAAGTTATTAAAATGGCGCAACATGAAGCAAATGTAGAACCTGAGTCCATTTCCTATATTGAAACACACGGAACTGCTACTAAACTAGGAGATACCATTGAGATCAAGGCGCTTAGTGAAGTGTTTAACTCTAATGAAAAACAATCTGTACCAATTGGATCTGTTAAAGCAAATGTGGGCCATCTAAATGCAGCGTCCGGTGTTGCTGGTCTAATTAAAACGGTCTTTGCGATGAAAGATCAAGTTCTTCCGCCAAGTGTGAATTTTACAAAACCAAACACGCAAATTGGATTTGAAAAGACACCTTTTTATGTAAATCAACGATTAAATGAGTGGAAAAAGGATAATAAACCATTACGTGCAGGTGTTAGTTCATTTGGTATTGGTGGTACAAATGCACATATTATTTTGGAGGAGGCACCAAAGCTTGAAGCAACATCAAATAGTAGACCATACCAGATGTTAATGATTTCGGCAAAATCGAAAGATGCTTTGGATCGTATGACTTTGAATTTAGGAAATCACCTTGAACAGAATCCTCATGTGAATTTGGCAGACACTAGTTATACATTGCAAATTGGACGTAAGGAATTCAAGCATAGGAGAGCTTTAGTTTGTTCCAGTACTCAAGAAGGAATTGAACTGTTAAACCAGCCAGAAGGAAGAAGAGTACAATATGTAAATGTAAAAGAGGAACATCCTAAAGTTAACTTCCTGTTTTCTGGGAATGGATCGCAATATGTAAACATGGGGTTAGAATTATACGAACAAGAGGCAATTTTCCGTGAAGCTATGGATGAATGCTTTGCAATCCTTCAATCTGTTACGAATGTAAACATGAAAGAAGTGTTATACCCAACTACTTTCAGCATTGATGAGGCGACGGAAAAATTAAAAAGAATGGAATTTAGTCAACCAATTCTTTTCGCGTTTGAATACGCAGTTGCGAAACTATTAATGGGTTGGGGAATTAAACCTGAAGCAATGATTGGATATTCTTTTGGCGAATATGTGGCTGCTTGTTTAGCAGAAGTATTTACTTTGGAAGATGCACTTAAATTGGTTGTAAAAAGAGGTCAGCTAATGAGTAGTCTTCCTGCAGGGGTAATGCTTAGCGTTCCACTTCCAGAAGAGGAATTAATTCATTTGATTAATTCTTTTGAAAAAGAATATCAACATACCATTTCTTTAGCAGTAGTTAATGGTCCAGCTTGTATAGTTTCTGGGACAGAAGAAGCGATTGTAGATTTTGAGAATGAATTAAAGAAACAGCGTTTAATGTGTATGCGAGTAACAATAGAAGGAGCAGCACATTCACACGAACTGGATTCAATTCTGGACGAGTATGCCTCCTATGTGAGTACATTGACACTTAGAGAACCTAAAATACCTTATTTGTCAAACTTGACCGGTACTTGGATACGACCTGAAGAAGCAACAAACCCAGTTTATTGGGTAAAACATATGCGTGGAACTGTTCGATTCTCTGATGGAATTCAAGAGTTGAATAGGGACAATACAAGTCTATTCATAGAGATTGGTCCTGGAAATGACCTTAGTAGGCTTACTAGTCGCCTTTTAGACTATGAAAATGGTAATGAAAGAATATTTAATACGGTTCG
>Ga0102589_1004227_pt1 | contig 13784 bp, 5 predicted proteins | sample AraplaMF_Col_mLB_FD_76858 | JGI IMG/M metagenome (GOLD analysis project Ga0102589, IMG submission 76858) | Arabidopsis root microbial communities from the University of North Carolina, USA - plate scrape MF_Col_mLB | ecosystem: Host-associated > Plants > Roots > Endosphere | place: USA... | reverse complement strand
CAATGAGTGTTAAAGGATAATTTGTTTGTTCCGTACTTTTAACATCTAGTAATCTTAAATCATCATTTCTCTCACCTTGAATTGGATAATTTTCAAACACATACAAGGTATGAAATAAGGAGCTATTTCGCGGAACCTCACTCCAGCCTTGAATATCTATCAACGAATTATACTCATACTGTCTTCGTTCCATTTCTTTCATTTGTATTTTACGAAGCCAATCTACTACTGATGTATTATCCGTTAATCGAATTCTGGTAGGTAATGTGTTAATAAATAGCCCCACCATATTCCCTGCTCCCATTAAATCAGTAGGACGTCCAGCGCTAGTTACGCCAAATACGACGTCACTGTCACCGCTATATCTACTCATCAAATAAGCCCATGCACCTTGTACTAACGTATTCAATGTTAATCGACTATTTCGTACCCACTCTTGTAAATTCTCAGTGAGTTCCTCAGATACCTGATAAACACACTCTCCATAGCCCTTCTCCTGCCCTTGATCCTTTCTTTCCATCGCTAATGGCGTAGGTGCATAGAACCCTTTTAATTCTTCTTTCCAAAATTCCTCTGCTTGACTTTGATCTTGTTTATTTATCCACTGGATATATTTTTTATAAGGAAGAGATTTAGGAAGATCCAACAATTCTCCCTTTATCATCTTGAGATAAACTTCCATCACTTCACTAAAGACCAATGAAACACTCCAACCATCTAGCAAAATATGATGATGTGTCCAAATAATTCTCGTTTCCCCTTCTGCTTCTTTAATCGCAGTAACTCTCATCAATGGTGCTTCATCCAATAAAAATCCTTTCCTACGATCTGCAGTCAAAAACTGGTGTAATTTCTTCTCCTTCTCCTCATGCGAATGGGTACTCCAATCCTCTTGATGAATAGTAAAAGGAAGACGTTCGTAAACTGCTTGTAGAGGTTTTTCTACTTCCTCCCAAACAAATACTGAGCGCAGAACCTCATGTCGTTGAATAACATATTTCCAAGCTTTTTCAAAAGTAGCAACATCCAATTGCCCCCCGAGCAAGAAACCTACTTGTACAATATAGGAAAAAGAATATTCATCATCTTGATCGTATAAAGTATGAAACAGTATTCCTTTTTGCAAAGGTGATAAACCATATATATCAATAACGTCTCCCATTTTTACACCCTCTTCTTTGTTAATTTAAGTAATACTTTGCTCAAGCTTTCTTCCGTAAGATCCTCTGCATCAGCAAAATCTGATACCGTAAAAGCAGACTCTGTTGTTGGTTTATTTATAAGTTGACGAAGATGCCTCAACATACCATCTGCTATTACTTGAATTTTTAATTTAGAAAACTGTTCTCTACTATACATCCAAATAAAATGTAACTTTTCATCTTTCACCATTCCGATAACATCAATTAGATGAGATGGCTTGGAATCTGGAGCATGATTTAAAAATGTAAACCCTGTCTCTTGCATAAACAAAGATTCTATTGAAAACACCTGATCAAATTGGCCCAAATAATTAAAGCTTATTGAAGGATTTTGCTGATAAACCGGAATTAACCCTTTATTCAAGTAACGTAAAATACCATAGTCAACTCCGCGATTCGGAATTCGACGCAATTGTTCTTTGACAGCCTTTAACCCTTCTATAGGTTTTTGAGTTCCTTGAAAATTGAGATGAACGGGATAAATACTCGTAAACCAGCCCACTGTCCGTGATAAATCAATACCTTCAATCATCTCTTCTCTTCCGTGTCCTTCTAGATGAATAGAAACCGTTTGCTGATTTGTAAAATCGACGATAGCTTGTCCTAATGCCGTTAATAGTACCTCATCAATCCTTGTCTTATGAGTCACTGGAACTTCGTGTAACAATGCATGTGTTTCTTCTATTCCTAAAGTCCTCGTCACTTGATCAATCGATTCTTCTGTTGTTTCTTGTATTGGATAGTCCATTGGAATTGTCATCGTTTCTTTTTCTACTTGTTCATTCCAATAATCCTGTACTTCTTTTGAAATACCCGAATCACTGTATGTCTGGAGTCGTTCAGACCATTCTTTAAAAGATGTACTTTTCGCAGGTAAGCGAATTCCTTGACCTTGTTTCATCTGGTTATATACCACCTGTAAATCTTCCAATAGAATTCTCCACGATACTCCATCTACTACTAAATGATGAATCACCCAGAATATTCGATCATTTCCAGTCAAGTTATCCTCAAAGTAAACTACTCTCATTAACGGACCAGTAACTAAATTGAAACTATCTTGATTAATGTTCATCTCTTCTTGTATTATCTTATTCCACTCTTTTTCATTAACTTTGTTCCGTTTTACAACATGGAGTACTGACAGCTCATCAGTCCCTTCATTTCTCTGCCTCCATGTTCCGTTTGGTAACTGCTCGTACCGAAAACGTAAAGCATCATGATGTTTGATTAAATTTAATATTGCTCCCTCTAGTAACTTCACATCCAATCTCTCTTTTACTCTTAAAAGCATTGATTGATTCCAATGCTCTGGATGTGGATGTTCTTGCTCGAAGAACCAGTACTGAATTGGAGTAAGAGGCACATCTCCTGTCACAATCCCCTGCTCCGCTCGTACTCCCTGCGTTTCTATAGCCACTTGTGCCAGCTCGGCAATAGTTGGGCATTCAAACATTTGCTTTGGAGTAAGTTTTAACCCTACTTGACTTGCTTGAGATATGATTTGAATACTGAGAATCGAGTCGCCACCAATTTCAAAGAAATTATCATAGATTCCCACCTTTTTAATACCTAATACTTGCTTCCAAATTGTAGCCAGTATCTGTTCATTACTATTCCGAGGGCCAACACATTCACTATTAATCTGCTTTTCCTCTGGCATAGGTAAGGCCTCACGATCAACTTTGCCGTTAGCTGTAAGTGGAATGGCTTCCATCTTCAAGTATCCTGAAGGTACCATATAGCTCGGTAGTTTCGCTTTAAGATACTCTCTCCACGCACCTACATTTCCATCTCCTACAACATAAGCTACTAATCGTTTATCACCCGGTTGATCTTCTCTTACAATTACAACTGCCTCTTTTATAGGTGCATATGCATTTAAAGTAGACTCAATCTCCCCAATCTCAATTCGGAAACCACGTATTTTAACCTGATGATCAATTCTTCCACGATAATCCAGATTACCATCTGGCAAATACCTCGCTAAGTCTCCTGTCCGGTATAATCTTGCTTTCGGATCACTACTAAATGGATGAGATATAAAGCGCTCTGCTGTTAATTCAGGTCTATTTAAATACCCACGCGCAAGCCCTGCCCCGCCAATATAAAGCTCACCATCTACACCTATAGGAACAGGTTGTTGATAAGCATCTAATATATACACTTCTAAATCTGGAATCCGTTTTCCGATATTACTTCTCGAAGCATGATGCACATCATCTAGAGTAATTGGATAATACGTAACATGAACTGTAGTTTCTGTAATTCCATACATGTTAATTAGCTGTGGTTCTTTATCCCCATATCTTTGAAACCACGGTAACAAGCTAATGGGTTCTAACGCTTCTCCGCCAAATATCACATAACGCAGCTGCAAGTTTTTATTCTTATCTTCATGTTCACACACTCGTATTAATTGTCGAAATGCGGAAGGTGTCTGATTTAGAACTGTGACTTCTTCCTCCACCAATAATTGATAAAAATCTTTTGGCGATCGACTAATCCAGTACGGAACAACAACTAATTTTCCACCATATAATAATGCTCCCCAAATTTCCCATACTGAGAAATCAAATGCATAAGAATGAAAAAGCGTCCAAGTATCTTTTTCATTAAACTGATACCAACAATCCGTCGATTTAAATAACCGAATGACATTGTGATGCTCTATCATAACTCCCTTTGGATTCCCTGTTGATCCCGAAGTATAGATTACGTAAGCTAGATTTTGGGAATTCACATCAGAAACCGGCAAGGTCTTACTTTCTTTCCCAATCTCTTCTTGATCACGATCCAGGCAAATCGATTCAACATTTTCTGGTAACCATTTCAATTCTTTTAAACTTTCTTGCGTTACGAATAACTGAATGCTAGCATCCTCTAAAATATATTGAAGTCGCTGCTCTGGATATGTTGGATCAAGTGGAACATAAGCCCCACCAGCCTTCAAAATCCCTAAAATACCTACAATCATTTCGAGAGAACGTTCAACACACAGTCCAACTAAAGTATCAGGTCCTATTCCCTTTTTCTGCAGATAATGAGCTAACTGATTTGCACGTTCATTAAGCTCCTTATAAGTAACTTTTTCTTTTTCATACGTAACTGCAATAGCGTTTGGATAAATCATTGCTTGTCGTTCGAACAATTCATGAAGAGTTTCCCGAGGTGGGAAATCCAACTTAGGATTGTTGAACTCAACTAAACTTTTTCTTTTATCTTCATCAGAAATAATTTCGATTTCAGCTACCTTCTGCTTTGGGTTTTCAAAAGTGTTTTCCATTATTGATAACATAACGTTAAAAAAGCGTTTTATCTCTTCCTTAGAAAATAGCTCCTCACGATAATCAATATGTACATGTAAAGAGTCTATATCAATTAGATTTTCAATATGCACTGCAAAATCTTGTACCTCTTCACGGTTTGCGATCCATAGTGAGTCACCACTTTCATCACGATCCCTATAATCAATCGTAGTTCCGAAAAGTCTCACATTGCTGTTATTCTCTTTATTAATCTGCTTTAATAATAAATCAAATGGATATTTCTGATGTCTTAATGATTTACTTTGTTTTCTGGACACCCTACCAATAAATGAAAGCACTTCTTCTTCTGGATCAATATCCATTCTTAAAGGAACTGTACTCACCATCATTCCAATCAATTTTCGTTCCATTTTAGTCATGCGGTTGCCGTAAGCCATTCCTAATGCAATATCAAGCGATGAGGTCCACCGATACATGGACAACGAGAAAGCAGCGACAAAAAGAGTATATAAACTAAATTTGTAGTTTTCGGAAAAAAATTCTATTTTTCTCTTCAAATGCTCCGATAATATAAACGTTTCGCGTGATGCTTTGGTACTAACTTGATACGTATTATAGGGTTTCAATCCCGTTACAGATGGAAGTGTTTTAAATTCCTCTAACCAGAATTTTCGATCTTTTTGAAAGCGATTACTATTCAAGTATGTTTGTTCATTGGCCAGAAATTGAACATATGAATTTTTAATTTCGCCTTCCTCAGTCTCGTTATGCATTTCATAATAATATTTTGCAATCTGCTCAGTAAATATTTGAATTGATAAACCATCCATGATAATATGATGAACATTTCCAAAGACTGCACATTCATTATCGTTTAATTTTATTAAAGCGAAATAGTATAAATTTGAATTAAATAATGTAAACCTTTCTTTTGTTTTCTGCTCAATCCATTCCTCAAGCAAATCTGAATTCTCCACATTACTGAAATCGAAAAACTCAAATTCTTGTTCTTCATGTTTAATAAAATATTGTTTAGGTTCCTGATGCCCATTTTCTTTTAATCTAATGCACAGACCGTCATTTTCACTGATAACACGATTCACAACTTGGTTTAATTTTGAATAATTCATTTTTCGATGAAGTTTAAATAAAAATCTTAAATTACATATCCCTTTATCAGAATGAATAACTTCTGTATACCATATTCTTCGCTGCGGGTGACTTAATTGAAAACATTCCTCATTGGTCATAAAAAATCTTCCCTTCAAAAATTATTTGCTCTTATAGGTTCGTGTTTATGTTTAGCCCATAAATATTTCTGCAGTGAAACTCCAATTACTCCAATGACAACAAGCCCAATCCCGCCATAAACATAGAGTTGAGTTACTCCAAACAAATGCACTAATGGGCCACTCATAGCAGGAGAAATAATTAGAACTGCGTTTGTTAAACTGCTTTGAATACCAAATACTCTTCCTACTTGATCTTGATCAGATTCTATTTGTAAAATGACTTGATTAGATACAAGCATCAGCCCACTTCCAATACCAGCGATAAAACTAATCAGATAGGCCAAAACGAAGACCGTACCGGGCGTTATCAAACCAATCCCCCCAAAACCAATTCCCATTAAAACCATGCCTCCACATACTACCCAACCATATTGAAATTGTTTTAATTTCTGAGTTAGTAATGCACCAAGTATTCCGCCAAGACCAATAATAGAAATGATATATCCCATTTTACTTTTATCATGTGGGAATAAGCTCTTAAATAAAGTCGGGAATTGTGAGTCTACTAATTGTAATACTGCCATGGCTATTGTAACGAAAATCATAGTTGATAATATTATCCGATTAGATAACACATAGCCCCACCCTTGTACCCAAGCGGCCCAAGTGCTTTGCTTTTGCTTTTCAACAAGTTCTTTCGATATAGTTTCTTTGAATTTTATTGTGGGTATCAGAACTAACGTAGCTAATAAACAACTTATAGCTCTTATAATGAGGCAGAACTCTGGCTGAAACCAACTCAGCAACATGCCCCCTATAAGTGGGCCTACTATCTTGGTACCCTGCTCTACTATTCCGTTGATACTTACTGCTTTAGTAAGCAACTCTGGGGATACAATCTGTCTTGTTAGTGTTTGTTGTGCAGGATAATAGAAAACAATAAAAATGGAACGAATCATTAATGCCACTAAGAGCCAGTGGATATTTTGTACAAATAAAAGAGCAATTGTTATTAAACCAACCATCAAATTACAGAACATCATAATTGGAATTTTTCTAAAACGATCTGCAATAACACCTGCCCATGAGCCAAAAATAATTCCAGGAAGTGCATATGCAACAGGGATCAATCCAATCATAGTAGGATCTACTTCCCATTCAAACCCAACTATAGTCATAATCGCTAACATATCAATAAAAACACCAAGCATAAGCAATGAATAGGCAGAGAAAACTTGTAAATAAACCCTATTTCCTAATAGGCCTTTTGAATCGGTAGTTTTCATAAAATGTGCTCCTTAAATTTACTAAAACGGATGTTTTGGTGTACACAATACCTCTTTTTTGCACATAATTTATAACTCTACATATATCCATCCGAAATTTAATAGTATTCAAACTTCAATAACTATAAAATTCAATATCTTTGGTATAATTTATGCATTCAAATATATTTATTTTTAGTTTTTATACGTTCACTTCTGACCCTAAATAATCTTTTTTACCTATAAACGTGGACAAATTAAATGATTTCTAGTTATATCGTCATTACAACCACAGTAAAAAACGATAATATTTCATTAATTTATCTGAACAACTTTCTTTGATTTTCATATTCTACAAGCTAAAACTCTACTCAATGAAACTAATCCATTAATAGCTATCTAACCCTAAAATTTACAATAGTTAAACCATCCAAATTACACCCTCTTTTCAGAATTGTCTTTTTTTTCTATTTAAAATACTATCACACAAATTTTCTAGCTACTATCTTCATAAAGTTGAAATAATCAAATTGGAAAATTCAGATAAAAACAGGGTGAATTTGCAATCATCTTAGTTAATATTATTTTCACAAATGCTATTGAGTCATAACACACGATATACTTCTCTTTTTCCACATGTATGTTAATCATAGAAATTACTTCTTTTCCTTAAAACACTCTCGTTACTGTTTTATTTTTCATAAATAGGTCATACCTTTTTCCCCTTCCATTCCTCTTTATATTTTTATCATACGCAATGAGAATTTCTTTTTTCTTACCCATTACTTACAAATTACTTACTTTCAAAATCGCTTTTATAATAGGATTGAAGGAGCATCTGTGCAGGAAAGTTCAGTAAATATATTAATCAAAAAGAAACACAGAGGGTATTTACTTCCAAAAATATCTTAGCGTACGCTAAGATATTTTTCACATAGAAAAAGCTGATTTCCTGTAAACTAAGGGGGAATCAGTTTTTACTCTTAATTTGTTTGTAGTGATCGCAAGAGGTTTATAGAAAAGGGTGGTTGAAAGGTTGAAATCGTTGTAAAGCATCTTTATACATTCTCCACTGACTAACGTGACCTAATTGATACTACGAGATACAAAAACATCCTGCATGTTTGAACCATGCAGGATGTTTTTGTATCTCTGGTTTTATTGTATACTGGCAAAGTAGTTTAGAGTTTCTTGTCCTAGGTTCAAAAAGTAGATACTTCTATTCCTATCATTGTTTTAGGAATAAAAGTATCTACTTTTTTATAAAGGAGTTGTTTCAGATATATATATAACTACGTGTATCATTAGCATGATTTTCAATATCTGTATTACTAATCTAATATGTATAAGAAAAGAGGATATATGTTCGAATATTGAACATAATACCCTCTTCTTAGTTTAGTCCATTTAAATGGAATTCTGAGACTCTATTTTTATTTTAGAAAGGACAGCATAATTTTCTCTGTTTCTTCTTTACTTAAATCACCTGCAAGAATTATAACTTGATAAGCGCTATTCTTTCCTTTTGCAGGAACAATCATTTGCATTACTTTATAGGTTTCCTCTGTATCAAGACTTTCAACTAAGGTTATTTTTGTACCTTCTAATTCATAATTTGTTACCTTTTCATTATAATCTGCTTTTTTATTCGAGAATTCTATTCCCTCAGCAGTAACTGCAGATTGGTGCACAATATATACATTATCTTTACTTTGATTTTGATATTCATAAATAAAATCGGGATTCATTTTTCCAGTAGTCATCGGTGTTGTAACACCTTCTCCAGTTAATTTAAACCCTTTAACCACATAACTTGGGGTCTTAATTGGAAAATCAACATATTTCTGTGCTTCCTTTTTAGTTAATCTAAAATGCGAATAAATTTTCTGTCTAAATGGTCCAATTTCTTCACTATTTTTCTCATATTTATTTTTGTCTTCTGGATCTAACTTTTCAGGATTTCCTGCTAATTTCACTTTTTTATACAAAATCTGCCATTCTGTTTCTAAATTAATAAACCGCTCAAATTCTTCCTTCGTAAACAGATTTCGCGCTACTCCAAGTTCTGTAAGTAAAGTATTATACTCTCCTTCTGAAACAATAAATTCTGCTTTTGCCTGTTCTTTTGTACCAATCATTTTTTCTACAATTTGCTGTATAGGAATATCGGTTTGTGTTTTTAATTCTTTCATATTATTTTTCACTTCTATTTGTTGTTTCTCAGGGTTAGTCGGCTTATCAGCATGGGCGTTTAATAAGGATACAGATGAAACGGCAATAATTGCCACAGCCCCTATCGCAGACCAACGATATGATTTTTTTTGGAATTTTTTAATCATTAGAATTCTCCTTTTTAACGCTCTCTTATTTTTACTAAAATTCGCTATACTTGGGACTTGATAATAACTTGAGTAGTGTTCCAATAGACTAATAATAGTATGTCCATACGCAATTTGTTCCTCTGCATCTATACATGTAAGAGCTAATGCATCGCATGCTAGTTCTTGATCTTCCCGCATACATGAGTAGGCATACCATAGAATGGGATTAAACCAATTTAAAATGAGTAACCCATGCATAAGCCAATTCACACCAACATCTCTTCGCTTGATATGAGCTAATTCATGATAAAAAATATATCGTAATTGTTGTTCATCTAAAATCTTCATATGTACACTGGATAACAACAACTTGGGGCGAATAAATCCGAACACCGTCGGACTGGAAACCTTTCCAGATACAAATAGAGGGATATTCCGTTGAATAGACATAGATTGCTTACACTTTTCAAAAATCTGGACAATCTTCTCATCTGTAATAACAGGTTGTTTTTTTATGTAAAGTAATAAACGCCTGTTCATTACAAAAGTAGCAACACTTAGAAGGGTAACGCCAGTAAGCCAAATGTATATACAGATTGTATAGAATGGAATCGGCTCATCATCCTGCTTTTCATTCATGCCTGTTTGTGTCTTATTTGCCTGAACAGTTTTTGTTGAACTTGAGGTATAAATACCTTCTTTTGTGAGAACCTTTGTATCGTCTATATCTTTTAATTCTTGCTTACGCTCTTTTGTAAGAAAATTAGCTACAGGATTTCGGCTAGAAATGAATGCATTATCACTCTTGTAAGTAAGAACAGAATAGATACTATAGGAACTATCTGGCGACCAAGGTAATACAAGTCTTATAATTAATATGATCCATAGCATATATTGCCAGCGTGGAGTTAACTTATTTCTAAACAAGACCTTGATACACAAGATTAGTCCCACTAATATACTAGCCATAATCGAGGTCTCAATCACCCAATCAAAAAAAGCAGGTAGATATATATTAATAAATTTTTCCACAACTATAATCTATCCTTCCTCTGATTTTCCTCAGTTTTCTCATCTAGAATACGTTTAAGTTCGTTAATATCTTCTGAAGACAGTTTTTCTTCTTTTAAAAAATTTACAAGTAAAGGTTTAAATGCTGCACCATAGAAACGTTTAAGTAAAGATTTTGTTTCTACTTGTAAATAACTATCTTGCGAAACCAAAGGATAATAAGAGTACAAACGCCCTTTATCTTGATGATAAGCAACTGCTTCTTTTTGGACTAATCGATTAATCAGCGTTCGAATCGTTTTTGGTTTCCAATTCATTTTCACCTCTAACGCTTCAATCACCTCATTTGCCGTTTGTGGAGATTTTGACCAAAGTACTTTCATAACTTCTAACTCAGCTTCCGAAATTTTAGGTAATTCTTTCATTGTTTAAAATTACACCTCTCTGTATTACATTTGTAATCTACAACTGAATATTACACTTGTAATCTCCCATTGTCAATCGTATTTAATGTTTGTAGAATCCTTTCCTATGTCCATTAACATTAGAATGAAAAAAATTAAAAGAAGTTTAGACACTTGCTATAATAACCAATACGTTTAATGTTCTGCTAATTCTAATGGTTTTTAAAACGAAAACTAACTTTAATGATTAGTAGATATAATAATGCATTTTTATATCTACTAATATTTGTAAGAGCATATTTTTATCTAAACACGCTCTTACAAATATTTAAACCCTATATGAATTGCTTTTCCATTCTGATTTTCTTTTAACTAATACATATATTTTTACATACGATTATCATGCCAGAAGTTTATTGGAACATGGTTATTTTTATAATAAGCTTCAAATTTAGTTTTATTATATAAGCCTATTAAAATGCCCAAAGATAGATATGCCAGTAATAGCCCTACCCAATCCCAGATCCAATCTTGACCTCCCCCTAAATTAAAAAAAAGCGAAATGACCCCTCCTACTGCAAGAATCAAGGAGATCATAATGTTACTTAAAGCTGATTTCATAATGTTTTCACTTCCTAAAAATTTTTATAATTAAGCATTGGTGTTTACTCATATGTTGTCATTTACTTATTAGAAATTTTTTTAAATTAACGGAGAACCTGTTTGATAGTATTCTTCCATTACTTCTTTTGAAATCATACTTCCTCCTGTTCCCTATACAATTTGTGTACCTTGATTCAATTTATGTTTTAAATCATTATTTTGTAAATAGCCTCTCCCCTTTTATGCAATCTAATGGGTCTATTCATTCCTGCTAATGCTGATGGTTCTAGCTGGATATCCTCTTTACCCACTAATTCTTTTAATAGCTGATATAAATGATTATCACTAACTGTATATGCCCTACTAAAAATGGTTCTATTGTTTTCCCTATAAACCCAGATACTCTTCCAAGTGCAAGTCCATCCGCTATTTTATTATTGTCAATTCCAAAATCTTATACAGGAATCCCCTCATATAATCAGGTCATCATACTTAATAGCGCATATTGAGACTTTTGGTTATTAAATTCAAGTGAATTCTTGTATTCTTATTACACTGGTAAATACAATTAAAAGTTAACTGTAACTTATTATAATTAAACGTACATTAATACGTCAATAAAACATTAAATTATACTTAATAAAAATAATTTATACTTATTTTAAATGTAAATTTTACACATTTTTGTAAAGGTTATTCATTGACACTTATACATATAAGTAACTATAATCGTTACACCTAATTGAATAAATGTCTTTTTAAAGTCAGCATCATCACAAATATATAAATATAAAATAAAAAATTTCAATTTGGTAATACAATAGATTGGTAGAGGTGTATATTTTTATGAAGCGCAAATTAATTACAACAGGTCTCCTTGCAGGGGCTATATTATCCTATTCTTCTAGTATTTATGCGGATACTCAAAAGTTTCCTGATGTTCCAAAGTGGGCAGAGCAATCCGTTAATTATTTAGTGGATAAACAAGTATTACGTGGCTACCCAGATGGGATCTTTGGGTCAAATGATTCATTAGATAGAGCTTCTGCGGCTACTATTATGACAAAGGTTTTGGGTATACAAATTGAATTCGATGCGAAACCGTCCTTTACAGATTCACAAAACCATTGGGCTACTCCCTATATAGCTGCTGCTGAAAAAGCTGGCATTATTAAAGGAGAAGGAAATGGAACCTTCAATCCAACTGGAAAGGTTACACGTGCTGCTATGGCGACAATGCTAGTAAATGCTTATAAATTACAAAGTACAGCAAATGATAATGGCCAAAGTAAATTTGAGGATTTAAAAGGGCATTGGGGAGAAAAGTATGCCAATATTTTAATTGATTTAAAAATTTCTAGTGGTACTGATAACGGCTGGCAACCAAATAGATTCATAACACGAGCTGAAGCTGCTCAACTTACTGCTAAAACTGATATGCTGTCAAGAGAAATGAATAGTGAATTAAAAGAAAAAGACTATACAAGTACTAATACTCTTCTAAATCAGCACCAAAAACTTTCTGGTAAAGTAATTGAAAAAACGGAAGACGGATTGGTGGTTTCTGGTGAAAACTCAAGTGTATACGCTATCGTTTCTTCCCCTGAGGTACTTAAAGATATTAAGATTGGGGATACCGTTACCATTTATGCTCCTATGTTTATAGGCTCAATACCAGGTGATCCAGCTATAGCTAAATATGCTATTGTTCAAAAAGAAAATGAAGAAAACGTTCTAAAAAAGCAATATAAAATGCACACTGGAAGTGTAATCAATAAAACAAAGGACACTATTGAAATTTCTAGTGAAGGCTCGACTGTTAGTGCTATCGTTTCTTCTGAAGTCTTACAAGATATAAAGATTGGAGATACCGTTACCATTTATGGGGCATCTTTTATGAGTAATATGGCAACTGGTGAATTATCTGCTAAAGCTCCAATCATCGAAAAGTTGGCAAGTAAGACAGTCACTCTTAATACAAGTGTAGACAACACAACGTCTGTTGAGAGTAAGTCTCCCAACACTAATACAGCTTTATCAGTACATCACGAAAAAGAACAAGCTCTTCTAAATCAACATAAAAAGCTTTCTGGTAAAGTAACTACTAAAACAGAAAACTCTTTAATCATTTCCAATGGAAATTCAAGTTTAGATGCTATCGTTTCTTCCCCTGAAATCCTTAAAGATATTCAAATTGGAGATACTGTTACGATTTATGCACCTATTTTTATAGATGGTCTTGTATTTGGTGAACCAGATACAGCTAAATATGCTATTGTTCAAAAAGAAAATGAAGAAAACGTTCTAAAAAAACAATATAAAATGCACACTGGAAATGTAATTAATAAATCAAAGGACACTATTGAAATTTCTAGTGAAGGCTCGACTGTTAGTGCTATCGTTTCTTCTGAAGTCTTACAAGATATAAAGATTGGAGATACCGTTACCATTTATGGGGCATCTTTTATGAGTAATAT
>Ga0102589_1004226_pt1 | contig 13785 bp, 7 predicted proteins | sample AraplaMF_Col_mLB_FD_76858 | JGI IMG/M metagenome (GOLD analysis project Ga0102589, IMG submission 76858) | Arabidopsis root microbial communities from the University of North Carolina, USA - plate scrape MF_Col_mLB | ecosystem: Host-associated > Plants > Roots > Endosphere | place: USA... | reverse complement strand
GGTTCGGTCGCCGTGCCGAGACGCTTCCCGAGGACCAGCTTCTGCTTGGGCTTGAAGAGGCCGAGCAAGTCGAGGCTGCCGGTCTGGAAGACAATGAGCAAGCCTCCCCTGCTGTTCGACAGGCGCAAGTCGCCAAACGGCGCACGAACAGAGGTTCGCTGCCAGCCCATCTGCCGCGCATCGAGATCGTAGTTGATATTGATGACCATGCCTGCCCCTGCTGCCGCAATGACCTGCATCGGATCGGCGAAGACGTCAGCGAGAAGCTCGACATTGTGCCCGCCCAGTTCCGCGTGCTTGTGCTGCGCCGCCCGAAGTATGCTTGCCGGGCTTGCGAAGAAGTCGTGGTCCAGGCTCCGGCCCCGGCAAGACTGATTGAAGGCGGCATTCCGACCGAGGCCACCGTCGCCCAGGTGCTGGTCTCCAAATATGCTGACCACCTGCCACTGTATCGCCAGGCGCAAATCTATAAGCGTCAAGGCATCGACCTCGACCGCTCGACGCTCGCCGACTGGGTCGGTCGCGCCGCCTGGCATCTGCGTCCTGTCCATCAACGGCTGCTCGATCATTTGAAGTCATCGTCGAAGCTCTTCGCCGACGAGACGACAGCCCCCGTGCTCGACCCGGGTCGTGGCAAGACTAAGACCGGGCAGCTTTGGGCCTATGCGCGGGACGACCGCCCTTGGCAAGGAAATGACCCGCCTGGCGTCGCCTATATCTATGCCCCGGATCGCAAAGGCGAGCGACCGATGGCCCATCTCGACGGCTTCGTCGGCATTCTGCAGGTCGACGGCTACAGTGGATATCGCCCACTCGCGGCAAAGAACACCGTGTCACTGGCTTTCTGCTGGTCTCACGTTCGCCGCCGCTTCTATGAACTCGCCGCCGCCGGTCCAGCACCCATTGCCAGCGAGGCGCTCAAACGCATCGCCGAACTTTACAGGATTGAAGACGAGATACGTGGCCTCACACACGAGGAGCGTACCGCCACGCGCCAAGAGAAGAGCCGACCGATCGCAGATGGCCTCGCTCCCTGGCTGCGCGAACAACTCGGCCTCATCAGTCAGAAGACGAAGCTCGCCGAAGCAATCCGCTATGCCTTGTCACGCTGGGATGGCTTGACCCGGTTCATCGACGATGGCCGGATCGAGATCGACTCCAATACCGTCGAGCGATCCATCAGGCCAATTGCGCTCAATCGCAAGAATGCACTATTTGCCGGTTCCGACGCCGGGGCCGAACACTGGGCAACCATCGCCTCGCTCATCGAGACTGCCAAGCTCAACCATGTCGAGCCACTGGCCTATCTCTCAGACGTCCTCACCAGGATCGCCAACGGCCATCCAAATAGCCAAATCGACGACCTGCTGCCGTGGACCTATGCCGCAAGGCACGAACTCAAAGCCGTGGCCTGAAAACAGCGCTTACGAGCCAGCTCAGACTCGTAAGCCTCAGAGAATCTTGCTCGACAGACCATTCCACTGTGGCAGGAGGGGCCGGTCTTTACCAGCCGGAACGCGCATCCGAAGCCGTCAGCGCCTGCACGTCTCGGTAGTTTATGCCGCCACCAAGCCTTATAGAACTCTATCTACCTGAAGCGATCGAACCTACCTGTGAGAGTGTTTCGTTCTATAGCTCCCAAGCGCAATGCCCGGATTGATGCGATAGACCCTGTCGAAATCTTCGTCCGTGAAGTGGCGGTAGGAATATGACGCATATTCACGGAACAGGCTTCGCAGGTCCTGCCTGATCTGCCGGTTGACCCATTCGAGCAGACCCGCTTTGAAAATGACAAAGACGGGATAGTATTTAGCCCGAAAGATCCGGTTTTCGGCAAACAGCTTCTCGGTGTCCTCAAGTGCCTTGAACATTTCGAGGCGGCGCTCGTCAAACGTGTTGGTATGCTGCTCTCGGCCGGGAACGAGGCGGTGCGTGGTGAGGCTGGTATTGATCGCCAGGAACCTGCCGGCATTCATATACGCAGCCCAATGCGGCAGGATGTCCTCGTTAATGCGCGCCGTCGAAAATTGCCAGTTCGTCGACCGGATGAATGACGTCCTAATGATCTTGTTCCAGGGATAGTTGATCGTCACCAGGAACTGTGCGGCCTCATCCAGTTCGACAATGGCACTCTCACGATCGCCAAGCACGCCGTCCCATATGTTCTTGTCGACCGGCGGCATCTCTCCAGGGATTTCGTCGGCCGTTCTGAGGACGCTATACCTGAAGGCAGCGACATCCACACCGGTGCTGTCCATCAGCGGCAGCACGGTATTGATAGCATCTTCTCCGAGAAGGTCATCGGCATCATGGAACAGGCAATATTCGCTATCGACAAGCGCGAGCGCCCTGTTGCGGGCGACCCCGGGGCCGGTATTGGTTTCGCTTCGAAGCAGCCTGATGTTTTGATGAACCTGAATATATTGCTCGACAACTTCGCAGGTATTGTCCGTTGACGCATCGTCAACGACGATGATGTCCACGTCGGCTTTGTTTCGAACCACGCTCTCAAGCGTCTGGCCGATTAGGCTCGCAATATTATAGGCAGGAATGACGATGGAGATTTTTGCCATGATGGACGGTGTGGCCTTAGTGATTCGCTATCAGCCCACAATCCGGCAAAGTAACGGCGCGGTCTAGCCGCGCCGTTCTATTTCGAGCTGCTTGTTGGCAGCTATCGCTTATACGTTGTTGTAAGCGCTGATGACTGCACCGACCTGACCAGCGTCGAATGCCTGGATCTGCTGCGAGGTGAACGCGTCGAGATGCGTGCTGTCGAGACCCGCGATCGCTTCGCTTGACAGACCGCTGATTGCCTTCGCGCTGATGCCGGCGATCTCATCCGTCGAGAAGAGGATGAGTTCGTCGCTGCTCAGCGTTCCGAGTTGGGCCGCAGTCATCCCCGCGATCTGGTCGGAGTTAAGCGCTTCGATCTGCTCGGTCGAGAGCGCTGCGAACTGCGTCGAGGAAAGTGCTGCAACCTGAGCCCGGTTGAGCGCTGCAACGCTCTCGGTGTTCAGTTTGGTCATATCGAGTTCGGCAAGCGCCTTAGTGCTAATTGCCTTGATCTCGTCGGACGAGAACGTGGCAAGCTCGTCGGAGGTCAGCGCATTGAGCTGGGTCGAAGACAGGCCTGCGATCTGCGTCTTGTTCAGGGCTTCCGCATTTTCCGTACCAAGGTTTGCAAGCACATCGGTCGAAAGGCCGGCAATTGCCTTTGCACTGATCGCAGCGATCTCATCCGTCGAGAAGAGAGCGACTTCGTCGCTCGTCAGCGTTCCAACCTGAGCGGAGCTGAGGGCGGCGATCTGGTCAGACGACAGGGCCTTGATCTGGTCCGTCGACATGGCAGCGAACTGGGTCGTGGACAGAGCTGCAACCTGCGTCGTGGTGAGAGCCGCGACACCTTCAGTGTTGAGCCTGGTCACATCGAGGCCTGCGAGCGCCTTTGTGCTGATCGCCTTGATCTCGTCGGTCGAGAAGGTCGCAAGTTCATCCGACGTCAGCGCGCCAAGCTGGGTCGATGAGAGGCTGGCGATCTGCGTCTTCGTCAGGGCCGAAGCAAGGTCAGTACCGAGGTTTGCGATGGCGTCGGTCGAAAGACCAGCGAGCGCCGAGACGCTGATGCCGGAGATTTCGTCCATCGAGAAGAGGACGATCTCGTCGCTGCTCAGCGTTCCAACCTGCGCAGAACTCAGGCCGGCGATTTGATCAGAGGTAAGCGCCTTGATCTGGTCTGTCGACAGTGCGGCGAACTGGGTCGAGGTCAGAGACGAAACCTGCGCCTTGGTCAGAGCTGCAACGCTGTCGGTGCTGAGCTTGGTTACATCGAGGCCGGCAAGTGCCTTGGTGCTGATTGCCTTGATCTCATCAGAGGAGAAGGTTGCCAGCTCATCGGACGACAGCGCATTGAGCTGCGTCGAGGACATGCCTGCGATCTGCGTCTTTGTCAGAGCTGCAGCATGATCCGTGCCAAGGTTCGTGAGGGCTTCCGACGTAAGACCGGCAAGGCCCTTGGCGCTGATGGCAGCGATCTCATCAGTCGAGAAGAGTGCGACTTCGTCGCTGCTCAGCGTCGCAACCTGGGCGGAGCTGAGAGCTGCAATCTGCTCGGAGTTGAGAGCCTCGATTTGTTCGGTCGACAGGGCGGCGAACTGGGTCGAGGAAAGCGCGGCGATCTGCGTCTTGGTGAGCGCAGCAACGGCTTCGGTGTTAAGCTTGGTGACATCGAGGCCGGCGAGCGCCTTGGTGCTGATCGCCTTGATCTCGTCCGTGGAGAAGGTTGCGAGCTCATCGGACGACAGCGCACCGAGCTGGGTCGAAGAGAAGCTTGCAATCTGCGTCTTGGTCAAAGCAGAGGCGAGTTCCGTGCCGAGGTTTGCGATCGCGTCTGTCGACAGGCTGGCGAGCGCCTTGACGCTGATGCCGGAAAGCTCATCGACCGAGAAGAGCACGATTTCGTCGCTGCTGAGCGTCGCGACCTGCGCGGCAGTCAAAGAGCCGACCTGTTCGGAGTTCAGGGCTTCGATCTGGTCCGTCGACAACGCCGCGAACTGGGTCGAGGACAGACTTGCAACCTGAAGCTTGGTCAGGGCAGCAACGCTCTCGGTATTGAGCTTCGTCACGTCGAGACCGGCGACAGCCTTGGTGTTGATCGCCTTGATCTCGTCAGACGAGAAGGTCGCAAGTTCGTCCGACGACAGGGCGTTAAGCTGCGTCGAGGAAAGGTTTGCAATCTGCGTCTTCGTAAGAGCCGCGGCATTTTCCGTGCCAAGGTTCGTCAGAGCGCCTGCGGTCAGGCCGGCAAGTGCCTTGGTGCTGATCGCTGCAATCTCATCCGTCGAGAAGAGGGCGATCTCATCGCTGCTGAGTGTTGCGACCTGAGCAGAGCTCAGGGCGCTGATCTGCTCGGAGTTCAAGGCCTTGATCTGGTCCGTCGAGAACGCGGCGAACTGCGTAGAGGAGAGACCTGCGACCTGAACCTTGGTCAGGGCCGCAACGCTTTCAGTATTGAGCTTGGTGACATCAAGGCCAGCAAGTGCCTTGGTGCTGATCGCCTTGATTTCGTCCGACGAGAAGGTGGCAAGTTCGTCCGAGGACAAAGCGTCGAGCTGCGTCGAGGACAGGCCGGCGATCTGGGTCTTGGTCAGGGCAGCGGCATTTTCCGTTCCGAGGTTCGTCAGAGCGGCTGCGGAAAGACCAGCGAGTGCCTTGGTGCTGATCGCTGCAATCTCATCTGTCGAGAAGAGAGCAATCTCATCGCTGCTCAGCGTCGCGACCTGGGCCGAGCTGAGGGCGCCAATCTGCTCGGAGTTCAAAGCCTCAATCTGTTCGGTCGAGAGCGCCGCAAACTGTGTCGAGGAGAGAGCTGCAACCTGAACCTTCGTCAGTGCCGCAACGCTTTCGGTGTTCAGCTTGGTGACATCGAGGCCGGCAAGCGCCTTTGTGCTGATCGCCTTGATCTCGTCGGAGGAGAACGTGGCCAGCGCTTCAGACGAGAGCGCGCCGAGCTGGGTCGAGGACATGCCGGCGATCTGCGTTTTCGTCAGAGCCGAGGCTAGATCGGTGCCGAGATTGGTCAGCGCGCCGGCAGTCAGGCCGGCAATTGCCTTGGCGCTGATCGAGGCGATTTCGTCGGTTGAGAAGAGTGCCAGTTCATCGCTGCTGAGCGTACCCACCTGCGCAGCGCTGAGACCCGCGACCTGGTCGGAATTGAGAGCCTGGATCTGTTCGGTCGAAAGGGCCGCGAACTGCGTCGAGGAGAGAGCTGCAACCTGAACCTTCGTCAGTGCCGCAACGCCCTCTGTGCTGAGCTTGGAAACGTCGAGGCCAGCAAGTGCTTTCGTGCTGATCGCCTTGATCTCGTCGGAGGAGAAGGTTGCGAGCGCTTCGGACGAGAGCGCGTTCAGTTGACCCGATGTCATGCCGGCGATCTGTGTCTTCGTCAGAGCCGCGGCAAGGTCGGTACCAAGATTGACGAGCGCGTCGGAGGAGAGGCCTGCAAGGGCTTTGGCGCTGATCGATGCGATCTCATCGGTGGTGAAGAGAGCAAGTTCGTCGCTGCTCAAGGTCCCGACCTGCGCGGCGCTAAGGCCGGCGATCTGGTCGGACGTCAGCGCCTTGATCTGATCGGTCGAGAGTGCGGCGACCTGGCTCGTGTAAAGAGACGTCACCTGCGCGGCAGACAGGCTGCTGATCTGTTCGGATCCGAGAGCATCGATCTGGGAGATCGTCAGACCCTTGACGGCGGTAACAGAGAGCGCCTTCAAGTCGTCGGATGTGAAAAGTGCCAGATTCTCGGTGCTGAGAGCGGCAAGCTGCGATGAGCTGAGCGCCTTGATCTGGACGCTGCCCATTGCATTCACGTCTTCAGAGCGAAGGCTCGCAATCGTGCTCGTTGCTAGCTTTGAAATTTGCGCGGCAGATAGAGAGGAAAAAATCGAAGTCATGAACGTGTCCTTAATACCGGATAGCAGCGGGTCACGCTTTTCACCGTCAGCAAGCGGACTGCAGGCAGAAGTCCGACCTCAGCAAAAAGCGATAGAATTGGGGAACATGGCTCATGTGAACCTGCGCGGGAAACGCATCATGCGATTCGAGGAAAGGCTCGAATTTCCACGCTAGCTGGCGCGAATCGGAACAGGGACTTTTCGCGACAAAGACGCAATACCAGTCGAACACTTAAAGCTGTGTTAAAAGTGATTATACTCCGAAGAATTTTAAAGATTATGCGCCCCAAGTTTTAACAGATATAAAATTGTATATGAATGGCGAAAGCTCTTAGTAAGCGGCCAGCTAAATCGAGGGCGCGGGCGCTATTTAAGCCTGTGCGCTGAGTACACGGATGTCTCTGCGCCCCAGGTCCCTAAAGAAGTTCCTCTCTTCGACGAGCCGTGCTCGTACGGTTAGGAATTCTGCCCGTCTCCCCGCTCGATGTTATTTCTCTAACAATTCTAACAAAAACATCTTCCTTGTACTTATAGTACCGGGCAGTTTGCTTTAGCAGCAGGATTATTGCTGGCTGTGCGGGGCCATCAGGTCCAGCTACAGGCAAGTTTTCGTGCCTAATCAGGACGCCAAACTCTGGCGCGATGTCTCGTGCCAGCCTCTGTCTCCTTGCTGCAGGATCCCATGACAGTCACTCACGCGCCTACTTCGACCGAAGCGTCCACTCCAAGCGCTCTTGAGCTTGCTCGCAGCCAGCAGCTGAGTCTCATGGACCTCTTGAGCGTCGCAGAGACGCTCGCTGCCGCAGGTCAAAAGGAGGCCGCCAGCGACCTCTACAAGACCTGGGTCGCATTCAACGACAGCAATCCGACAATCCACCTTGCCTATTTCAACTATGCCGTTATTCTCGGGCAGCTCGGCGACCGCGCTGGCGCCATCCAGGCCCTCCGTACATGCATAAGGATCGATCCGAACTTCGCGCCTGCTCATATCAACCTCGGGCGAGCACTTGAGGATTCCGGTCAGATCGGCGCGGCGGTCGAGCAATGGTGGAAATATGCCGAGGCGACCAAGCAACTAGACGCCGAGGCGATCGGCCACAGGCACATGGTACTTCAGAACATCGGCCGTGTCCTGGAAGTCGCCGGCAAGCTTCCTGAAGCGGAAGCCTCCTTGCTGCAGGCATTTGAACTCAAGCCGGAATTGCCGGAAGCCGGTCAGCACTGGGCTTCGCTGCGCCAGAAACAGTGCAAATGGCCCGTCCTTGCGCCTTCAAGCCACGTTCCGATGCGCAAGATGCTCGATTCTGTCTCATCGCTGACGCTCAGCTGCTATGCTGACGATCCGATGTTCCAGCTGGCAAAAGCGTATCGATACGGAAAGACCGTCATTGGCGCCCGGCCGGACCTCAGCAAGTTCCCGCGCAGGCAGCCAAGAAAGAAAGTCGGGACAGGTCAACGCCTTCGCGTCGGATACCTGTCCTCAGACCTGCGTGACCACGCGGTTGGTTTCGCCCTGTGCGAGGTTCTCGAGCTCCATGACAGGGACAGCGTCGAAATCTTCGCCTATTACTGCGGCAATGTCCGCAAGACAGACAGCACGCAGGCGCGGATCAAGGCGGCGGTCCACACCTGGCGCGATCTTCATGGCCTCGATGATGCATCAGCTGCATCGCTGATTGTTGCCGACGAAATCGATATCCTCATCGACGTCAACGGCTACACAAAGGATGCGCGCACGCGGATCTTTGCCTATCGGCCGGCTCCAGTCATTGTCAGCTTCTGCGGTTATCCCGGATCGATGGGGAGCCCGTTTCACCAGTATCTGATATCTGACGCGCATATGATCCCGCCGGAAAACGAGATCTACTATTCGGAAAAGGTGCTGCGTATTGCCTGCGATCAGCCGATCGATCGCAAGCGCCTGATTGCCGATCGACCGAGCCGTGCTGATGTCGGTCTGCCGGAAGACGCGTTTGTCTATGCGAGCTTCAATGGCATGCAGAAGATCACCGCCCCCTGCTTCGCCCGGTGGATGGCAATACTTTCAGCGACACCGGGTAGTGTCCTTTGGCTTCTGACGGGAGATGAAGACGTAAACCAGCGCCTGCGCGATATCGCAGAACGCAGCGGCGTATCGTCTTCCCGCCTGATCTTCGCTCCGAAGGCAACGAACCCGGAGCACATCGCCCGTATCGGTGTAGCAGATCTCTTCCTCGATACATTCCCTTACGGGGCCCACTCGACAGCAGCCGATGCTATAACCTCCGGTCTGCCCGTCCTTACGGTGCCTGGCAAGACGTTTGCTGCACGCTTCTGTGGCAGCGTCGTCAATGCGGCAGGTGTGCCTGAGATGCTTTGCAGTTCACCGGATGACTACGTGGCCCGTGCAATAGGCTTCGAGCGCGACCGCACCAGCCTCCTTAAGGTCAGGAAATCGATCGCGCAGCAGCGCGAGACGAGCACGCTGCGCGACATTCCGGGCCTGGCAAAAAGATTGGAAGAGCTGTTCTGGCAAATGCAGGGCGAGTGTGAGCGTGGTGAGACCCCGGTTCCCGATCTCAGCAACCTCGACATCTACTACGAGGTCGGCGCCGAGGTCGTGCTGGAAAATATCGAATTCGAAGACGAAGAAAGCTACCGCAACCGCTATCTCAAAAAGCTCGCGCAATGGCACGATTACGCGCCAATCCCCTACGACAACAGGCTCTGGCGTAGACCATCCAAGCAGCGCGATCGGTATTTGGCGACGGAAGCGATAGCAGTGACGTGAACCCCGCCCGGATAGCAGGACAGCGTAAACGCACTCGGCATGACACAACTAGGGACAGGACTGCTTTGAATGGCCGCAGACGACCGAATTCTTATCGTTGGTGCCGGTCTGTCGGGCGCGGTGATCGGACGCGAGCTAGCCTTGGCGGGCCACAGCGTCGAGATCATCGACGCTCGTGACCACATTGCTGGCAACTGCCACACTGCCCGGGACGCAGAGACCGGTGTCATGGTTCATGTCTATGGACCACACATCTTCCATACCGATGACAAGGAAGTGTGGGACTATGTCAACGGTTTCCAGACGTTCATGCCGTACAAGAACCGGGTCAAGGCAACGACAGGCGAGCGCGTTTATTCCCTGCCGGTCAATCTGCACACGATCAATCAGTTCTTTGGCAAAACACTTCGCCCGGACGAGGCGCGCGCCTTCATTGAAGAAAAGGCCGACACATCGATCGCCGATCCCCAGAGTTTCGAAGATCAGGGCCTGCGGTTTGTGGGCAGGGAACTCTATGAAGCCTTCTTTCAAGGCTATACGCAAAAGCAATGGGGCTGCTCGCCACGAGACTTGCCCGCCTCCATCCTGAAGCGCCTGCCGGTTCGCTTCAACTACGATGACGACTATTTCTTCCACAAGTACCAAGGCATGCCGGAGACTGGCTACACAGACATGGTCGCGAAGATTCTCGACCATCCGGGCATAACCGTGACGCTTTCCACGCAATTCAAGCGAGTGCAGGCCGGTTCTGCGCAGCACATTTTTTACTCCGGGGCGCTCGACGGCTACTTCGACTTTGAACTCGGCCGCTTGGCCTATCGCACGCTCGACTTCCAACGCTTCACTCATGATGGCGACTATCAAGGCTGTGCCGTCATGAATTATGGTGACGCGGCGGTGCCGTTCACACGAATTACCGAGCATAAGCATTTCTCGCCCTGGGAACAGCATGAGGGGTCAGTCTGCTACCGGGAGTTTTCGCGAGAGTGTGGGCCCGGCGACATTCCATACTATCCTGTCAGACTTGTTCGCGACAAAGAGCAGCTTTCGAAATACGTTGCGCGCGCCGAGCAGGAAAAGGCGGTGACTTTCGTTGGCCGGCTTGGCACCTATCGCTATTTGGACATGGATGTAACGATACGAGAGGCGCTTGACACCGCCCGTCTCTTTATCGCCAGACGCAATGCAGGCGCCGAAATGCCGGTCTTTTTAAATCGGCCGGTATAGATCCGACAGTTTAAAAGACTTCTGTCGGCTCGCGAAAAATCATCGTGCCGCAAAATGGCTCGCGAGGACTATCGAAAGCAGGACGATGCAGCAACTGCCGATCGCTGATATTGAAGATACTTGAGCAGGCCGGGCGAATCACGATAATAACGATATCGCCGAAGGAATGAGACCCCCGGTTAGGCATCCGTTTGTGTTGCAACACATATGGTTGTTCAAGATTTCCGCTGGTGTTGCACCACCAGCGGAAATTGAGCTCGGAAATGACGCCGTCATTGCTATACAAGCCAAGCGATACCTTTCACTTACCTCCTCCACTCTGTCGGATTTGTTGACGAACACGCATAGGATGATGCTGGCCATCGTTCGGTCTAGCTTTGGCCGCTGTCATCAGGTCCGATTCATGCAGCGTCGCGACTTTTAAAGGGTTGAGGCGTGTTGAGAGTACACCTAATTGAGGTACACCAGCCTTAATCTATGGTTGCAATTACTTCTCCGTGCGCGTAGAAGGGATTGGTGCGGAACAGCGCTGAAAGATTACGATGGATGATGCGATTCCCAGCGAAGGCTTCGATGCAGCTTTGACCTTGACTGATCCCCTTGATCACCTACCGGCGAACAAACGACGCGAGCTCGCCCGTGTCCTGGAGATCATCTTCTTCGAAGCCGAGAGGTTTCGTGCCACCAAGCTGTCGGCCAAGAAGTCGGAAGCCAAAATCCTGAAAGTGATCCTCTATGGATCCTATGCCCGCGGCGACTGGATGGAGGATCGGCTGAGCGGTTACCGATCCGACTACGATCTGCTTATTGTCGTCAACAAGCAGAGCTTCGTCGAAGAGGACGAACTGTGGCTTGCCCTCGACGAACGACTGATCCAGGAGCAGATCGCTCACCGGATCAAGACGCCGGTGCTGCCAGTTGTTCATGCGCTCCACGATGTCAACGACCAGCTCGCCCGCGGTCGGCCGTTCTTTGTCGACATCGCACGCGATGGCCGCGTGCTCTATGAAGCGCCCGGCCATCCGCTCGCACAGCCAAAGCTGTTGTCGGAAGCCGAGAAGCACGAAGAGGCGCGGCGACATTTTGACCAGTGGTTCAATCTGTCGAAGGACGCTCTGGCGTTCGCAGAGTTTGGGTTGACCTCTGAAAAGTTGCGTGACAGCGCGTTCATGCTTCACCAGGCAACTGAGCGAGCCTATCACTGCCTTCTGCTTACGGTCAGCCTCTATAGTCCGAAGTCGCACCGTATCAAAAACCTGCGATCTCAGGCCGAGGATATAGATGTACGGCTTGTCGAGGCCTGGCCACGCGAAACCCGCATCGCCCGGCGGCGCTTCGAACTTCTGTCGCGCGCATATGTAGAGGCGCGATATTCCGCGAATTACGAGATCACCTCAGACGAACTCAGCTGGCTCGTTGAGCGAGTTAACGTTCTGCAGGACTTGGTTGAAGCGATCTGCCGGGAACGGCTAGCCTAGCACCGGCTTTTCGCCAGCCCCTTGACGATGTTAGCTATTGGCGATCGTGCCCATACCACTGCACGACGGCAGCGATGTGCGTGCCGATATCATTCATTCAGACGAGCGAGCGACTGGCGCCATATTGGCGGACCGTCAAGAGTGGCAGCCGTTCATCTCGTCTAACGCATTAAAGGAGCTTTGCCATTTGCACCCAATCATGAAGCGTCTTTGTTCATTCTTAAGATGCAACAAATCCCTGCCAAACCTTCCAAAATCGCATGAGACCGTTTTCAAGCATCGGATCACTGCCTTTACGATCCTTCATTAGATCGAGACGTCCTCCCTTGGCTCGGGCGGATTGCCATTATCAATGTCGAAGCGACCGTGATCGACGGACTGTTGCCTCCAGCTGTGTTTGTGGACACTGTCAATCGCGTGCTGGTCGCACCCTAGCCCGTTAGCAGCGCATCGTCAGGAGCGTTGAAGGTTCTCCGAAGGGCGCGCAAGTGGCGGGCGGTCGTGCCGGTATACAGCTTGGATGACACAACCGCTTGCAGAAACGCAGCTCGCACACGATAGTCATAATGGTCATCAAAGAGGTGAGGCGATGCGGGCATCGGAAGGCGGTGAAATGAGTTGGACGGTCGCTAGCGCAAAAGCAAAGCTTTCGGAAGTGATGGATCGCGCGCAGTCGGCTCCTCAAACCATTACCCGTAATGGGAAGCCGAGCGTGGTGGTTGTTTCTGCAGAAGAATGGCAGAGGAAGATCACGCGCAAGGGATCGCTTGCCGAATTTCTGTTGGCGTCGCCTCTGCGCAGCGCCGAGCTGGAAAGCGAGAGACAAAAAGACGGGCCGCGTGACTTGCGCCTATAAGGTTTTCCTCGATACCAACGTTCCATCGGAAGTTACAAAACCGCGTCCCGATCAAGGAGTCCTGAGTTGGCTTCACGGGCTGGATGCGCTCATATCGCAAATCCTCCTTTTGCGCAATAAAACGGTACCTGTGTCAAAGACACGGGTCATAACGGCATCGGCACCGAAAGCGTGATGCCGCCGGCGTGTCGATCGGAACGTTCGATAGCTTTTCAAGCGGAGAACGGGGACGCCGAGCACGGTCGCGAGCGGCGCGCCCGGGCAGTCGCGAAACCGTCATCGTGCACGGTCGGGCGGGTGCGGCAGCCACCCCTCTTCGCCACCGCCCATGACCGCCTTTCTTCGTTCTACACCCGGATACAGGGCGGTGGGGTCCAACCTCTTCCGTTGCCAATCTACGCTGCAGCGCTCGCGGCGCAAAAAGCGGGCACGGCGAACGCAATTATCCTGCTTGCGGGGGACAGCACATTCGTCAGCAATAATGCCAACGCTGGGGCAAATGATGTCGCTTCCGGTGTGCCGACGAAGCTAGCGCAGCTTATCAGTGGCGGTAGCTGGCAGTCGTCCTTCGGCGACAAGAATACCCTTGCTGCAGGCTCTTCGCCGCCCCTCACCAACTTCGACAGTCGGCTGACGCTTGGGGATTGGACGCAGGTCATAAGCAGCACGACGACGTGGGGCGGTATGCTGCTACGCGGCACGGCAGGAACGACGCCGTTCACGGTAACGCCGACAGCACCTTTCGACACCTTCGAATGGTACACGACGCAGAATACCGGCCAGGGCAGCATGAGCGCTCAGATCGACAGCGAGAGTGCCGTCGCTATCGACGCCAATGCAGCAAAGGCAGTGCGCAAGACGACGCTGACGACTACTCTCGGTCTCCACACGGCAAAGCTGTAAGCGCTGTTTTCAGGCCACGGCTTTGAGTTCGTGCCTTGCGGCATAGGTCCACGGCAGCAGGTCGTCGATTTGGCTATTTGGATGGCCGTTGGCGATCCTGGT
>Ga0102589_1004223_pt1 | contig 13795 bp, 15 predicted proteins | sample AraplaMF_Col_mLB_FD_76858 | JGI IMG/M metagenome (GOLD analysis project Ga0102589, IMG submission 76858) | Arabidopsis root microbial communities from the University of North Carolina, USA - plate scrape MF_Col_mLB | ecosystem: Host-associated > Plants > Roots > Endosphere | place: USA... | reverse complement strand
GATCCGCGCCTGATCACCCTCACCTTGCCGGTGACCTATTGGGGCTATCTCGGCTGGAAGGACACGCTCGGCCAGGAAGTCTTCAGCAAGCGCCAGAAGCTCTATGCCAAGGCCCGCGGCGACGGCCAGATCTATACGCCGCAGGCCGTGGTCAACGGCACCGCCCATATCGTCGGCTCCGACAGGGGCGGCATCGACAAACTCGTCAAGGAGCAGGGCAAGGACGGTTTTCCGGTCAAGATCGACCTCACCGAGGCGGACGGCGCATTGCGCGTCAACCTGGGAGCTGCGCCCTTCATCAGCGAGAAGCCGGCCGTGGTCCTGCTGCTGCAGGTCAGCCGCACCGCGACCGTGCCGATCGAGCGTGGCGAGAACAGCGGCAAGACCGTGACCTATGCCAATGTCGTGCGCGGCATCAGCCGGATCGGCGAATGGACCGGCCAGGCTGCGACGCTGACCGTGCCACTCGAGACCGTCCGCAGCGCTGCCAAGGCCGATTCCTATGTCGTGCTGGTCCAGGGCGACCCTTACGCCCGCCAGAGCGTCATCCTCGGCGCCGCCCGCGGCCCGGTGAAGTAGCCAGCCCCTACAGAATCACCACCTTGTTCGGCAGTTCGTCGACATCGTCGGCGGCCGGCGGCGCATGCGCGGCGAGCACGGCGCCGACATCGCGCACCGCCGCGATCAGCCCCTCGCGCAGGGCATCCTGCGCCGCAGCGGCGAGCAGCGGCTCGACGATCTTCTGCCAGGCCTCGCCATCGACCTTGGCCGAGATGCCGGCATCGGCGACGACCTCGGCATAGCGCTCCTGCAGCGCGATATAGAGCAGCACGCCGGTCCGCCCGTGCGTCAGTGTCAGCCCGCGCGCGGTGAATTCGCGCAGCGCCGTCTCATGCGCCTGGCGCCGCTTGACGAAGCCGGGGACGAAACGCCCGCCGCGCCCATACCAGAGCAGGGTCGCGAGCAGCAGCGCCGCCGCGATCAATTGGGCCAGGAAGATGCTCGATGCGCTCAGCCTGGTGACGAGCAGCAACGGCCAGGGCACGACCAGCGAGAGCGCCAGCGCCAAGACAAGCGGCACCGCGAGATAGCTGCCGGCCGCCCGGTCGACCACGACGACGATCTCGCCGGAAGTCTGCCGCTCGGCCTCGCTCACCGCCTCGGCGATGGCGTCGCGGTCGTCGGAATTCAGCATCTCACCAATCCCCCGAAGCCCCGCCCCCACCCGAGGAGCCACCGCCCCCCGAGAACCCGCCTGAGCTCGAGCCGCCTCCCCAGCCTGAACTCCAGCCGCCGGAGGAGGAGCCGCCGCTCCAGCCCGAACCGCCTGAGGGCGGCAGGGTAATCCAGCGCCCGTCCCGCGTCCGATGCTGGCGCGCTCCGCCGGAAGCACGGCCGAGCTCCTGCATGAAGCTCACGATCAGGATGAACACCATGATCATGACGAAAATCACCGCGGCGGTCTCGGCCCAGGAGGAATCGTCGCTGCGGATCTGGGCGCGGCGCTGCCATTCCTCGGCATCGCCGGTCAGGATCGACAGGATCGCGTCGACGCCGCCCTCGATTCCGCCCGCGAAATCACTGTTCTTGAACTTGGGCGCGACCGCCGTGGTGATGATCACCTTGGAGAGCGCGTCGGTCAGCGCGCCCTCGAGCCCATAACCGACCTCGATGCGCACCTTGCGCTCGTTGGGTGCGACGATGAGCAGCACGCCATTGTTCTTCGCCTTGTCGCCGAGCTTCCAAGCCCGGAACAGCCCATTGGCGAACTCCTCGATCGGATAGCCCTGCAGCGACGGCAGCGTCGCGACCACGACCTGATCGCTGGTCTTCTCCTCATGCGCTTTCAGCTTCTGCTCGATCCGGGCGGAGGCCTCGGCATTGAGCAGGTTCGCAGCGTCGACGATGCGGCCGGTGAGGGCGGGATAGTTCGGCTCGGCAGCGGCCGTGAGAAGGGGGAAGAACAGGAAGAGGAGCAGCGAAAGCCAAGCCGCAACGACTGGGCGAGCCAGCCTCTTTCCTTCTCCCAGATGGGAGGAGGTGGCGCGGAGCGCCGGATGAGGGCCTGCCGTTTCCGCAGAAGGCACAACCACGCCGCTGCTCCTATTCCGGAAAGGTCGGGCCCTCACCCCTGCCCCTCTCCACTGATCTCGGGCCCGCCCGAGATCAGCACTCAAAGTGATCGAAGTCGGGTAAACCCGACTTCGATCCGGGAGAGGGGTTCCCCGTGCTTGTCCACGAACGGCAGAGTCCATCGAAGAGTTGCAATCAGAACTTCACCGCCGGCGGCCGCTCCGCTCCGGCCGTCGCCGAGAAGCTCTCCATCGGCTTGGCGCCCCAGAACAGGCGGGCCCAGATCACGCCCGGGAAAGTCCGGATCTCCGTGTTGAAGGCCTGCACCGCCTGGATGTAGTCGCGCCGGGCGACCGCGACGCGGTTCTCGGTACCCTCGAGCTGGGACTGCAATGCCAGGAAGTTCTGGTTCGATTTCAGCTCGGGATAGCGTTCGACCGTCACCATCAGGCGCCCGAGCGCGCCACTGAGCTGGTTCTGCGCGTCCTGGTATTCCTTGAACTTGGCGGGATCGGTGATGGTGGAGGCATCGACCTTGACCTGCGTCGCCTTGGCGCGCGCCTCGATCACCTGGGTCAGGACCTCGCGCTCCTGCTGGGCATAGCCCTTCACCGTCTCGACCAGGTTGGGGATCAGGTCGGCGCGCCGCTGATACTGGTTCTGCACCTCGCCCCAGGCCGCCTTGGCCTTCTCCTCCAGCGTCGGCACATTGTTGTAGCCACAGCCCGCCAGCACGAGGCCGAACAGTCCGACCAGCAGCACGATAAGGGGACGGCGAACTGCCGGAGACTGCGCGAGCACCATGACGAACCCCTTCGGCTTGGCAGGACAAATCAGGCTTCGACCATAGCCGCGCCGCCCGGCGGAGCAAACCGACACCACAAGCATGGCGCGCAAGCCGGCAAGCGCGCTAGTCTCGCCGTCAAGGAAGAGGAGTGGATCATGCCGCTGACAGTGCCCGCATTCCGAGCTCGCTCGGCCCTGGCCCTCGGCCTTTGGCTCGCCGCTGCGGCAGCAGCGCCGGCCCAGACGATGGCGCCGGCCCCCGAAGCCGCGACCGGACGTACGGCCAAGACACTCGGCACCGCCCAGCGCTACATGGCGGCCGCCGCCAACCCTCTCGCCGCCGCGGCCGGGCGCGAGATTCTGCGTGCCGGCGGCAGCGCCACCGACGCGGCGATCGCGATTCAGCTCGTGCTCAACCTGGTCGAACCGCAGAGCTCGGGCATCGGCGGCGGCGCCTTCTTCGTCTACTGGGACGAGACCGGCCGCCAGCTGACCACGCTCGACGGGCGCGAGACCGCGCCGAAGGCGGCCAAGCCCGAGCGCTTCCTCGGCACCGACGGCAAGCCGATGAAGTTCGTCGACGCCGTGGTCGGCGGCCGCTCGGTCGGCGTGCCCGGTACGGTCCGCCTGCTCGAGGAGGCGCATAAGCGCTGGGGCAAGCTGCCCTGGGCCGAAGTGTTTGCGCCGGCGATCAAGCTGGCGGAGGAGGGTTTCGCCATCTCGCCGCGCCTCAACGGCCTGCTGGCGCAGGAGATGAATCTCGGCAAGGACGCCCGTGCCGCCGCCTATTTCTACGAGGCCGACGGCAAGCCCAAGCCGGTCGGCACCACCCTGAAAAATCCGGCTTTCGCCTTGACCTTGCGCGCCATCGCCGGGCGCGGCGCCGACGCCTTCTATGAGGGCGCGATCGCCGAAGACATCGTCGCGACAGTGACCGGCCACAAGGATAATCCCGGCGACATCACGCTCGCCGACCTCGCCGCCTACAAGGTCGAGGAGCGTGCCCCGCTCTGCGGCCGCTATCGCGCCTATACGCTCTGCGGCATGGGCCCGCCGAGCTCGGGCGCCATCGCCGTGCAGCAGATCCTCGGCATGCTGGAAACCAAGGACATCGCTCGGGCTGGAGCGGGCGCGGAAGCCGCCCACTGGTTCGCCGAGGCCGGCAAGCTCGCCTTCGCCGACCGGGCGCTCTATCTCGGCGATCCCACCTTCGTCAGCGTCCCGACCAACGGCCTGATCGACGAAGCGTACGTCCGCGAGCGCGCCAAACTGATCAACCCGGACAAGGCGATGGGCAAGGCCAGCGCCGGCACCCCGCCGAACAAGCGCGCCTTCCTGTTCGCGCCATCCGAGGGCGTCGAGAACGGCACCAGCCATATCTCGGTGATCGACGCCGCCGGCAACGCGGTCTCGATGACCACGACGATCGAGGACGGCTTCGGCTCGCGCTTGATGACCAAGGGCGGCTTCCTACTCAACAACGAGCTGACCGATTTCTCCTTCGCGCCCACCGAAGACGGCAAGCCGGTCGCTAACCGGGTCGAGCCTGGCAAGCGGCCACGGTCCTCGATGGCGCCGACCATTGTCTTCGACGCCTTCGGCCGGCTCTACGCCGTCACCGGCTCGCCCGGCGGCAGCCAGATCATCGGCTACGTCGCCAAGACGCTGGTCGCCTTGCTCGATTGGAAGATGGACCCGCAGCGCGCCGTCGACCTCGCCAATTTCGGCAATCGCAACGGCCCGACGGAACTGGAGAAGGGCACCGAAGCCGAGCCCTGGAAGGCGGCGCTCGAAGCCAAGGGCCATGAGATCAGGCTGATCGAGATGATCTCGGGCATCCAGGCCATTGTCAAGACGCCGGAAGGCTATCTCGGCGGCGCCGACGGCCGGCGTGAGGGCGTCGCGATCGGGGACTGAGCTTCATCAAGCTGTCATAGGGCGGGCGCTGGGTGACGGTCCTTTCCCCGGGACAACCGCTATGCGCATCACCGCCTCAGCCCTGCTGACCGCAGCTCTCCTTCTCGTCGCCCCGGCCTGGGCCGGCGAGGGCAAGCCCTTCGCCACTGCCGAGACCATAGACCTTCTCACCCTGCTGAAGCCGCCGCCGGCCAATGACTCCGCGCAGACCAGGGCCGAGCTCGCCGAGGTCCTCACCATCCAGGTCACCCGCACGCCTGCGATGGAAGCGCAGGCGCAAGCCGATGTGGTCGAGGATGTCTGGCGCTTCTCTGATGTGATGGGTCCCGCCTTCAAGCCGGAGGCCCTGCCGGCCTTCTCGGCCTTCTTCGACCGCGTCGTCGCGACCGAAGGCGCCGTCGTCGATCCCGCCAAGGACAGCTGGAAGCGCCCGCGCCCGCATCAGTACAGCCCACTGGTGAAGCCGGTGGTGAAGATGTCGAATTCGGGCGCCTACCCATCCGGCCACACCACCGTCGGCACGCTGATGGGCATCGTGCTCTCGAACATGGTGCCGGAGAAGCGGACGGAGATCATGGCTCGCGCCTGGGCCTATGGCGAGAACCGCATCGTCGGCGGCATCCATTTCCGCGCCGATATCGAGGCCGGCCGTATCGCCGGCAGCGTCATCGCCGCCCGGATCATGGAACAGCCGGACTTCCGCACCGAATACGCCGCGGCCCGCACCGAGCTGCGTAAGGTGCTCGGCCTCTGAACTAGCTCTGTCGCGGCAGATCGGGGCGGTCGGCCTTTTCGCCACCCGCCCCGCGTCCGGCGATCAGCCAATAGACAAAGCCAGTGGCGGCGCCGACCAGAAAGAGCGCTGAGACGACCTGCATCTCGCCGGCGCTCGGCGCCCTCGCCATGCCGAGCATGGCGAGCGGCAGCAAGGCCGCCAACAGGCCGGTGAGACCGCTCTGGATCAGGCCGCTGCGGAAGCGGAAGAGCTCGGACGCGATCGCGACCAGCACCACCGGCAGCACCAGGATGGCGAAGCCGAGCCGGCCGAGCAGGGAGAACGCCGCCTGCGCCGTCGGACCGGGATCGAAGCCGCGTTCGGCCTGGTCGAACAGCGTCGAAAGCAATCGATCGAAGCCGCCGCCGATCAGCAGGCCGAGATCGGGCGAGGCGACGCCGGCGATCAATAGCGCGACCAGCCCGGAGCCAACCGCAAACAGCAGCGCGAACGGGATCAGCAGCAGCCAGCGCAGCATTTTAGAGCCTCTAGTGCGCGGCCGCCGCAGCGTCGACTTCGCCCTGCTCCAGCATCAGCCGGGCCCGGGCCGAGAGCTTCTCGGTCTCGCTCTTGAGCTGGCCGCAGGCGGCGAGGATGTCGCGCCCGCGCGGCGTGCGCACCGGCGAGGCATAGCCTGCCTTGAAGACGATCTCGGAGAAGCGCTCGATCCGCTCCCAGTCCGAGCACTCGTAGCGGGTGCCAGGCCAGGGATTGAATGGGATCAGGTTGATCTTGGCCGGGATGCCCTTGAGCAGGCGCACCAGCTCGCGCGCCTCGGCGTCGCTGTCGTTGACGCCCTTGAGCATCACATACTCGAAAGTGATGCGCTTCGCGTTCGACAGGCCGGGGTAGTTCCGGCAGGCCTCGAGCAGGTCCTTGATCGGATACTTCTTGTTGAGCGGCACCAGTTCGTTGCGCAAATCGTCGCGCACCGCATGCAGCGAGATCGCCAGCATCGTGCCCATGTCCTCACCGAGCGGGCCGATCTGCGGCACCACGCCCGAGGTCGAGACGGTGATGCGCCGGCGGCCGAGCGACAGGCCCTGATCGTCGGTGATCACGCCGATCGCATCGCGCACGCCATCGAAATTGTAGAGCGGCTCACCCATGCCCATGAAGACGATGTTCGAGACGAAGCGCCCGCCATCATTGGGAACGAAGGCGCCGTCAGGCGCGCTGCGGTTGGGGAAATCGCCGAGCCGGTCGCGCGCCACCATCAATTGCGTGACGATCTCTTCGGTCGTCAGGTTGCGGACGAGCCGCTGCGTGCCGGTATGGCAGAACGTGCAGGTCAGCGTGCAGCCGACCTGGCTGGAGACGCAGAGCGTGCCGCGGTCGACCTCGGGGATATAGACGCACTCGATCTCGGCACCGCGATCGCGCGGGCCGGTCGGCGCCATGCGCAGCAGCCATTTGCGGGTGCCGTCGCTGGAGACCTGCTCGGCGGTGACTTCCGGCAGATCGAGCGAGAAATGCTCGGCGAGCTGGGCCCGCAGGCCCTTGCCGATCGTCGTCATCTCCTGGAAGTCGCGGACGCCGTAGTGGTAGATCCAGTTCCAGAGCTGGCCGACGCGCATGCGCCGCTCCTTCTCGGGAACGCCGATCTCGGCCAGCGCCTCGGCCAGGCCAGCGCGCGTACGCCCGGCCAGCGAAGGCCGCCGCACAACAGGTTCAGCCGCCAAAGGGGCGGCGTCGGCAACAGAAAGATTCATCGGAACTCGGCTCGCAACGGGCGATATCACCCGGAATTGGCCGCCTCATAGCACGATGGCGACCAATCGCGAAATTATCTTACTTGCAGGCCTCCTCGGCCCGCTTGACGATCTGCGAGATGCCGGCGAGCGAATACTTGTCGCTGGTCGCATTGCCGCGCTTCGAGGTTCCCTTGATCTCGAGGCCCGAGCCCTTGCGCAGCGCATCGAGCATGCGGCCTTCCTCGGCCGGGTTCTTCAGCCAGACATTCTGGCCCTTGGCGACGAGCGCGAAGCGGTCATTGCCGATGATCGCCTGATGCTCGACATCTTCCTTGAGGTCGAAATTCATGACGAGGCTGATCTCGTTGCGCACACCCTCGCCCGGGCGGCTCGAGATGAACAGCAGGCCCTCGACATCCTTGAGATTGGCCGGCGTGCGGGTTTCGGCCTTGGACAGGGCGTAGCAGATCTTGGAGCGGCCCTGCTGCGAGGAGAAGGCCTGCCATTTGCCGGCCGTCTCCAGCAGGAGCGCCTGGCCCTGCCCACCGGCAGCGGCGGTCTTCGCCGGCGCCGGCTTGGCAGCCGGAGCGCGCTGGGCCTGCGCCGGGGCGGCCGCAAAAGTCAGGGCCGCCAGGCCGAGCAGGGCGGCGGCCAGGGTCTGGCGGCGGGCGGAAGAGGGAGCCGAAATGCGAATCATGGATCGCCAGTAACCAACAAAAACCTTAACGCCGAATGGAGAATGCGCGGGATCGGCGATCCGGATTGACGCAACGCGACGGATAGAATGTCACGATCCTGGCAAAATTGCGAATGCCCGCGGCGGGTTCGCCAGCCGGATGACGCCTTCTGCTTCAATAGTTTAGGCCAAGCGTGCGCCCGGTTCCGTTCGCCTTCCAGCTGTGCCAGCCTTGTGCAACTGCGAAGGAACCGGCCAGGCGGGATGGAGGATCGATGAAAGCGCTGCTGTGCGAAGCCCTCGGGCCGGCGGAGACTCTGGTGATCCGCGACCTGCCCGAGCCGCAGCCCGGCCCCGGCGAGATCGCGATCCGGGTCAGGGCCGCGGCGCTCAACTTCTTCGACACTCTCGTGATCCAGGGCCGCTATCAGGTGAAGCCGCCACTGCCGTTCTCGCCCTCAGCCGAGTGCGCCGGCGTGGTCAGCGCCATCGGCGACGGCGTCAAGGATTGGCGGGTCGGCGAGCGCGTCGCCGCCTGGCTCGGTTATGGCGCGGCGCGCGAGACCGTGGTGGTTCCGACCACGGCGGCGATCCGGATTCCCGACAACCTGAGCGATCAGCAGGCCGCCGGCCTCTTCGTCACCTATGGCACCGCCATGCACGGGCTGATTCAGCGCGGCGCCATCCAACCGGGCGAGACGCTCGCCATTCTCGGTGCCGCTGGCGGTGCGGGCCTTGCCGCGGTCGAGATCGGCGCCCTGCTCGGCGCGCGCGTGATCGCCTGCGCCTCCTCGCCGGAAAAACTCGCGCTCGCCCGTGAGCATGGCGCGCAGGAGGGGCTGGACTATGCCGCCGACGATCTCCGGGCCGGCCTGCGGCGCCTTGCGCCCAATGGGCTCGACGCGCTCTACGATACGGTCGGCGGCGAGCTCGCCGAGCCGGCTCTTCGGTCAATGGGCTGGGGCGGGCGCTATCTCGTCGTCGGCTTTGCCGGCGGCGGGATCCCGAAGATCCCGCTCAACCTGCTGCTGCTGAAGGGTTGCGACCTGCGCGGCGTGTTCTGGGGCGATTTCGTCCGGCGCGACCCGGCCGGCCACCGCGCCAATATGGAGCGCCTGCTGGCCTGGGCCGCCGCCGGCCAGATCCGCGCCCATGTCCATGGCGCCTATCCGCTGGAGCAGGCGGCGGAAGCGTTGGCGCTGATCGCCGGGCGCAAGGTCCAGGGCAAGGTCGTGCTGATTCCCTGATCGATCAGAGATCGGTCAGCATCTCCTTGGCCTTTTCGCGATGCTGCGGCGTGATCGAGCCGGCGACGGCAGCGAGCGCCGCCGCGATCACCGCGGCATCGTCGGTGAAGCCGAGCAGCGGCATCACATCGGGGATCGCATCGAGCGGCAGCACGAAATAGCCGAGCGCCGCGAGCAGCGTCAGCTTGACGCGCCGCGGCGTCGAAGGATCGCGCGTGCACACCCAGGCCGCGAGCAGATCCTCGGCGAAGGGGATGCGCTTCGCCACCCGCTTCAGCCGGCCGATGAACTCGGACCCGAAGCGCGCCTCGTCGCGCAGGCTGTTGCGGATCGCCGCCATCTCCTCGGCGGTGAAACGCTGGCCGAAACCGAAGCTGTCGCTCATTCCTCTCTCCCTAAGCGAGCTGAATCTCTAGCCCGCCGTCGACGCGAAAATGTGGCCCCGCATGAAGGGCTGCACAAGGGATCGACTCAGAATCGCACGTCGAACCCTCTTGGATGGCGAGCATCGCGCCTCTAAAGCCCATGCGGCAATGTCAAAAGATCAGGGGACGCCATGAAGCTCGACTCCTCCATCGCCGCCATCGTCACCGGCGGCGCCTCCGGCCTCGGCGAAGGCACCGCCCGCATGCTCGCCAGCCATGGCGTCAAGGTCGCGCTGTTCGATCTTAATGCCGAGCGCGGCGAAGCCATCGCCAAGGAGATCGGCGGGCTGTTCTGCCCCTGCGACGTCACCAGCGAGCAATCGGTCGATGCAGCCCTGGAGAAGGCGCGCGCCGCCCATGGCGTCGCCCGCATCGTCGTCAACTGCGCCGGCATCGCGCCGGGCCGCCGCGTCGTCTCGAAGAAGCGCGACACCGGCGAGCTCATCGCCCACGACCTCGCCACCTTCGAGAAGGCAGTCGCGATCAACCTGACCGGCACCTTCCGCCTGATCGCCAAATCGGCGGTGGCGCTCGCCGCGCTCGACCCGGTTACCGAGGATGGCGGCCGTGGCGTCTTCGTCTGCACGGCATCCGTCGCCGCCGAGGACGGCCAGATCGGCCAGGCCGCCTATGCCGCTTCCAAGGCCGGCGTCGTCGGCCTGACGCTGCCGGTCGCGCGCGATCTCGCCGGCGTCGGCATCCGCATCGTCACGATCATGCCCGGCCTGTTCGAGACGCCAATGTTTGCCGGCCTGCCCGACGAGGCCCGCGCCTCGCTCGCCGTCTCCGTGCCGCACCCCTCGCGCCTCGGCCGCGCCTCGGAGTACGCCGCGCTGGTCAAGAGCATTGTCGAGAACGACATGCTGAACGGCACCGCGATCCGCTTGGACGGCGCGATCCGGCTGGCACCGAAATAGGGCGAGAACGTCATGGTCGGGCTTGACCCGACCATCTCAGGCCGGAGGAGGCTCCAAGTGGCGCCTTCTCGTCACGAGATTCTCGGGTTTACGCTTCGCTCCACCCGAGAATGACGAGCTATTCCGCCGCCCCGTCGCGCTTGATCTCATGCTTGAGGATCAGCGGCGTCTGGGCCAGCGCGAAGATCATCGTCAGCGGCATCACGCCCCAGACCTTGAAGGCCACCCAGAAATCCTGGGTCTGCGTGCGCCAAACCACCTCGTTCAGCGCCGCCAGCACGAAGAAGAACAGGCCCCAACGCAGGGTCAGCCTGCGCCAGCCCTCCTCGTCGAGCTGCAGCACGCTGTCGAGCACCAGCGCCAGCAGCGAGCGGCCGAAATAGAGCCCGCCGAGCAGGATGCAGCCGAACAGCGTGTTCACGATGGTCGGCTTGACCTTGATGAAGAAGGCGTCGTCGAGCGCCAGCGTCAGCCCGCCGAACACCGTCACCACCACGGCGTTGACGATCGCCATGCGCGGCAGATGGTTCATCACGATCTTCGACAGTGCCAGCGCGATCAGCGACGCCGCGATGAAGATGCCGGTGGCGACGAAGATGCGCCGGTCCTCGGCGACGCCGAACCAGCGGTCGCCATAGGAATTGGCGAAGAAGAAGATCGCCAGCGGCCCGAATTCGAGCGCGAGCTTCAGAAGCGGATTGATCGGTTTTGCCTCGCTCGGGCTCGCCGCCGTCCCGCTCATGCCGCTTCTCCCAGCCCTGCCACGGCGCGGGCGAAATCGCGCGCCGAGAATGGTTCGAGGTCGTCGACGCTCTCACCGACACCGATGAAATGCACGGGCAGGCCGAACTGGGCCGCCAATGCCACGAGGATGCCGCCGCGCGCCGTGCCGTCGAGCTTGGTCATCACCAGCCCAGTGACACCGGCGGTCTCACGGAAGGCCTCGACCTGGCTGACCGCGTTCTGGCCGACGGTCGCGTCGAGCACGAGCAGCGCCGCGTGCGGCGTCTCTGCGTCCAGCTTGCGGATCACCCGCACCACCTTGGCCAGCTCGTCCATCAGCCCCGTCTTGTTCTGCAGCCGCCCGGCCGTGTCGATCAGCAGCACATCGGTACCCTCGGCCTTGGCCTTCTGCAGCGCCTCGAAGGCGAGCCCGGCCGCATCGGCACCCTGCTGACCGGCGACGACCTGCGCGCCCGTCCGTTCGCCCCAGACCTTGAGCTGCTCGATCGCGGCGGCGCGGAAGGTGTCGCCCGCCGCCATCATCACCGACTTGCCCTCGGCCCGGAACTTGGCCGCGAGCTTGCCGATCGTCGTCGTCTTGCCCGAGCCGTTGACCCCGACCATCAGGATCACGAACGGCTTTTTGGTGGCATCGATCACAAGCGGGGTCGCGACCGGGGTCAGGATCGCCTCAACCTCGCGGGCCAGGATCGCCTTCACCTCCTCCGGCTCGATCTGCTTGTCATAGCGGCCTTCGCCGACCGCCTTGGCGATCCGGGCCGAGGTCGCAAGGCCGAGATCGGCCTGGATCAGGATATCTTCCAGGTCCTCGAGCGTCCCGGCGTCGAGCTTGCGCTTGGTGAAGAGGTCGCCGATGCCGGTGGTGAGCGCCGAGGAAGTCCGCGACAGCCCATCGCGCAACCGGCGCCACCAGCTGCGCTTGGGCTGGACCGGTTCCGGCTGCGTCGATGGCTCCGGCGACGCGATCGGCAGCGGTGCATCCTCGCCGAGCAGGATTTCGGGCGCGACCGGTGCCTCCGGCTCCGCTGCCGGCTCGATCTCCGCCGCAGGCTCGACCGATGGTTCGGGAACAGGAGCAGGCGCCGGTTCCGGCAGCGGCGTTTCCGCCGGCTGATCCAGTCCGAACAGCTTCGAGAAGAAGCCGCGTTTCTTCGGTTCGGTCTCGCTCATCGCGCGTCCTGCCGCTACGAGCGGCGAGCTTCGGGTTGCATGGCGGTGAAGTCTTGGTTTAGCGCAATGCCATGACGAGCCCCGAGCGACCAGCCCTTTCGCAGGACGATCTGCCCTTCGCTTTGCTGCATCGCGACGCGATGATGCTCGTCATCGACAAGCCGGCGGGGCTTCCAGTGCATCGCGGCCCGGCGGCGAAAGGCCGCATCATCCCGGTGCTGACCGATCATCTCGACGTCCTGCGCTTCGGCCTGCCGCGCCGGCCCGAAGCCGCGCACCGGCTCGACAAGGACACCTCCGGCTGCCTCGTGCTCGGCCGGCATCCCCGTGCCATGGCGCAGCTCAACCAGCTTTTTCGCGATGGCCGCATTGAGAAAACCTACTGGGCGGTGATCGAAGGCGATCCAGCCGAGGACGCAGGATTGATCGACCTGGCCTTGGCCAAACGCTCGCCGGAGCGGGGCTGGTGGATGAAGCCGGACCCTGGCGGCCTGCCCTCGCAGACGCGCTATCGCGTGCTCGGCCGCGGGCGGGACGAGACGGGTCCGCTCGCATGGCTGGCCATGGAGCCGCTGACGGGACGCACCCACCAACTGCGGGTCCATTGCCAGGCCTCCGGCTGGCCGATGCTCGGCGACGAGATCTATGGCAACGCGCCGCGCGAGGGCGGCCCGGGCCTGCAGCTCCACGCCCGCTCCATCACCGTGCCGCTCTATCGCAAGCGCGAGCCTATCCAGGTCGAGGCGCCACCCCCGCCGCATATGCTCGCAGCGCTCAGGGCCTGCGGCTGGAAGGAAGACGGCTAATTCGTCAGCGCGTCGATCGCCCGCGCCAGCTTGACGTCGAACTCGGTCAGCCCGCCCGCATCATGCGTGGCGAGCGTCACCTCGACCGTCCGGTAGACATTCGACCATTCGGGATGATGGTCCATTTTCTCGGCCACCAGCGCGACCCGGGTCATCCAGCCGAAGGCCTCGTTGAAATCGCGGAAGACGAAGCGTTTCGTCAATGCCTCACGCCCTTCGGCGAGCTTCCAGCCCGTCAGCGTCACCAGCGCCTCGTCGCGAGCCTCGGCACTCAGTCGCTTGGGCATGATCATCATCTCCGCTGGAAATCATTGCGATAGAGGCGATTCGGGTAGGACGGTCCGAGCGGGTAGGCCGCTTCGAGGACATAAGGCCCACCGCCGATCGAATCGCGCGAGGACATCAGAGCGAATCGCCGCGCCGTGAAGGTGATCGGCCGGACGATCGGATGCATCGCGAGATAATGCGCGACATCGACCGGCGAGGTGTCGCGCAGCCGCGCCAGGGTGACATGCGGCACGAATTTTCGCGCCTCGGGGGGCAGGCCGAGCCGGCGCATCAGCCG
>Ga0102589_1004210_pt1 | contig 13824 bp, 12 predicted proteins | sample AraplaMF_Col_mLB_FD_76858 | JGI IMG/M metagenome (GOLD analysis project Ga0102589, IMG submission 76858) | Arabidopsis root microbial communities from the University of North Carolina, USA - plate scrape MF_Col_mLB | ecosystem: Host-associated > Plants > Roots > Endosphere | place: USA... | reverse complement strand
TGAAAGTTACTTGAGCGGGATTTCCCTCACTATTTGTAGCTTCTACATATTGCCAATAAAAAGGTCGATTCATTATTCTTTTATCAATATCAACGGTTAATTGTACTGTAAGATAATGATGGTCTTCTCCTAAAATAGGGCAATCATTTTCATTAAAAAATTGGCGTAAATAACTATGAACTTGCTGTGGATACATGGTCCTTCTCCCTCACACTATACAGATTCTTTAAAGTTAGATAGAATCGCATCTAAATCGCCTACTACCTTTTCGAACACATCAATTTTCGTATGAAGTAATGCTAATATTTTCTCTTCAATCGTATTGGCAATAGCTAGATTATAAATATGAACATCATGCTCCTGCCCTAATCGATGCACACGCCCAATTCGCTGCTCTAGCTTCATAGGGTTCCAGGGCAAATCATAGTTAATGACATGATGGCAAAATTGAAGGTTAATCCCCTCGCCACCTGCCTCTGTCGCGATTAGAACCTGTGCCCTTTCCTTAAAAAGATGCTTCATATAATCACGTTTGCTTTTATTATATTTACCGTTGAACAAGACACTCGTAATACCGTTAGAATGTAAATACCATTGCAAGTAAATTTGAGTAGCTCTATACTCTGTAAAAATAATCACTTTATCCTTAGCCTGTTCGACTATTTCAAGGGTCTTTTTCGCCTTCGAATTCACTTCTAAGGCCATTAATTTTGCTAGTATTTCTTCAATTTCTTGCGATTGCGCATTGTCTTCAAGCATTTTAGATAATGTTAAACCTGTTGCTTCCTTGCTACTACACATTTCCTTTTGCAATGTAATCTTTGAAAAAGATGCTGTATTTTGAAGAGTTCCGAGCAGATTATAAACTTCCTCTTCTTCCTTCGTGAATTGAATCGGAATAATTTGAACACGTCGATTTGTCCAATCAATACCTGTGTCCTCTCTCCTATTCCTCACCATCACCTGATTCACTAATTCCTTTAAATAATCATCATGCTCTAAGTCATGCTTACTTGCCGAGAATGCAGATTGAAATGTATCATAATTACCAAGGTGACCAGGCTTAAGTAAAGAAATAAGATAAAATAATTCAAAGACATCGTTTTGAATCGGCGTTGCCGTTAATAATAAACAAAACTTTTTCTTTAAACTTTGTACGAATTCATAAATTTGTGTTTTATGATTTTTGAGTTTATGAGCCTCGTCTATAATTATCATGTCGTAATTCTGCTCATAAATACGCTCTTTGTGAGGGCTTTTCTTTGCCGTATCCATACTCATAATAAGGACATCATGGCGCTCAATCTGAACATTTTTTTTATAAGCTACTGCCGGAATGTGGAACTTTATATTTAATTCTTCAACCCACTGATTAATAAGAGATGCTGGAGCTAATATTAATGCTTTTTTAACGAGGCCTCGAATCAAATATTCTTTTAAAACTAAACCTGCTTCAATTGTTTTACCAAGACCTACTTCATCAGCTAAAATCGCTTTACCATTCATACGTTCAATAACAGTCTCTGCTGCTTCCAACTGGTGCTTAAGCGGTTTTAAATTTGGTAAATACTTTGTTGCCTGTAAACCTGTGAAATCAGGAATTAACTTCATTTTCACAATTTCATAATTCATCTTGTACAATGTCCAACTATCCCATTTTTCAAGTTCATTCAATTTATTGATAAAGCCTTCTTCCCATTCGGACGACCTTTCTATTTTCATGATCAACACCTCATGCCATTATTTCTAGTTTAGGTTGTCCAAAAAAGAGAAAGCTATGTTAAGGTTTTCGAAAGAAAAATTAAATAATTAAAGTTTACTCCTGCAAAGCTAGTAGTTGATATCCATTCCGGCTGGGCGCTTTGTGCTGTCGCTTCGCTTTCGCACAGTTAAAACATTTGTTGCTGTCGCGCAGAGTAAAGCTTCCTAGGAGCGTTCTATGAGCTGCTAATCCCCAAGGAGTCGCCAAGCTTCCACTCCAATCGACTTACATTTTTTCTGCAAAGTTCTATTGCATATACTCCATGATTACCGCGTCTGTAATATTATTACTATGCAAATCCAATCCCTGTTTAAAAATTAAACATATAGTACCCTTAATTTTGTGCAATTTAAAAGGATAATGGTATTAATATAGTCTTTTTATTTTCTTACTTTTTTCATACAATTAAAGAAGTATTACTTTCCAAAAAATTACGTTTATAGAAGAACGGGATTAAGTCCAGTTTAACAGGACTTACATATACTAGGAGGTTATTATGAAAATTCTTGAAGCATTAACAATGTCAATCCCTTACATGCATTTAGCTTTGAAGGGCGAGTCCATGATTGGATTAGTAGATAAAGAGAGTGAAACTATTATTGCTTATTTACCTGGGAAACGGATAGATTCTGGTTATAAGATTGGACAAAAACTTCTCCCACAGGATGCAATTTTACATCTTCCACTTAAAGGAATAAGCACTGATGAACCTGTACCAAAAGAATTTTATGGTGTGGAGTTTAACGCATTTTCTTTTCCCGTTCGTGAAAATGGGCATATCGTAGGTGCGATGGCCTTTGGAATACCTATTGACAACTCTCTCAAAATGGAGAAATATATTGCTACTATGAATGACATTATCCAAAACCTACAGGATAAAGTACATACAATTGCCTCTCAATCGGAGGAGCTAGCTGCAACTAGCGAGGAAATTAATAAGCAAACACAATTTGCTTTAGAGGATGCTGAAAAAACAAATGGTATCACCGATTTAATAAAAAATATTTCGCGTCAAACCAATTTACTCGGATTAAATGCATCGATTGAGGCAGCACGAGCAGGTCAGCATGGTGCCGGATTTAATATAGTCGCACAAGAAGTTCGCAAGCTTTCTACTGAAACAACTACTGCTACCGATAACATTGAATCCTCGCTTCGAAGCATCAATCATAATCTTGAGAATTTAAAGCAAAACATGACTCAAATAAATGGTGCTACAAACGAACAAGCACAACTAGTTCAGGACTTTAGTGAAATTATTGATGAGCTTAATGCGCTTAGTATGGAAATGAAGGGTTTTATGTCTAAAGAAATGAAATAAAATCAACGGAAAAATCCGCCTCACTTTCTGTGGTCAATCCAGAGCCACATAAGTCTGCGCGGATTTTTTCATTTGGGCACTTTCGAAATAATTACTGAACAACGAAAACAATCCTAAAAATTTACAAAATATACGATATGATTACTTTTTGGTACACTATTGAAAAAAGCAAAAATGAGGTTTACATGAAAAGGAAAATATTTATTTTACACGAGATTTATGGCGTCAACGATTTTATAAAAATGCAAGCTGAAGCATACAGTAACGCCAACACTACTGTTGAGTGCATTTCTTTATATTCAGATAATAGAATATTTCCATATGAACAAGAACAGGAAGCCTATGAGTATTTCATAAGCGAGGTTGGCTTTGATTCTCCCCTCGAAAAATTAACTAAGATAATATTAGAAGCTAGGACACATTATGATGAAGTGCTGTTAATCGGATTTAGTGTAGGTGCAACTTTAGCTTGGAGACTATCAACGCTACCATTACAAGGAGTCGTTTGCGTTTACGGTTCACGCATTCGCCAATACTTGGACGTAATCCCTTCTTGTCCGACACTCGTTATATTACCAAGTCATGAAAAAAGTTTTAATGTCCATGAATTAAAAGAAACACTCGATGCATTCCCATCTGTTCTTACGAGACAATATCTAGGTCAGCATGGTTTTATGGACTTTTATAATGCAAACTATTGTAATGAAAGTTATTTACAAGTACAGGCTAAAATCTCGCAATTTTTCGAAATCAAACGAAGTCAAGGAGGACAAAGCAATGCACCAAAATGAAAGCATAATTATTGACCCTTATATAGAAGGAGGGAATGTAATTTATCCAAACTTTCACCTCTCTTTGCAGCCTGGTATTATTATCGGTATCTATACCGATGTGTCAAAAATACATACATTAATGCAGTGGTTTACGAAGCAAAATAATACGTATACACATTTTCGTGAAAATGCCTTGTATGAGCGACTGACGGTTCGAGAATATATCAAATTTTGCTTAAAGCTTTTCAATACTTCTTCCGAAAATATGGAAGATCTATTAAAACTATTCGCTTTAACGGAGCAAAAGAACAATAAAATCAGCAAACTTTCAAATGGAGAAAAACAACGTTTAAAACTGATTCATACATATCTCAATCAGGCACAGATACATGTTTTAGAAGAACCATTCCAAAACCTAGATGAGTTTTCCAAGCAAAAAGTCATACAGTTATTGGATACCCTTCAAAAACAGAATAAAACAGTCGTTTTACTATCCAACAATTTTGAGGATTTAATTATTTCAAGTACAGAAATACATAGATTGGATACAATGGGCTTACATGCATTAGATGTTAAAGAGGATGAAACAGAATCAGCTTCCCCCTCTCAAGAAAACGTACCCATTCGGCTAGATAAAATTCCTACGAAGAAAAATGATAAGATCATTTTATTTAATCCCCCTGAAATCGATTATATCGAAAGTGTTGAGGGTGTTGTTTCACTGTATGTTACAGGTGAAGCCTATCCATGTACATTATCATTAAACGAACTTGAGCAAAAATTGACACCGTTCGGCTTCTTTAGAAGTCATCGCTCTTATATCGTTAACTTACAAAAGGTACGGGAAATCATTACGTGGACTCGCAATAGCTACAGCCTAGCCTTAAATAGCAATGAAAAGACCATAGTGCCTTTGTCGAAAAATAAGCTCGCAGATTTAAAGGAAATACTCGGAATTTAGTAGATTTCCCAGGAAATAAACGACTCCTGTCAGCTGAAATATTTCTCCACTAAAGGTCATTTTACTGCTTTTCACCTGTAAATTAATGTTGATATCCTTATTGTCTCTTATAGTGTAGATATCAACAACAACACAGGGAGGTTTTCAAATGAACACAGTGATCGATGTTCAGCATTTGAAAAAAACATTTAATAAGGAAGCAGCATTAAAGGATGTTTCATTTACCATTCAAAAAGGAGAAATATTTGGCTTTCTTGGACCTAGTGGTTCTGGAAAAACGACTACTATTAAAATATTAACAGCACAAACTGAAAAAACTGCAGGCGATGTTTTACTATTTGGTCGCCCAGCAAGTGAGATGAAACAAAGTAATAATCGTAAACGCTTCGGTATTTTAACAGATAATAGTGGACTATATACGCGACTTTCAATCGAGGAGAATTTAATACTATATAGTAATTTATATCAATTACCTAAATCAGCTGTAAAAGAGGCATTGGATTTTGTTAATTTATACGGTGATCGTAAAAAGAAAATTAGTCAGCTTTCTAAAGGAATGATGCAACGTGTTACGCTTGCTCGTGCCATCATGCATAAACCAGAACTATTATTTTTAGATGAACCAACTTCTGCACTCGATCCTGTCAATACACAGCATATTTATAATGGCTTACGTAAATTAAACGAGATGGGTACGACAATATTTTTAACAACACATGATATGAGTGAAGCCGAAGTACTTTGTGATCGTGTAGCCTTCTTACATAAAGGTAAAATTCGAGCAATTGGTGCGCCAAAGGATTTGAAAAAAGAGTTTGGCGATGAATCTATTACAGTCGAATTAAAAAACGGTGCTTGCGAAGTCATTCAAAATGGAGAACAGGATGCTGAAAAACTGTATCATTGGATGCAATCTAACGAAGTTTCTCGCATTTATACAAACGAGCCAACACTAGGTACTATTTTTATGCAAATAACAGGGAGTGATTTAGTATGAACATTTCAATGACACGTATTCAAGCTATTTTAATGAAGGATTATAAGGAATTTTCTCGTAACTATGCGGTATCCATTATGGTACTTATGCCACTTGCTTTGGCATTTTTATATAATAAATCAGGTGCTAATACTATCAACACCTATTTCCTTGCAATTAATATGGCATTTACTCTGGTGACTGCTTATGTACAATGCTGTCTAATTGCAGAGGAGAAAGAAAAAAACACGCTTCGTAGTCTCATGCTTTCCCCTGCTTCACTTGGCGATATATTAATTGGTAAAAGCTTGTTCGTCTTTATCCTTACAATGGTAATTGTAGCATTGACTATTTTCATTGTTGGCTATAGCCCAGCTAATCTTTTCATCTTAGCTATTGCTTTAATACTTTCGACTGTGTTCTATATTGCAATAGGAACATTGTGTGGATTATTCGCCAAAACAGTTATGGAAGGATCTCTTATCATTCTACCTGTTATCTTTATTTTTGGGTTTGGCTCTTTTGCCCTAGCATTATCGTCTGCCTTTCCTATTTTAAAAATCGCAGAGTGGTTACCAAGTTCTCAATTGGCGCAATTAGCAGAAGCTCTAGAAGGTACATACACAACAATGGACGTCATTATTCCAATAGCTACTATCATCGCATGGTCAATAGTAACTTGGATTGTAGTAGGATATATTTATAAAAAAAGAATGGTCGACTAATGACCATTCTTTTTTAGTATAATAATTTTTATCCCATTTTCTCGGTAACGTCAATTAGCAACTGCTGCAAATGCTTTTTCACTTGTGGCCATTCTTGTAAAGTAATGCTGTACATCACGGTATGACGAGTTGTACCATCCTTACGCACCATATGATTACGTAGGACCCCCTCTTTTGTTGCTCCTAGACGCTCAATCGCCCTTTGCGAGCGGATATTTTCATGATCAGTTTTAATTTGTACACGCTGTAGATTTAATACCTCAAAGCAGTATTGTAATAATAAATATTTGCAATTCGTATTAATAGCCGTACGCCAAAAAGCAGGTGAAATCCATGAAGTTCCTATTTCAAGCCGTTTATGTGTTTCATCAATATCCATAAATCGAGTAGAACCGATGATTTGTCCAGATTTTTTATCCACAATTACGAATGGGAACTCGGTTTTTTCTCGTTTTGTTAATAATGCCTTATCCACAAATTTATTCACATCGTCCATCTTCTCTATTTCTGTGGACATGTATGACCAAATCTCTGGATAACTACCAGCCTCGAATATTCCTTGCCTATCCTCTTGTGCTAATGGCTTAAGAAATACGACCTCATTTTCTAGCGCTATAAAATTCATATTGCCTCACTCCTTTTCAATATTTAACGATAATTTTGATATGATAGATAGAACCAATTTTCAAAAAATAAACCATACCAGGAGGTGCAATGTTTGGAATTATCGATTTCATTTACTGGAGATTCACCGAAGTACGTGCAAATTTACGAAGAAATAAAGCAAACCATTTTAAGTAAGAAACTAATGGCCGACGAGCAATTACCTTCTAAACGGACACTTGCGAAAACGCTTGACGTTAGTGTCCATACAATTAAGGAAGCTTATGAGCAGCTACTAGCTGAAGGTTATATCTATAGTAAGGAACGCTCTGGCTATTTTATAGCACCTTTTGAATTTGAATGGGGACAGCAGCGAAAACAGCACATATCCACAGCTGTAACTTCAACTACATATACTATAAAATTTGATTTCAATAACGGACATGTGGATAAGGAGGCTTTTCCATTCTCCAGCTGGCATAAGCTGTTGAAAAAGCACTTCAATGTGGATAATTTAACGACAAGTCCTTGGCCAGGAGAAGCTATATTACGGACGGAAATCGCTCGTTATGTTGAACGATCCAGAGGCGTTACTTGTGAGGCATCACAGGTATTTGTTTATAGCGGAACACAAAACCAGCTTCAAGCTCTATGTCACTTTTTTGGTCCAAAAGCACATGTCGGTTTAGAAGAGCCCGGCTTTAAAAGAGTACGTGCAACATTACAACAATGCGGACTAACAACTCATGCAATTCCTGTTGATAACTCAGGGGTTGCTATACCGAAAAAATCAATCCACATGTTATACACAACACCCGCACACCAGTTTCCACTAGGTATGGTTATGCCTGTTGAACGGCGTGTAGCACTTTTGCAATGGGCTACTGCTGAGAAGGCCTATATTATTGAGGATGACTATGACTCAGAATTTCGTTATAAGGGGCTCCCTATCCCCTCTTTAGCAAAAATGGATCAGCTGCAACGCGTTATTTATTTCGGAACCTTTTCCAAAACGCTGATCCCATCGCTGCGCATAAGTTACATGATTTTGCCTAAATCGTTAGTCGAAGATTTTATTCATTTTAATCAAGAACAAAAATCTGTTGTCTCCAAAATAGATCAGCTTGTATTAGCTGATTTTATTGCTCAAGGTCTATTTGATAAGCATTTAGCCAAAATGCGCACTATTTATCGTAAAAAGCAACAGACATTACTAACAGCTATTAACACACATTTTTCGAATGAATTCGAAGTAATTGGTGAAAAATCTGGACTACACATCGTTATGAAGTTACCAAAAAGGCTTTCTGAACAGGAGGCGATTAGGCTTGCGCAGGAGGACGGTATCAAAGTCTACCCATGTTCAACCTCCTATCAACACGACTCTGAACATGCTATGGTCATTATAGGCTATGGCGGACTTACCCTTGAGCAAATCAAAGTAGGTATCGCGTTACTTGCAACAATTTGGCAATCATCCACACCCGCTTAATTTCAAAAAATTATAAAACTATCGAAACCTTTTTAAAAATTTTCTCGTATTTAAACTAAATGCACATATAAGGGGAATAGAAAAAATGGAGAATCTCGAGCAATTAGAAAAGCATTTGCAAGAAATTCAAGCGTGGGAGAAAGATCAAAAGGACTTGTGGTTTTGGGAGAAACTAGGTCGCATTCCGTTTAAAATCTTAGATAAAATGACGCCTGCCTTTCTTCAAAATAAGATAGCGTTATTAGTTGATGAATTAGGGAGCTATATTCAATCAGGTGGGCAATACTTAATTAATGAACAGGCTATGCTGCAAAAAATACGTAACAATTCTTCGTTTCATGATATTTTTGCTATATCTGATATAGGACAAATCCCATTGGAAGATATGATTGCTCTAAGTGACAAACTTCAAAATGAACGCGTAAAATTAGCAACAGTACAAGGTGCTTCTACCGGCTTTGGTGGTATCTTTACACTGGCTATAGATATTCCTTTTATTTTAGGAATGGCTTTAAAAACATTGCAAGAGATTGCGATCTTTCACGGCTATAATCCAAACGATAAAATGGAACGAATTTTCATCGTTAAATGTCTCCAATTCTCCTCTGCTGATATTGTCGGCAAAGAAGCTATATTGAAGGAGCTTTCTTCTATGCATACGACGAATCATGCAGCGGAGGATATGATTTCACAACTGCAAGGTTGGCAGGAAGTATTTTTTACGTATCGCGATCAATTCGGTTGGAAAAAGCTGTTTCAAATGATTCCGGTAGCTGGGATGATTTTCGGTGCCTATGCAAATAAAGGAATGATTCAAGACGTTGCCGAGGCAGGAATTATGCTCTATCGCAAACGACGTATATATGAAAAAATCAATGAACTAGACAAGCAATAACACTAACTATGCCGATATAAAAAAGATGACTTTGCATATCAGAGTCATCTTTTTATTGCTTATTCAATATTTATATCTTCACTAGAATTCGATTACTTTATATTTTAATTAATATTTTCCCTTGATGCTGGCGACTTTCCATCAAATCATGGGCTTTCTGCATGTCCTCTAATTTAAAGATCTTCGCAATAGGTACTTGGAAGCTCTCTTCCTTCAACAATGCAAATATCTCCTGGGTAACTTGTTGTAGCATTTCTGGCTTGGAAGCTCGAGTCGTTCCTAGGCTAAAACCTTTCACATTACGGCAGCTATTATGTAAATCAGATGTTTTTATATTACCTGCTTTACCACCACTATTTCCAAATTGCACGAGCGTCCCATACGGAGCTAAACAGTGAAAGCTCTCTTCCGTAATATCTCCAGCGATAGAGTCAAAAATAATGTTTACACCTTGACCATCTGTATATTCATTGACTTGCGCACTAAAATTATCGTTTGTCAGTACATGGTGGGCACCTAGCTCATAGGCAATTGTCGCTTTTTTCATATCACTGACTGTACCAATAATTTTTTCGGCACCTAGCTTTTTCGCCATTTGAATAAGCATTGTCCCTACCCCACCAGATGCAGCATGAATTAATACGCTATCAGTTGTATGAATTGGAGCGATTTGATGCGTTAAGAGATAGGCTAAAAACAAAACTGTTGGCGCAGCAGCTACCTTCTCCAAAGGGACATCATTTGGAACTTTGAAGACAAGCTGCTCTTTCGCCACCACATATTCTGCATACGCTCCATCTTTCGGGAATGCAATAACAACATCCCCAGCTTTAAATGCACTATTTTCATCAAAAACCTCTTCAACGACACCAGCTACATCTAAACCGAGTATCATCGGAAAATTTGCTTTTGCTTTATTACCTGTTCTATTTTTTATATCGGCAAAATTCACACTCGTATATGTCGTACGTATTAATACTTCCCCTGCTGAAATAGTCGGCTTTGTACATTCTACGTACTTTAAAACATCCGAAGCACCAAACTCATTAATAATCACAGCCTTCATAAATTTCTCCCTCCTTGTTATAGTTAGATTATAAAATAAAAAAAGAAATAAATGGAGGTGCTTCCATGAAAATCAAACCAAGAAAAGAGCAATACGACGATATTCCATACAATTACTTTGATAACAAAAATGACAAGGTGTGCTTTATGTTCTCTGGCACAGGCTATACGTATGAAAAACCACTTCTTTATTATTCTACTGAGCTTATGCTGGAGCTTGGCTATGATGTTGTACAAGTTTGCTATACGTTTGATTCGCAACAATTTGAACAGGAGCCAGAAGCTATTTCAGCAATGGTTTATAATGCCGCAAACCCTATTGTGGAATATATTTTAAGCACAAAATCTTATGCCGAAGCTGTATACATAGGAAAATCACTCGGAACATTACCGATCACGGATTTTTATATGCAGCAAATGTCATCCGTTCCTTCTCGTTATATGCTTTTGACACCCCTACTGTCACTTGATCATGTGATGGAAAATTTACTTGGAAAGCAGGCATTTCTAGCAATCGGTACTGCTGATCCTCATTATTCTAAAGATAGATTAGGATCACTTTCTTCATTAGAGCTTACTATTGTAGAAAATGCTGACCATTCTCTTGAAATAAAAAATCATACAGTGGAGTCAGTCATCATTTGTCAGTCGCTATTAACAGCGCTTAAAACTTATCTTCAATAAGAATAGCTGAACCTTTTCGTGAAATATCGGAATCACCTCTGGATTTATCATAATGTTTTAAAAATTCATCGGAACCATTTACCAAAATTATGAATATGTGCTACACTATCAAAAATACATTGAAGAGAAGAGTAAATAAGGCTGTTCTTCCCAGAGAGCTCGGGTTGCTGAAAACGAGTAAGAACGAATTATTGAAACAAGCCTCGGAGTAGCGCATTGGATTTCTGTTTGAATGATGGTGCGACGGGAACTCCCGTTACAGAGAAACAGTATAAGCATACGTATTTATGCCGTACTGAAAAGACTATTATGGTGACATAATAGTGAACTAGGGTGGCACCACGTGAGTATAAATTCCACAATCTCGTCCCTAAGACAAATCGTCTTGGGGGTGAGATTTTTTTGTTTTAGTTACTTGTCATAACTACAAGGAGGAATTTATATGGGCGTGAATAAATTAATAGAAACGTGGCGTTATCCGGTAATATTATTGTTTAGTATTGGTGTTTCCAGCGTCGGAAGCTGGATATATTTTATAGCTCTAAATCTAATTGTTTTAAACCTTACAGGATCCGCTATCGCTGTGTCTTGCTTATATATCGTTAGAGCCTTATCCAAACTTTTCGCCAGTTTTTGGTCAGGTAGTTTGATAGATCGTTTAAATAAAAAACACCTCATGATTGTTCTCAACCTTTTCGAATCTTTACTAATTGTCACACTACCTTTCTTCTCTACTTTGACTTGGATATATTTCATGGTCTTTGTTATCACAATAGCTAGCTCTATTTATCATCCGACTTCCATGACTTACATTACGAAATTGATACCAGTTGTACAAAGAAAACGTTTTAACTCGCTTCGTAGTTTACTTGATTCCGGCGCATTCGTAACCGGACCAGCCATTGCAGGACTACTCTTTACGATTGGATCGCCTAATATGGCAATTTACTTGAATGCTATTGCTTTATTTTTATCAGCTTGTATTACATTTAAAATGCCTAATGTTGAGGCTAAGCAACAACTGGCAAGTAAGACTGATGCGAAATTCTCCTACAAGGTTTTATTTAGTGATTGGAAGCTTGTAATAAAATTTAGCCATAAAAATCCTTATATTATGATGGTCTATCTTTTATTTAGTGCAATGATTGTCATGATGACTGCGACAGATTCTTTAGAAGCTGCTTTTGCTACTCAAGTACTATCATTATCCGAAGGTGAATACGGTGTTTTGGTGGGCATAGCAGGGGCTGGAGTATTAGTTGGTTCTTTAATGAATACAGCCATCGTTGAAAAAATACCAACTGCTTGGCTTATAGGTTTGGGGTCATTAATAACAGCATTAGGTTATTTAATTTTCACATCCTCTTATACATTTCTTATCGCTTCTTTAGGATGCTTTATTTTGTCCTTTGCGATGGCCTTTGCCAATACAGGCTTCCATACGTTTTATCAAAACAATATTCCTGTCGATAGCATGGGGAGAATAGGCAGTATTTATGGTTTTGTAGAAGCCTTGTTCATTATTATCATCACAGCCATCTTTGGCGTTGCCGCTGAAATTATATCTATTCGATATGTTGTTGTATGTGCAGCCACTATCATGTTTGTGGTAGCATTTGTACTGCTAATTTTTAATGTTCAACCTTCAAAGGCCAGATTTTATAGAAATATTTCTGAGATTAATGACTAGACGCAATTTTATTGCTGCCGCTTCGCTTTCGCACGCGGAAGTAATAGCGTTATAAAATAGTAGCACCTCCTATTAGAGGTGCTACTAAAATGTTGGGATACGACATAATGGCATTTTACAGATGTATCCATAGCTCTGGTTTTCGCTTTGGCGGTTTATCCGCCACCTTGGCTCTTCTTTCGTCACTTTGACGGTTCTATCCACGACTCTGGCGGTTCTATCCACGACTTTGGCGGTTCTATCCACGATTCTGGCGAAGCTATCCACGACTTTGGCGGTTCTATCCACGATTCTGGCGAAGCTATCCACGACTCTGGCGGTTCTATCCACGATTCTGGCGTGGCTATCCACGACTTTGGCGGTTCTATCCACGATTCGGGCGTGGCTATCCACGACTTTGGCGGTTCTATCCGTCGCTCTGACTGTTCCTTCCGTCGATTCGTCTGTTCCTTCCGTCGCTCTGATTTCTTTCCGTCGCTCTGGCTGTTCTTTCCGTCGCTCTGGCTGTTCTTTCCGTCGATTCGTCTGTTCTTTCCGTCGCTTTGGCTGTTCCTTCCGTCGCTCTGATTTCTTTCCGTCGTTTCGGCTCTTCTTTCCGTCGCTCTGACTGTTCCTTCCGTCGCTCTGACTGTTCCTTCCGTCGATTCGTCTGTTCCTTCCGTCGCTCTGATTTCTTTCCGTCGTTTCGGCTCTTCTTTCCGTCGCTTTGACTGTTCTTTCCGTCGCTTTGTCTGTTCCTTCCGTCGCTCTGATTTCTTTCCGTCGTTTCGGCTCTTCTTTCCGTCGCTTTGACTGTTCTTTCCGTCGCTTTGACTGTTCTTTCCGTCGCTCTGATTTCTTTCCGTCGCTTTGGCTCTTCTTTCTGTCCCTCTCACTT
>Ga0102589_1004208_pt1 | contig 13829 bp, 11 predicted proteins | sample AraplaMF_Col_mLB_FD_76858 | JGI IMG/M metagenome (GOLD analysis project Ga0102589, IMG submission 76858) | Arabidopsis root microbial communities from the University of North Carolina, USA - plate scrape MF_Col_mLB | ecosystem: Host-associated > Plants > Roots > Endosphere | place: USA... | reverse complement strand
GGGTTCGCTGATCAACGCGATATTACGAAGCTGCTGATCCAATCGATAGCGCTTCATCTCCATCGGATGGTGCTCCGATTCCAGTGACGTTAATTTGAGCAAATTCTCGCTAAGCTTGGATAATCTCATCGTCTCCATTTCAATGATTTGAAGATAATTTAGACGCTCTTCTTCAATCAGCTCCTCACTCTGTAGGGCACGTGCAAATCCGCGGATCGAGGTCAATGGTGATTGAATCTCGTGCGAGACATTCGATATGAACTCCTGCCGCATCTGCTCCATTTCCCCTAAGCTGTCTGCCATTTGTTGAATCCCGTCAACGAGAGATCCGTATTCATCGCGAAAATCCTCATACATCGGGATACTGATATTAAACTCCCCTTGGGAAATTTTCTTCAGCGCATCCAGAATGGATTGGTAGAACTTAACGTGCTTAACGCGGACAAACGGGAATATGATTGCAAGTACCCCGACGAAAAATAGCAGTCCCATCACGCATAGAACGAGAAAAGCCCAATAGCTGTCTTGCTTCCAACCGAACCAGTTCATGACGTAAGGATTAATCAAATACGATAATGACCATGATGCCAGGATAAGTAATAATATGGTTGCCATTCCTGTTATGAATTTCAGAACACGACCTATCTTTGTCGCCTTGAAGGCTGCATACCGTTCACGAAGCGTCATTCGAGCACCTCTAGCCGATAGCCAAGCCCGCGAATCGTCTTGATCTTGAATCCATGTTCAGTCTCAGGGAACCTCTCCCGCAAGCGATTAATATGCACGTCAACTGTCCGCTCGTTACCCTCGTAGTCATACCCCCATATATCCTCTATCAATTGTTCCCTGGAAAAGGTTTTGCCTGGATATCCGCCCAGCTTGAATAATAGTTCGAATTCCTTCAAAGGCAATGAAAACGTCGCATCGCTAGTGGTTACTTCGAATGTATGCTGGTTCATGACGATACGTCCGAACTGAGCGATTTTTGATGTAGCGATTTGGTACCGCTTGAGCAGCGCCCTGACGCGAACGACAAGCTCCATCGGATCGAAAGGCTTCACTAGATAATCGTCTGTTCCAAGGTTGAACCCTTTGACCTTCTGTGATGTCTCGCCCTTAGCGGTTAGCATAAGGAGTGGGATATCATACAGCGCCCTTAATTCACGGCACAATTCCCACCCATCCATGTTCGGCATCATAATATCGAGCACAACCAAGTCCGCCTTATTGCTCTCCATCTGGGTAAGAGCTTCAACTCCATCAGGGGCTTCAATGGTCTTGAAGCCCTCCTTCTGCAAAAATACGGTGACTAGCTTGCGAATATGTGGATCATCGTCAACGACGAGTATGGTTGCCATCTACTCATTACCGCCCCTTTCTTCCTACTAGCAAGCCTCCTCCGATTCATCCAGAATGCGGAGCTGCTGTGCAGCGAATTCACGGTACATTTCGTGCGTCTCGAACAATGTCGCATGGGTGCCGCAGCCTGTTAGCTGGCCCTTCTCGACAAACAAAATTTGATCTGCATCTACTACGGTAGACAATCGATGTGCAATCACGAGCGTGGTACGGCCCTGCATCAGATTGTTCAATGCCTTCTGTACAACAATTTCTGATTTGCTGTCCAGCGCGGATGTTGCCTCATCGAGCATCAAGATACGCGGGTTGCGCAGCAGTGCCCGTGCAATGGCAATCCGCTGCCGCTGACCGCCAGACAGCTTAAGCCCCCGCTCTCCTACAGGAGTCTCATACCCTTCAGCAAGCTCCTGGATGAAGCCGTCTGCGTATGCCATTTGCGCGGCATGTTCCAGTTCTTCGTTCGTCACTTCACGATTCATACCATAGCAGATGTTCTCACGAATCGTTCCATCGATAAGGGGACTTTCCTGTGACACATAACCGATTTGAGTCCGCCAAGACTGGAGAGAGAACTCGTTAATATCCACCTCTCCAAGCTTTATTGCCCCTGAGGTTGGCAAATAGAAGCGTTCGAACAGCGAGAACAGTGTGGTCTTCCCACCGCCGCTCGGACCTACGATTGCCGTCACTTTTCCAGCAGGAATCGTGAAGCTTACATCCTCTAGTATAGGCTCACCCTGAGCATAAGCAAAGTGGACATTCTCTACTTGTATCGGTTGATCGGCTTGTTCCACCTGCTTGCCATGTATATGATCTTCCTCTGCTGCATCGAAGATGGAGATCATATGATCCGTTGCTCCAATTGCCTTCTGCAGCTGCGTAAAGAACATCGATAGCTGACTCATCGGCATCACGATCTGGATCAGATACAAAATGAAGGCAACCAACTCACCCGCAGACAACACGCCTGAGGATACCCGCATTCCACCATATCCGATGATAACAACAAGCAAGACCATTAATACAAAGGACATGATCGGAGCGATCAACGCCTGAACGACACCCTCTTTAATGCCAAAACGAAGCAAGTTATTGATGCCCTTGCGTCCGTTCTCATATTCTCTGGACTCTGCATTCGATGCTTTCACGAGACGAATCTCGGACAGGACTTGGCTTAATACAGCAGTGAAGGACGCTGTCTCATCCTGCAAGCCTTTTGATATTTTGAACATTTGTTTCCCAAGCGGGAGTAAAACCAGTGCTGCGAGTGGAATGACAACTAGCATAATGACCGTCATCTGCCAGTCCAAGTACAGCAATACGATAAATGAACCGATCACAGAAACAATTCCCGTGAAGAAGCTTGATAAATGCTCGGTAATGAACCCTTTCACAATCCCGGTATCATTCGTAATTCGGCTTACCGTCTCACCAGTCTTGTTCTCATCATAATACGATACTGGCAATATCAGGAGCTTCCTCCACAATCGATCCCGCAATCCAGCTACAACCCGTTGGCCGATAAGATTCAGCATGTATATCGATAAACCGGAAGCAACCGTCTGAATAATGAAAGCTGCGGCCAGCGCCACAATCTGCATCGTATCCAGCTTCGACATGGAGAAGTTGTCTACCATCCCCTTCGTAAACATCGGTATTACCAGTGAGACTGCAGTTGAACCAATACTCATCAGCAACGCAATAAATAACATCAATTTCGATGGCTTTGTCTCATTTATGACGCGTAAAAATTGCCGCCAATTTCCGAATGACCCTTTCGTTCCTTCTATTTCTCTATCCATTGATCCCCAGCTCCTTATATATTATCCACTTGTGAAGTTGAGTCCATCATAATCAATGAATTTAAACGGAATGTAAACAGAAGCGACATCCATGCAAAAAGCCGTCCCATAACGAGAGCGGATGGAGTGTAAATTCTCCGGCTTCTTTCGTTCGAGAACGGCTTTTTCGGGTTGTATTCAACTATGCTTTTATTTTACAAGCTTCCACACATCTGTTTTTCCTGGTGTCTCGCCTTTTGTCCACCACTTCGCTTGGTACGTGGCGCCTTCATATGTCACCTTAGCTTGTCCATCATAGGCGGTTGAAGAATTCCACTCTTGTGCCACATCGCTCAGCAGCTTCCATACATCAGAAGAGCCTGGCTTATCGCCTTGCGTCCACCATTTTGCTTCATAATCCAGACCTTGATAAGTGACGCGATCGCCACTTACATATACTTTCGTGCTGTCCCATGTCGTCGATGTCTGCTCATCCGACTTCGTAGTCATTTGAACCGCATTGCTCGCCGCAGATCGGTTGCCCGCTTCATCTACAGCCACTACAGTGTAAGTATAAGTCGTGCCAGACTTCAGCCCTTGATCCATGAAGGATGGCTCCACTGCTGTACCGACAAACGTACCATTACGGAAAACTTCGTATTGGGCCACCCCAACATTATCCTTGGATGCATCCCATACGAGATGAACTCCTGTAGTCATCGTATGAGGCGCTCTTACGTTCGTCGGAACGGATGGAGCTTCTGTATCCACAACAGCCGCTTTCGTTGTCACAGTAAGCGGGCTGCTTGCCGCTGAACGATTATTAGCCCCGTCAACTGCGACTACCGTATACACATACGAGGTGGAAGCAGTTAACCCTTTATCTACATAGGATGGAGTCACAGATGTGCCAACGAGTTTGCCATCACGGTAAATTTCATACTGCTTAATGCCATTTGAAGCATTTGATGCTGCCCAGCCTAGCTCAATACTTGCAGCCGTTTGGATTTTCGATTCGAGATTAGATGGAACCGTTGGAGGCTGAACCTCGCCATTGTTCACCAAGTTCACATCCACAACCTGATAGAATGCATTGCCGGTGTCCGCAATTTCCCAGACACCCAATATAATATGATAACCACTGCGGTCTGTTGGAACAGTTACCTCATGAGATACTTTGGTCTGTGGCTTTTTACCGCCATCTTGGAACGATGCGAACAATTCCAAGTCCGAGCGCTTCAACGGCTCGTTCGGGTTCCAGCCTTTTTTCGTAATGTAGTATTTCCATTCCTTCGTGCTGTGCGGAGCAGTTAGATGCCAAGACATCGTGTTTTTGCCGCCATGCAGGGTAACCTTCGTCCATCGATCTGCCGATTGCTCGAACAGCTCGGGGAAGATCCCACCGCCTGTAATTTCTCCGTCCTTCGGACCGCCTACTGGGAAATTGCCTTTTGCTTCTACACTCTGTGGCTCATATTGAATAGAACCGCAGTTTTTATTTTCTCCTTGCTTGCACAGCAGCGCCCGGCTTGTCGGTCCTTCCATATAACCATGTGCGTATGCTGTACCAGCATAACCGCCTGCTGCTGCGGCACCTAATACAACTATCCCGCATGAAAGGATAAGCGTTTTAACATTTGTGCTCCATTCGCTTCTCTTCGTCATTCGTACTGTCTCCTTCCGTGTCATCATGTCACTTATAGGTGAAAATGTACAGGACAATATGAGCATACATTCATTAGTTGTCCCGACCACATCTTACCCATAACTTCACGCTCTGCAAAGGTTCCACATACCTATAGACGCGCTTTCGAACCAGCACTACATACGGGATTATAATTTCATGAGGAAAGAACCATTATCGCGACTTAAGTCACAGGATTTAGATCCACTCATTTCCATAATTCGAAAATGAAATACCATTATCCCAATTACCGGAATTTTGGCACGATTCTTCTTCATTGAAAAATAATCAAAAAATGCTATTAAAGTTAAAGCATTATAATTCATTGTGACTATGAAGACACCAATTTCATATGTCTTCATGATCATTTATTTAACCGAAAATTATTCTACATTTATCTTCATACCGTATCTTCAGTTCGCAGCGGTACAAAAAAGGAACTCTCTACATCTGCTGCAGGCAGCGGCTTACTGAAGTAATAGCCTTGAATTTCACGACATTCCTTCTCAGTCAGAATATCCAACTGCTCCTTCGTCTCAATTCCTTCTGCAATCACATTCAGCTTCAAATGCTGCGCCATAGAAATAATGGTTGCAACGATCGCTTTATCATTCTCGTTGCTGGATATATCCGTAATGAAGGATCTATCAATCTTCAGCTTATGTATCGGGAACGTCTTCAAGTAGCTGAGAGAACTATATCCTGTACCGAAGTCATCCAAGCTAATACGAATGCCAAGCTTATTGAGTTCATGCAGAATGGTCGTGGATATCCCCGCATCCATCATCATGCTCTCCGTGATTTCGAGTTCCAAATATTGCGAGGGCAGACCTGTTTCGTGCAGTACCAGCTTCACTTGCTCGGTGAGATTCGAATGATGGAACTGCTGTGTTGACAGGTTGACAGATACAGGAATAAGCGGACCTCCCGCATCATGCCATTCCTTCATCTGACGGCATGCCTCCCGAATGACCCAATTGCCGATTTCACTAATCATTCCTGTCTCTTCAGCTAATGGAATGAAGGCGCCTGGCATTAACAGGCCTCGCGTCGGATGGTTCCATCTCACGAGCGCTTCGACGCCGATCATTTTGTTCTCTTCCGTACTGATTTGAGGCTGATAATGCAGGACTAGCTCTCCCCGCTGTACTGCCTTGCGCAAGTCGCCTTCTAGCTCGATCTTACCTAGCAAGCCAACATCGAGATCTGAAGTGTAGAATTGATGACCGTTCTTGCCGTGTTTCTTCACCTCGTACATAGCTGCATCGGCCTTCTTAATCAATTCAACCGGATCTGTGCTGTCCTTCGGATAGATAGCCGTGCCGACACTTGTTGAAATGTAGAAATCATTATCCTTCAGCCGGAATGGCTGCCGCATCTCCTCGACGATTCGCGTGGCCAATTTCTCACAATCAGTTCCAGCCGGATTCGTACGGCAGAGTACAATGAATTCATCGCCTCCGAGCCGTGAGATCGTTGCTTCATACCCTTCTACGCTGGAGATAATTCGATCGCTTACAGCCTTCAGGAATATATCGCCGTATGTATGTCCAAGCGAGTCATTAATTAACTTGAACCTGTCAATATCCAGGGCCATTACGCCGAAGTATCCACCCTCCCGTTCACAATCCTTGATGAGCTGTGTCAGAATCTCGTTGAACATGCGACGATTCGGCAATCCGGTCAGATCATCATGATAGGCCAGATGCTTAATCTGTTCCTTCGCTTTCTTCTCTTCCGTTATGTCCCGAGCGATAACATGATTGCCTGCCAGTTCACCTTCAATCTCCACCGGTACGATAATTACCTTCAGCTCTAACCGACGCCCATCCTTCGCAATAACTGCCGTATCATAGCTATGTGTTTTGTTTTCAATCGCAATATCGTACAACTTGCGGGCTCTTTCAGTTAAATCATCGGCAACGATCGCTTCAATATTAGATATATTTTGGTTTATGTATTCTTCCGCTTGCCCGCCAATCATCCGAATGACCGCAGGATTTATGCTAATGATTTGTCCGTTCGTATCTACGGATATGATTCCATCCACATTGTTCTCATACAATGTCCGGTACCAACCAGCATGTTCTTGAATCACATAATCTTTCTGGGACAGACGTCTGGTGATAAATACGCCGAATAAGGTCATGCCCAGTAACAAGAATGTCGCACAGGCAATAATGTAAGCGAGCACTGCCGGATCGATCAATAAGGCAGATCTCCGATTAATGTTCGGATCAATGTAGAAATGAGCTGCAATCATACCTGTATAATGCATGCCTGCAATGCCAGCGCCCATGATCAACGCACTTCCCAGCTTGTACCATGTTCCGCTTCCTGCTTGATCCTTGCGGAAATAGAACAGAAGCCACAGAGCGATCGCAGAAGCAGTCACCGCGATTGCAATCGACAAAATCACAATTGCTGTATCATAGGTAATCCCAATCATCATCGCATCCATGCCAACATAATGCATTCCAGATATTCCAAGCGCCATCAATATGCCTGATAGGATAAGCTCGCCAATACCGATCTTCTTCCTCGCTACGGTAAAGAGAGAGATACTTGAGACGAATATCGCAAGGATTACGGAGATAACTACATAGTCGATGTCGTATGTAACTTTCACCGGCAGCGACATGGATAACATCCCCACAAAATGCATGGACCAGATGCCTAATCCCATTGATGTTGCCCCGCATATTAGCCAGATTAACCTTCTGTTTCCTTTGCTCATACTGATTCTCCCGGCAAGATCCAATGCAGAGTAGGATGCAGTTACAGCAATTAAATAAGAAACGATAACGAGAAACAAATCATATGTCCCATGAATATGATGGACATGCCCCATTTTCAGACACCTTCTTTCCCTTTGTTGATAGGCACTTGCCATCATTTCAAAAGCAACCGTATTTATGCGACAATCATACTATATTACTGATAAATTTTAAATATCTTCTAGGCGATAAGTTGCTTTTTATAGGACTAATGAACCAATTAATTTTGTATATTTAGCAAACATTACCACGCATGCTTGCATCGCTTATCGTGTACAGTTATGGGTGTGGTTCATTCAGGATCTCTGCAGTAGCCTTTTCCAAGGCTGTTTTTTATAAAAAAGCACTATTATTCCTATCAACGAGGAGAACACGATGAATATTCTAGTTGTCGATGACGAAGAGAGTATCTTGAATCTCATTCGACTTAATTTGGAGATCGAAGGATATCAAGTACATACCGCCGCTAACGGCCGCGAAGCCAATGAGCAGTGGCAGAAAGAGCATATCGACCTCATTATTCTCGATGTGATGCTGCCTGATACAGACGGCTATCAGCTGCTTCGCGAGTTCCGCGCTAGCAACGCGGATATTCCGATTATCATGCTTACTGCCAAAGGACAAATTAATGACAAGTTGCTCGGACTACAATTAGGAGCGGATGATTACCTTGTCAAGCCCTTCCATAGCACAGAGCTGCTGCTTCGAATTAAAGTTATCGAACGCAGATTGAATAAGCCAGTTCAAGTAAATGAAAGTAATAGCAGCCATATTCAATGTGGTCCGTTCCGGGTAGATTCAGAGAAGCGATCCATCCACGTAAATGACAAGGAACTAATATTAACTTATCGTGAATATGATTTGCTTCTGCTGCTCATTTCGAACAAGCAGCGCATATTTACACGTGACGATCTTCTCATGAAAGTGTGGAAGCTCGACTATCCGGAAAATACGAGAGCCGTTGATATTATGATTCAGCGCCTTCGCAAAAAGCTCGGGAATGAAGGTGATCGTATCAAAACCATTTATGGAGTTGGCTATAAAATTGATTGCTGACACAGTTGGCTATGATGATTACAAGGTGGACAACCGATGACTTTACAGAAACGAATCTATTTGGCACTACTCGCCCTTTTCATACCCGTTATGTTGTTTCTTTATATTGTGCTCGACATCTCACTGCAGAATAATATTTATCAATCAGCCGTTCATTCCTTGCAGAAGCTCAGCATCGAGGCCCAGATCTATACGATCAATTATGTGGAACGCGAGCAGCAGGGCGAACCAAAAGAAACGCTTCAAAAAGGAGCAACGCTCATTGCCTCTTATTTGTCCAAACGGATGGGTGTCCGGGTACAGATCATGAATGCACAGCAGCATGTCCTTTCGGATACGGAACGCGGATCGCTGTCTTATGTAAATCAAGATACGGAGCAAGCTTTGCATGGCACCAAGTCCTATATGATTCAAAAAGCTTCTCCTTCGCCGCTGCTCCTGTTCTCTAGTCCTATCTATGTGGATAATCAAGTCATCGGCTTGATTCGTTTTCTTCAACCCTTGGAAGAAGAGGCTCAATTACTGAATCGAATGAATGCGACCTTTGCGATTACATTCCTTCTCATTCTTGCCGTTGCTGTGCTTATTGCGAATCGCTTCGCGAAATCATTGAGCAAGCCTATCGAGCAGCTGCGAGATATGGCGAAGAAGCTGGCAAGCGGCAATTATAGTACACGCATCGAATTAAGCGCCTATGAAGAGATCAGCCAACTAGCCCATTCCTTCCATGCTATGGCCGATGCAATCGAGCTTCATGTACAGCAATTAAGTCGTGAGAAGGACAAGCAGCGTGATTTCCTCGATCGGGTCACCCATGAGTTGAAGACTCCGCTGACTGCAATTATGGGGTATTCGAATTTAATTCCGCGGTTGAAGGACAGTAAGGATGTTGAGACGAGCCTGCGCCATATTTCCGTCGAAAGCGAACGAATGCTTACCCTAGTAGAGGAACTGCTGTCTCAGTCGAAATATAGCGACAGCCCATTCTCGGTGTCACCTACCATATGTGATATCGCAACCATTGCAAATGAGGCTGTCTATATTGTTCAGCCACGATTAGATAAATATCAGATTAAGCTTACGAATCAGCTAATCTCCACAATGGTCGTAGCCGACCCGGATAAGACAAAGCAAATCTTGTTGAATCTGCTTGATAATGCAATCAAATATAGCGATGCGTCTGAACTCATCATTCAACAGCGCACCAGTGAGCAGACAGTATCCATTACATTCCAAGATGATGGTATCGGACTTAGTCACTCACTAATTGAGAGATTCAGGATCGCATCAGCAGATGATTCCCTTCGTTGCTCCAGCGGAGGCAACGGGTTCGGTCTGCTCATCTGCAAACAGCTAATGACAAGACAAGGCGGCTCGATGTCTATCCATTCTGAGGAGGGAATCGGAACTATCGTTACGCTGGATTTTCGTTCACCAGCAGCACTTGATTCACATCCGCTGCCGATTTTCACGAAATAATACATTTACGAAACAATTACGAGGCGATTATGAAATGATAGTCGTTTATTCTGTCCAAGGAGAATAATGAAGGATGAATAAGATGTTAAGGAATGCCTTCCTATTTGGAGGTGTCATTCTGGTGCTGATGATCGCCGGCTATTACTTGAATGAACAAGTCTATCAAGAAGTCGGCCTTATCTATGATAAGCATGAAGTACTGCAAAAAGTAAGCGATTCCCTTCCTGTGCAGGCAACTATCTTTCATGGGAAATGGGGAACTCTCCAGGTCAATGACGAGGTAAGTTTGCATGCATTTGTATCCTATGTGGATCGCATTAAGCAGCAGTATGAACCGAAGCAGATAATGACTGCGAGAGATGAAGGACATGCCATGTTCTCCGGTCGAATTCGCTATTTGAACGGAAGTGAGCAGACCTTCTCGCTCGAAAATACCTTAACCCTTGGCAAATGGTCTTACGGCCCAGGACATGAGACTCCAATGCTGTCTGCTATGCAGACGCAGCTGTTAAGTCTGTTCTATACGCCAGAACATTATGCGGAATTTATCCGCTCTTCCAAAGAGCTTACCTATCGTATAGATGGTATACAGGAAAGTCTGCAAGATGATGAAAAGGGTTACTTGGTATCTCAGATAAGTCAGGCATCTGAAATTAAGGATCCGGTAGAGATGAAACAGCTGCTGCTGCTGCGCAAGCAAAAGCCGCTAGCTTATATTACCGCTTTCAAACAGGATAATGAGATGCTGAATGACCGCAACAATCTGCTGCATATGGTCGTATACGCCGATTACGTCGTCATGGAATACATGGGGGATGACAACGGCAATTCAATCTATTTGCGGACAAAATTGGGGTCACTACTTCATGGGAAGAACATAGGGGCACAATAAAATGACACGATTCCTTTACCTTCTATTATTTATCTGCCTATTCACGCAGGCAGGCTGTACCAAAGATCAAAATACGATCACCGTAGATGAGCAAGGTGTGCCCCAATTAAATGGGCGCCATATCGTTGCATACGTCGCTGCTCGTGAGGAAGTTGGTAGCGCATTGCTATCCTCATTCTGTCAACGAACAGGTTGTACGTATGAGTACATTCGTTTGTCCACAGAAGAAATATTGCGGCGTGTTACACAGGAATCTGCCAAACCGCAAGCGGATCTCGTCATCGGCGGAACGATTGACGCGCATTTGACAATGAAACAGGAGAAGCTCTCCTCCCCTATTCGCAGCTCGAATCTCGCTGCGATTCCTAGCTCCTTCAAGGATGAAGACGGGTATTGGGCAGGATATGAGATTGAACAATTGTCTATTGCTGTCAATCGTGACCGTTGGAATAAGGAATTTGCGCCATTAGGCTTAACGATGCCTAAGAAGTGGGAAGATCTTCTTCTTCCTGCTTACCAAGGGAAGATCGTTATGCCCGATCCGAATTACTCCGGAACGGCATATACATTCCTTTCCTCCTTATACGAGGCATGGGGCGAGCAGAGAACAACGGCCTTTCTCAAAGGTCTTACCCGCAATGTTGGGCTTCTCACAGTGAACGGTTACATGCCAGCTCAATACGTTAGTTCAGGCGAGTATGTAATCGGTATCAATTTCCTCGGAGATCAGCGCAAGCTGCGCGATGCAGGATTCGATCTTGTTAGCAGTGTTCCGAAGGATACGAGCTTATCTGTGAACGGGATCTCTAAAATTCGGAATGCACCTAATGAGACCGCTGCGGACTGGTTCATTAATTACAGCTTGTCCCAAGAGGCAGCAGCTGTTCTGGAACAAGTATCGTTCGGTACTCCTACCGTTCATCAGAACGAACAGGATATTTCGAATTCAGCTGTACTTCCCGTACACAGCTCACTACGCAGACATGAACAGATTTTGAATCAATGGAACAACTTGCGTGCAGACACAAAAGGTCAAGGAGAATGAAGAATGTTTGCTTGGTTGAAAAAAGCTCCCGCCATACCACGATTGCCGGAGCACATGATCGCGAAATTGTACCGAATCTTCCGGATTCGTACATTGATCGGTATTTCTATCGGTTATGCAGGCTACTACTTAGTACGTAGCAACTTTACGTTATCCACACCTTATTTAAAGAGTGAGCTCGGGTTTACCACTTCTCAAATTGGTCTGTTGAGCTCGGCACTCGCCGTCACTTACGGGATAAGCAAGTTCTTCATGGGGAACTTGGCAGATAAAGCCCATACACAGCGCTTTATCGCTGTTGGTTTGTTCTTGTCTGCCATTATTAACCTTATCATGGGCTCTTCTTCCACGTTCGGTCTCATTTTCATGCTTCTTATCGTGAACGGGATGTTCCAAGGCATGGGTGCTCCTCCTTGCAGTATCACCCTGGCGAACTGGTTCTCGAAGAAAGAGCGCGGTACTTATATGGGAATCTGGAATACATCCCATAATATCGGCGGAGGTCTTATTGCACCAATCGTCGGTGTTGCATTAGGGGTTCTCGGCAATGCTTACTGGCAATCCGCAATTTTCGTCGTTCCCTCGATTATGGCCATGGTTATCGCCGTATTCGTATGGTTCTCCGGTAAGGATACGCCACAATCGATCGGCCTTCCGCCAATCGACGAATATCGCAACGATTATGATGATGTAGAACGCAATCCAGACGGCGACAAGCTGTCCTTGAAAGAAATCTTGTTTAAATACGTACTTAAAAACAAATTTATCTGGTTCCTGTGCTTGTCGAACGTATTCGTTTACTTCATTCGCTTCGGTGTCTTGAACTGGGTACCATTATACTTGACGGAAGAAAAAGGCTTCACACAATCGCAATCTCATGTTGCATTTGCTGTATTCGAATGGGCGGCAATTGTAAGCTCGCTCGTAGTCGGTATCCTTAGCGACAAGTTGTTCAAAGGCAACCGGATGCCGCTCTGTATCATCAGCATGGTCGGAGTCTTGTTGGCTACGCTCGTATATTGGCAGTCTTCGGACGTGCTGGTAATTACGATCGCCGTATCCATTATCGGCTGTCTCATCTATGTACCACAGTTCTTGATTGGCCTTAGCGCAATCGACTTCGTTCCGAAGTTCGCTGTAGGTACAACGGTTGGTTTGACTGGTTTGTTCGCTTACTTGTTCGGTAACTTGACTGCAAGCGCACTCGTTGGATTTATCGTTGAATCCTCCGGCTGGAACGGCTGCTTCCTGATGCTGCTTGGAAGCGGTGTATTGGCAGCATTCTTCTTGACGCTTATTCAGATCGGCCGCAAGAAGCATATTCGCAATACTGCAAATCAAGCATAAGTGAATCGAGACTTAGAATTACTTATTTAACTTGCCATGTACACACCCTCTGTTGCGAGCTAATAGGCTCAGCATACAGAGGGTTTTCTTTTCCCCGCTACCAAAGCCAATCTCAACCCTCCCATCTATGCTTGAATAGCTATGGAAAATATTGATGTTCTGCAACAGAGGTTCCAAATACATATCGAGGGTCATACCTTGCATTAAAAGACCCCACCCTTGATTAATAACAGGTAATCACAGGTGAGGTCTTATAGCTTCTACTTGTATGAATGGATAAAAGGCGACGCCTATTGGCTAAAAATATGTGTCGGTACAACAGCCAGCACCTTGCCAATTATTTCGTCTGTGCTCACGAACGGCTTATCCCAAAGATGGGAATCGTTGCTGTTGTTCCGGTTATCTCCAA
>Ga0102589_1004207_pt1 | contig 13830 bp, 14 predicted proteins | sample AraplaMF_Col_mLB_FD_76858 | JGI IMG/M metagenome (GOLD analysis project Ga0102589, IMG submission 76858) | Arabidopsis root microbial communities from the University of North Carolina, USA - plate scrape MF_Col_mLB | ecosystem: Host-associated > Plants > Roots > Endosphere | place: USA... | reverse complement strand
TTTTTCTGTAATTGGATTGTTTTGAGGTGCTTTTGCGTCCCCTACGATATAAATCGTATTAGAAGCGTACACATAAATCTTCCTTTCTTATACAAGGATAACGGTTTTCTTAACAGGCGAATAAGCTGTAGACTCATCGTTAATTAAGAAATGTATCCGCTTACTGTATATTATATACAATTGACAGAATTTTAACAATATTTATTTTAGTAAATATTGTACAATTATTACTGTCTACAAAGAACGAATAAAAATATTTAGTATTAAAAAACAGTTAGCCTAATTTGCTAACTGTTTTTTAACAGATGTTTCCTTTTCATTACTGCATATCTACTTAGGTAGTACAAATATAGTCTCATTTTGCTTAGAGAATTGATACTCTTTTCTCGCAAACTTTAAAATCTCTTCTTCATTATCTGTCAGATTCGCAACCTCACTCTTTAAATAACGTGAATCTTTTTTTAGAGAAAGTAATTGCTTTTGCTGATTTTTAATCGTATCTCGCTTTTCTACAATCATTTCTTGTTGCTTAGTAAGGATATATTGAATATAAAAAGTGGCCGAAAGAATAAAAATAAAAACTAAAACAAATCGCCGTACTTTTCTCTTATTTATAACTCGGTATTCATTAGACTGTGTTTGATATTGTGGTGTATTAGGAACATTTACTTTCTTGAGTTTCCTCATTTTTTAAATCCCCCTAACCCATTTTATTTCACTACCACAGGCATACTTTCTTACTAACCTAAATTCTCTTCTCGTAAAATAAGCTCCTCCATAAAAAAATCTCATAAATTAACCAATTAGAGATAGCTTTCGACGACATCTCTATATTTCAGATGAAAATTTTATTTTTTGTGCTATATATTAGTGTTTTATGTTTTTAAGCTAAGCAAAAAGATCTCACAAACACATTCGCTTTTTCAGTGAATAATTTATTAGGGATTCCTTTTATTAAGGAGGTAAACAAATGAAATACCGCGCATTAGGAAAAACCAGTTTAACCGTTTCTGAAATTGGATTTGGCGCTTGGGCAATTGGTGGCGATGAATGGGGTCCTGTAAATGACAAACATTCTATCTCTGCAATGAAAAAAGCAATTGAATGCGGAGTAAATTTTATTGATACCGCTGATGTATATGGTTTAGGTCATAGTGAAAAATTAGTGGCACAAGCAATCAAAGAACATCGTAATGATATCATCCTTTCCACAAAGGGAGGTTTAATTGGTCATCACTATGATCCTGATGGAGAACCTGTCTACGATACAGCAGCAAAAGTAATTGCAGTATTTGAAACTAGTTTACTTCGCCTGCAAACAGATTACATTGATGTTTACTTTTGTCATATTTGGTGGGATAAAAAAGAAGAAACCGAAGCGTTCCTTCGCGCATTTGAAATTTTAAAACGAGATGGAAAAGTAAGAGCAGTTGGTGTTTCTACGCATGATTTACAATATATTAAAAATTTTAATAAAGACGGGCAGATTGATGTTATACAACTTGACTACAGCATACTTAACCGAGAACCTGAAAATGATATTTTACCTTACTTACAAGAGAAAAACTTAGGAGCTGTCATTCGTGGACCATTAAAAATGGGAATATTAACAGGGAAATTTACTGACCAAACAACATTCCCTGATGGTGATTTACGACAAGATTGGCCGAAAGAAACATGGTTTCAAGATGATTTACGAAAGGTTGAACAATTGAGATCCCTTTCAAACCCTAAACAAACTTTGGGGCAGTTGGCCCTTCGTTATGTGCTCTCGCATCCTGCTGTATCTGTTGCTATTCCCGGAGCAAAAACAGCTAATCAAGCAGCCGAAAATGCCGCTGCTTCTGTACGACCACTTCTATTAGAAGAAGAATTAGCATATATACGAAAGCTTTAAACAAAAAAAGATCAGTAACAATTCATTGTTACTGATCTTTTTTATCCCACTACATAAATAAGACTTTCATATTCAACTAATTGCACAACTCAATATCATACTCCATTCTTTTTGCTATTGCTTCTGCAATTTCTACCCCTAATAAATTTTTCACTATATGAAATGACATATTAATTCCGGACGAAATTCCTCCAGAAGTAATAATATGTCCTTCATCAACAAACTTTACATTTGTTCTCCATTCATTACAGCATTTGTAATTGCTACAATTGGATTCATCTTTATCCCCCTCTTACATAGACTCGTTTCATTTTTTAACTATGAAATAATTCTATTAAACATGGAGAATTCCTTTTCAACCCATTATAGTTTACATAATAATATTATAAATATTAAACCTCATTTTCATTACTTTGTTACCCAATAAAAAAATAATTTTCTAATAAAAAATAATTCATTTTTAGAATGAACTGTTTGGGGTTTAATCAAAAAATATATTTTTGTATCTTTCTATAAAATAAACCACTACGTTTATATAGAAATAAAAAACTCCGTACTGCAGTGACTTTATTACATTTTTTTATTTCTAATACCTTTTTGAAAATGCGAAAATGATTAATTAGTTTTAATAAAATACGAAAATGTTTTTTGTATTTTATTTGAAAAATGATTTTTATATTCTTTTATAGATACAATAACTTTTACATTAGCCTATAGCAATTTTGCCTTCTTCCCTTCCCCGTCTCTTTTAATACATATGATTTTACTACGAGTTCAGTTAATGAATCCGTTAATGTTTTATATGATAAATTAGATAGTGCTAGCAGATCATTTGTATATAGAATTCTATGTTTTTCTAATAGTAATAATACTAATCGTTCAGATGGCTTTAATGTTTCGTCACTTTCTAGTATAAAATCTACATCTTTCATAGGATATTACATTCTCCTTATTTTAAAAATTACTATTCTCCATTATTAATACGAAAATATTATATAATAAATCTATTGTTATTTCAAAATAACATAATACTTATACTAAGAATGTAGGGTATCCTTCTAGTTAGAAATACTCTCTTCGTTTCTTTCATTCCCTTTCTAACATCCTTTCGGCAATTTGATGTTAGAATCCATCCCCTTTTTTCAGTACAAAAAAAGCCTCCACATTCGGAGGCTTCCTTCTATTTTACAATTGGCAGTGTTAATTCACTTAATTTTACTGTAAGTTTCGTCCCTGCTTTTGGACGAATCGTATAGTCATAATCACTTGCAATTAATACGACTCCGATTTGACGGCCGGCTTGGAATACATAATCATCCGGCTGCATGTCCCATGTAAATGTGTAATCTTTTCCTGGTATAATTGGTGTTGACTCTTCTTTTCCATTCAAGTTTTGTGGATCCATCCATCCTCTCGTCACAATTTCTGGTTTCTCACCACCATAATCAACAAGTAATGCGGTTAAATTTGAAACTGGACGATCAATACTCCCCTTAAATGAAATTTTTGGTGTACCACTTATTCTCATTTCTTTTTCGAGCTTAGGCATTACATATACTAACCGATTTGGTGATTCTAATTCTGGATTTGTTAGTAATTGATTCGATTTAATTTTTGCATCATCTAACAATGAAGACACTTGTTGTACCGCACCCATTCGAAGCGGTAAATCTACTGCTTTATTACTTAAAAGCATACGTATTTTAGACGGAGCTGCTGCAGGGTCTGGCCAATTTTTTAATTTTTGCCACGTTTTATTTTCTCGCTGTACATCTACCATCGGTTCATTCATAATTCCATTTTCAATTCCGTATAACCAATAATCAAACCATTTATTTTGTGTTTGCTGCCAGTTATTACTAGATGTTCCCCCATGCCCTCCTTGATGTAACCACATTTTACGTGGCACATTATTTTCTCCTAAAGCTTCCCACCATTGTGAAAACTGTTTTGTCTTTACATTCCAATCGTTTAAACCATGTACAACAAATACACTTGCCTTTATATTTTTTGCATCCTTCACGTAGTTACGCTTGTCCCAAAAATCATTATAATCTCCTGTTTTTCGGTCCTGCCCATCAGTAAGCTCTTTAATGATTTTTTGACAAACTTCAGGATTTTTTCTCGTTAATACTGCTTCGGCCATATTATCTGTATCTTCACCTTGATAACCACCTGGTGCAACCACTGCCCCATTTGCACGGTAATAATCATACCAACTGCTAATCGCGGCAATAGGAATAATTGTTTTTAACCCTTCAACTCCTGTTGTTGCAACAGCGTTCGGCAATGTGCCATTATATGAAGCACCTGTCATCCCGACATTTCCTGTAGACCAATCCGCCTGTATTTCCTCACCATATTCTGTGAATGCTTTTGCTCTTCCATTTACCCAATCAATAACAGATTTTGTACCGATAATTTCTTGTTCGTCACCAGTTGTTGGACATCCATCTGATTTCCCAGTACCAATGCTTTCACCTAAAATAACGGCATATCCACGAGGAACATAATAATTTCCATATGAACCGAGGTTAGCTGGTCCTGCATAAGGTTTACCTTCCGTAGGATGTAATTCTTCATCTACATTATAAACTGGTACATTATTTATCCCTGAACGATAAGGACTCATTTCATAAATAACAGGAACTTTCACACCCGGTTCTGTTTTCGGTCGCATTACCTTTACCGATACACGATCTTTTTTACCATCTCGGTCACTATCAATCTCTGTTTCTACAAATAAATTTTCTACAATTGCCTCATCAAGTGAATAAATTGGTTTCGTCATTCCATTTTCTAACTCAATCTTTGCCGATTGAGCTAACGTTTCTGGTACTTTCCCATTTAGCGGTAAAGTAAATTTCTTTGAATTCTCTTCTTTCTGCTCTGCATGTACCGTAATACTAGATATGCCAGATGTAAGTGTTAGAGAAAACATTGCTGAAAGCGCAATTACAAACTGTTTTTTCCTCAAATTCCTTCCCCTTTATATTCTTCTACCACTTCTTTCACTATACAATAAAATAACAGAAAATTCAGTTTATAAAGAGGTGAAAACTTGAGAACTTTGTAATATTTTAATCTTTCTTGTATAGCTTATAAGATTTCTCTAACCCAACATTATATTTCGTATTATTATTTGTCCAATCTTCTCCTAAATTTCCAGGCCATCCCGATGTATTGGCAACATATTTTAAAAGAGCTAATTCTGTTAATCCTTTGTTTACTCCACGTTTATAGGAACTCACCATATGTGAGATTGCTATTGTTGCATTCGTTTTTGCATCTTTTAAGTTCTCTTCTGATAATTGTGCAGGTGCTAATCCGCCCCGATGTAACTGAAATAGCCCAAAAGATGTCCCTTTATCTCCAACAGCTTTTCGATTAAATTTTGTTTCATGATCAGCAATTGCAAGTGGAATCCAGTCTGGTATACCGTACTGCTTCGAGATTTCAGTAATTACTAATTTATTATTTTCAATTTCTTTTTGTTTTTCATACTTCATATAAGCTGCATAACATAAAAGCGTCAACGTGCAAATTACTACTATATATTTTAATAATTGTTTCATAGATTCATATCTCCTATATCGTTTATGCTCAATCCTTGTATACCTATACTATAAAATGTTCATGTGACATCTATTTGACAGAATACAATTTTAAAAAATAAAAAGAGCTTACGAAAGTTATCTGAACTGTACCCCGAATCATGGGCACTCAAAAAGATGGTTCCGGTACAATACCGGAACCATCTTTTAAGTGCTTAATTTCTAAAGATCTTTTTATTAAACTGTCCACTTTATCCCGCATTAACGGACAGTAACACTCCCACCTCAAAATTCAGCGAAAGCAAAGAAGTTAGGTGGGAGATGAACTGTCCGTAAAAGCCCGATTCGTTCAACTAATAATCAGTGGAGGATGAAGAAAACCCCCACTGATTAAAGTTTCACTTTATAAGGTACAGTTCATTTTTGGATTGGTTTTTCTGTAATTACAGACTTTTTTATCAGTGTTTAAAATGTGTTATAAACTTGTTCACAGGTTGCGGCTGTTGGTTGAAAAAAACAGTGTTTTTTATAACGTCCTACAAAGGGCTGATTATACCATTGTTGAGGACAATCGCCTGGTGGCCTAAAATACCACAAACTAAATTTCCCAGGCCAGTACCTCTCTCCATTGATAACTCGACGAGCTAAACGTTTTTCACTTTCTCTTGCTCTTTGATAGAAATATCCATGCGTAACAGCTTCAAATGCATGTTCTTGGAAAATCATTTGTCTAATGGTACGAAGGTTTTTAAAGTCAGAACAATTTGCTCTTAGTCGGTTAATTCCTACATTTCCGACGAGTAACATACCCTGAGTTCCTTCTCCTTCGGCTTCTGCTCTGAGTAATCTTGCTAAAAGTGCAATATCTGCATCTGTAGCGTTAACAACTCCCATGACTCCACCCCCATTATATTTTTCTCTTTATAGTATTGTTTATTGGTCAGGATAATGACTTGTTTAATATAGGTTGTTTTCTAAATTAATTTATATTGGACATGGTATCCTCTTCCAATTATCGTATGTTTAACTTTCGTAAACTCTTTTCCATATACATATAAAATTGTATTTCCTCTTTTATAATGGATACACCATACTCAAAACCATGTCGTTCTAAAATACTCTTTACAATGGCTAATCCTAATCCAGTTCCTGATATTTCTTTATTACGTGAAGCTTCTAATACATAAAATGGTTCCCAAATTTTTTCGATATCTGTACTTACTTCAGGAGCAATTCCATTTTGGATACTAAAATATACATAATCTTTTCTCTCTTCCAATACAATCTTGATATTTTGATTTGTTGTATATTTGATTGCATTTGAAATTAAATTATTACATACCATTTTCATTTTATCCAAATCTACATAAACACTAGCATCTCTCGCACGACAATCTATTTGTAAATGTATACCTTTTGCGTGGAACTCAATTTCATGTTTATCAATTATACTTTTAATAAGGGGTTCTATCTGCACTTCTTCTTTTTGTAACAAGTCTCTTTCTAATTTCGAAAAACGTAATAACTCTTCTATTAAATTTGAAATTTGATCAGTTTGTTTAATAATTGTATCTAAATATGTCCCATCATCGAGACCGTCTTTAATCCCCATAGAATATGCTTTGACTAAAGCGATGGGGGTCTTTAATTCATGAGTAATGTCCCCCATAAACCGTTTTAAATGTTCATTTCTATTCGTTAAATCTTGATGAGCTTCATATAATTTATCACTCATAATATTAATACTATTGGCTAAATCGCCAATTTCATCGTTTGTTTTCACTTTTGCTTTCTTAAATTCTAGATTGGAAATATCTTCTGCAACATCGCTTAATTCTTTCAACGGTGTTGTAATCGTTTTTGATAATATCCAAACAAGTACAATGACAAGAAATATTGAAAAACCAAAAATATATATATTAAATGTATTAAGTGTCTCGATTAGTTCATTCGAGTGCGCAATAGATACTCCTACTAAGATTAACATTTCATTTTTCGAAATAAATTTCGCAAAAAAGCTCGCTTTTAGCTTCTCTTGATCATATAATTTATTTGCTTGTCCAGAAGTTTTTACTTTCATTACGTCTTCTTTTGTAATCCAAAACTTGTTCAATGTTACTCTTTTTTTTATAAGCCCAGAGCGTAACGATTCATTAATTTCATCCTCTGTATTTTTTATAGGAGTATACACAATTGTTACATTATTCTCATTCTCAATTTGATTTATAGTAGCTGTTAAGTGTTCAACAGACGAAGACTGGATTTGATCTGTAATGATATTTAATTTTTCTCGTGTTTTGTATATATTATATTTCGGTAAAAAATAGTTCATTAACAATAATGAAATAGTAAATATAAGAACGATTGTTAACGATATACTAACAAAAAGTTTTTTACCAAGCTTATTCACGTTCATCCTCCAAACTGTAACCTAAACCGCGGTGCGTTTTAATAATATCTTCCCCTATTTTTTTTCGCAATCGTCTAACATGTGTATCCACTGTTCGCTCATCTCCAAAATAATCAAATCCCCATACAATATCTAGTAACTTTTCACGTGTTAATATTGTACCTTTATGATTTAAAAAACATTTAATTAATTCTAACTCTGTTTTTGTAATTTCTAATTCTTTATCACTTTTATATACTTTATTCTTTATCAAATCTATTTTTAGATTTTGAACTTGTATGACTTCATCTTGATTCAGTAGTTTTTTAGCTCTTGTAAGTAAAATCCCTGGATGAAATGGCTTTTTCACATATTCATCCGCCCCGCTTTGTAAGGCCACAAGTTCATCTTCATTTTCACTTTTAGCAGTAAGCATCAATACTTTCACACTCGAGTTCTTTTTTATTTCCTGGCATACAGTGATCCCATTCCTTTTTGGCATCATCCAGTCTAAAATTGCTAAATCAATTTTTACTTCATAAAATATTTCAAGTGCTTCTTCTCCATCCTTCGCTAAAAGAACTTGGAAGCCTTCCTTTTCAAAATAAGCTTTTAAAATTTTAAGCATATCCTGCTCATCATCTGCGATTAATACTCTCACTCGTACCTTCCTCCATTAACTATATATATGTGCCTTATAAATTGTAATCATTTTCATAACAAAGTAACATGAATTTCTTATTTTACTTTGTTATGGTACAACATTTTTGTTACATGAATGTGACAAAAAATATTTATAGGGTTTGAGGGTATAGTAAATATGAGGTGTTGTTCCATGTTTAAAAAAATAGGATTCATTTTTCTGTTTTCATTTTTATTATCCACAACTGTTCTCGCAGAAACAAATAAACAAATTGAAGTATTTGATTGTCAAAAGGAAATGGTCATACAAAAACAATCTCTAAACACAGAAATTCAAAAAGAGGCGATACAATATGCAAAATCAATTACCGGAGCATTTAAAAATCTAAATGTTGTCCCTAAAACTGGACATATGGTGAAAATCCCTTTATCTAAACCTGTAGTCATCACAAATCAATGGATACATACAACGATAGATGAAGTTCTTGTACTCCTTCCGCTTAACGAAAAGCCATATATCATGATTTATGATGATGAAAATAATCCACACTTTTATTATGTACAAGGTCATCCTGAAAATTTATTAAAGCATTTGAAAGTTACATCATCATAATCACTAATAGAAAGAGAAAGATTCCATAAAACATCGTCTATGGAATCTTTTTTATAATTTTACATAATGGGTTGATCCTTTATATTCTTCACTTTTCAGAAATCCATTTGAAGTGTAAAATTGACTAGCTCGTTCTGTGTCTGTATATAGAACGACAATTTGAAAATGTTCTCTTGCATCAGATAGTATCCTCTTTAATAATAAGTTTCCTAGCCCTTTCCTTCGATATGCTTTGGAAATATAAAACCTTCTTAACCGTCCAATCGTTTCAGTTTTCGTATATGAATCTTGATTTAATCCACCAATTCCAATTAGAGTATCCTCATGGAAAATACCATATAAACATTCACCCATCTTACTAAATGTGTTCGTTTTGCTTTTGTATTCATTTACTAATTTCAGAAGAAAATGAAATCCCTCTTCTTTACTTTCTTTTATAAGATGAGTGATATCAAGTTGTGAAAGGTCTATAATCTTTTTAATTTCTACAATCTTTATTATAATCACCTCTCTGTTAAAAATTTCTTTTAACTTAACAAGGCCTCTTTTATTAAAGAGGCCCTTCTTTACATATAAATCATACAACTGTGTTACTTGATATATTCTTAATCATTTCCATTATAACTCTTGAAGATTGATCGGCTGTAATTTTTGCAAAGTTTTCATAAGAACTAGTTGCATCATCATCCGCACTGTCAGAAATACTTCTAATTATAAGAAACGGTATATCGTTGATAAAGGCAACATGCCCAATTGCTGATCCTTCCATTTCAGTGCAATGAGGCGCATAGTCATCCAGCAATTTCTCTTTTAGCTTTGCATCTTCAACAAAGCATTCCCCACTTACAATTCTTCCTTCATGAACATTTATGTCTAAACCACTGGTATTACATGCTTTTCGTGCAAGTTCTCTTAATTCCTGATTTGCAATAAATGTTTCTTGGAATGGAAACAGATTCTTCATTTGATTTTTATTTACATCATGATGTGTAACGTTCGTAGAAATAACTAGATCACCAACTTTAACATCAGGATGTAACCCTCCCGCAATACCTGTATTAATCATGCAATCCACTTCAAATTTGTCTATTAAAATTTGTGCACACGAAGCGGCATTGACCTTCCCAATACCACAGCGAGTGACAATAATCTCTTTATCCATAAATATTCCTTTATAAAAAGGCATTCTTGCAATTGTATATTCCTCATAAATATCTAATTTTTCTAAAAGTAAGTCTATTTCAATTTGCATGGCTCCAATAATACCGATTTTTTTCATTGGTCGTCTACCTCTTCTCGATTATATATAAAGTTTCTATTATAAAAAATTAATGAACGCTTTTTCTGACTCTCTCAGCCATAACCGATACTAAAAATTTTGGAAGTATTAACTGTCGTTTTATTCTTTTAGGCTGTGTTACTAACCTATATAACCATTCTGTACCAGTATCCCTCATTAGTTTCGGAGCTCGTTTTACCGTGCCGGATAAAATATCAATCATACCTCCAATACCAATAGATAAAGGTACGTTTAATTCTTGAAGATTTTCATAGATGAATACCTCTTGCCTAGGAGATCCTAATCCTACCAATAGCAAGTGTGGCTCGAATTGTTGAATTCGAACTTTGACTTCTTCTATCTGCTCATTTTTCACAAATCCATGCTGTCCTTCGAAAACCGCATGTGGAAAACGTATTTTCAAATTTTCTAATGCTTTCGCATTACTTTCTGGTGCAGCACCAAAAAGAAACACCCGGTATCCCTCTTGATTACAATACTCTATTAAGTCATGAGTTAAATCTGCACCTGTAACGCGCTCCTTTAATTTTCCTTTTAAAATTTTAGAACCAAGTATAACTCCTATTCCATCCGCTGTTATTAAGTCCGCTGATAACAAAATCTTTTTAAAACGTACAGATTCAGCTGAAGTTTCTTTAGCAGACATTACAATTTCGGGATTTGCCGTAACAATAAACTTTGGTTTATTTTCCTTTTCAGATAACCAATTTTTTAATAAATCTATTACTCTCTTATACTCTAAGCTACAAAATGGTATGCCTTTTATGTACTGTTGTTCCATTTCTTACATACACTTCCCCTATGTGTTCTCTTATAATAAATGACTTAAACTTCCTCTTGTACAAACTGTAAATACTCATCAATATCCTTATTTATTTGAAGTAATGCTTTCTCCCAAAACTCATTATCAGCAAGGTCGATGTGAAAGTATTGTTTCACCAACTCTTCGACTGGGCGTTTTCCAGTCTCACACAAGAATTTTTTGTATTTAGAATGAAACTCACTACCATCTTGTTTTGCAATTTCTAATAATCCTAAACTTAGTAGATAACCAAATGTATATGGATAATTGTAAAAAGGAACACTCGCTGTATAAAATTGACCATATTTCATCCAAACAAAAGGTTGATATTCTGTTAAAGAATTTCCATAAGCTGCTTTTTGTGAAAGTATAGATAATCTCTCTAATTCATCCGCACTTAAAGGTCCCTTTTGACTTTCTTCATAAAATGTTTGCTCAAATTGAAATGAAGCTCGAATGGCCATTACATAATTAAAGCTATTTCTGATTTTCCAGCTAAGCAATGATTTTCTCAGTTCTTCACTTTCTGCTATTTTAACTAAGTAATCTACAAGTACCATCTCAAAGAAAATAGATGCTGATTCTGCCATACACATTGGAAGGTAGTCATCTAAAAAAGCAGTAGACTGCTCATTGCTCATTACATAAAAATGCCATGCATGCCCTAATTCATGAGCTAATATTCTTACACTATCAATTGTTTCATCATACCGTAATGAAATTCGAGATTCTCCTTCACTTAAAAAAGGAGCGCAAAATCCACTAGGTGGCTTATTATCTCTTGGCTCAGCATCAACCCAACCATTCATAATAGCGTGCTGTGCAAATTGAGCTAGTTCTTCATCGATATCCTTTAAGGCCTCATATATATTTTCTACTGCTATTGAAAACGGAATTTGAACCTGATTATTTTCTTCCAATGTCATCAAATCATGCCAAGTAAACGTCTCCTTACTTCTTTTATGAAACGCTATAACACTCGATAACTTTTCAAGATTCCCTTCAATAGCATTCCACATTTCCAATAATGCATTTTTAGAAATACCGTTTGCTTGAAGCGATTGTGACAATACCTCCTTTTCTTGTAACAGGTTACTTTTTAGGTTACGCAATCTACCTATTTGATTAAGTACGCTAGCAAATACTGTTTTCTCCTTTTCCAATGCCTCTGTAAGAGAAGAAAATACCGCTAATCTTTCATGATGAGTTTCACCATTCATCGCAAGATAGTTTGCTTTTCCAAATGATAATATCTCGTTATTATGATGTACTTCTAATCTATTTCGTAATTGTATGTACATGTCTTCCCAAGCTTTTAATTCATTTTCTATAAAGTTGATATTTTGATTTTCGAAGAAGTTACTTTTTTCATGATTCGATTCTTGTAGTAATAAACGAACCTCTGTTTTCAACGTATTTATTTTTGTATGAGGTAAAGCAGCTGTAAATTCATCTGCGTGTTCAGCAGAAAGACAATAAAAGTAATACTCTGCCTTTTCAATTCTTTGTATAATTCTTGAGAGGATTGCTGGGTCGCTATTTTCTTTATATGTTCCTATTAATTGTTCGATTATCTCTATTTCTGTAGAAAACGTAGGATCTTTTGTTTCAGGATATAACCTTTCCAAATCCCATCGCGTTGGATGATTGATCATTTGATTCATTTTATAGCCTCCTGTTTTTACAGATAGTTACAATAATGCATTCATTAGCTAATTATATATGAATCACTTAAATTTTAACATCTTGAAATATTCCGACTTTTGTGCGGGTATTTTAATAGTATTACTTTCACTCCTTTCCTATTCTATTTCTTCTTATTTATATAGCGTGTATTTACTACCTTTTCTTTTTGATATATATACACCAAACACATCAATGCAACTACAATCGGAATGGCAATTACATCACCAATAAACGGATATACCATTACGCAACATGTGAATGCTGTTACAGAAAAAATCTTTCCTAGTCTATTCTTGATTAGCTTTATTCCCGCTGCAGTACCTACAATATATGTAACAATTCCTAATGAATTAGGGATTAACACTAATTGATCTACGCGAATATGAAAAAAGAAGCTTATTAAAAGCCCTGTTATTGCGATGAAACCTACTATCATTAAAGCATTCGTTGGTGTATTGCTTTTGTTATTCAAATACCCCAGATATTCAGGTGCAAATTCTTCTTTTCCTAGAGAATAACCCAGCCGACTCATACTTGCTATAAATGCATTTGTTGTACCTAAACAAATCATGAAAGCTACTAATCCAACTAACCATACAAATTGGTCACCTAATGTATTTTTTATAACGATTACAAGAGCGGTACTATTATCAGACTTTATAGAATATGCTCCTGTCCCAATTACTGAAATAGCAATTCCTATATAAATAAGGCCAATAATAATAATCGCAGCACCTGTTGAAAAAATGATATTTCTTTTTCTCGGAGATTTGAATTCAGGCGCTAAACTTGAAATTGCTTCCCATCCAAAAAAAGACCAAAATATTAATAATGTAGCATGTAAAATAGGGTGTATTTCATTTAATGAAATGTTTATATTTATGTTTTCCATTTCAATATAAGGCAATGAACAAACAATTGTTATGAGTAAGATAAGAAAAGTTAAT
>Ga0102589_1004206_pt1 | contig 13831 bp, 12 predicted proteins | sample AraplaMF_Col_mLB_FD_76858 | JGI IMG/M metagenome (GOLD analysis project Ga0102589, IMG submission 76858) | Arabidopsis root microbial communities from the University of North Carolina, USA - plate scrape MF_Col_mLB | ecosystem: Host-associated > Plants > Roots > Endosphere | place: USA... | reverse complement strand
CCGAATTGGCAATGAAGCAGTTCCGGTGCGCCGACTCGTGCATTCTGGTCAGCGCCTCCGCATCCGGCCCCTTGCCCTCCGCGAACGCAATGCTTGGCCGCAACACCACCCGCGTCACCGCCAGTCGCCCGTCGCTGTTCTTCTCCAGCGTGCCGACCGCCTCGTCCTGATAGTCGTCGACCACCCAGCCCTTCTTCGCCGCGATCGCCAGCAGCGTCAGCATGTGGCACGACGACAGGGCGACGACCAGGGCTTCCTCCGGATCCACGCCCGCCACGTTGCCGAGATACTCCGGCGCCGCGGAGCCGGTAATGCGCTGACCACCGTCGAACGCCCATTCGTGGTCGCGCGAATAACCGTCGGAATCGAACTGGCCGCCATTGCGCAGCCAGTGGACTGAAGCGCGATGCTCGGACATGGGCGGCTCCTGCTTGGGGGAGCCGCCACGATGCCACAGCCGCGTTTACTTCGCGTCTGCGGTGCCAGGCGCCTTTGCCTTGCGCTCGCGCGTGTCCGCCAGCAGCTGGTCGCGCGCTGCCACCTGCAGCTCGTCGATGCTGACCGCATCCGGCGACTTGCCCAAGCGCCGGGTCAGGTCAGCGACCACGCGCTTGTTGGCATAGGTGTGCGGCGAGTTCATGTCGTCGCTCTGCGCGGTCAACATGTAGTCCAGCCGCTTGGCACTGACTTCGCGGCCCTGTGCCAGCTCCACCAGCTTGGCGCGGTACTCCAGTTCCCACGACGCCATGCCCGGAAACGCGTTCTGGTCGGCGAAGTGCTGCGTCTCGTGACCGAGGAACACGACCCGGAACTCCTCGCTGTCGAGACCCTGGGTGTATCTGCCGACGACGGCATACAAGGCCTTGTCCGTTGCCCAGCCACCGGCAGAGCCGCGCTCGCAGCGACCGTAGGCCATCCAGCCGCGGCTGACGAAATCGTCGAGCAGTTCGACGCGAACCGTGTACGGGCCCTCCGGCAGTTGCACGTCGTACATGCGCGTGTCCTGTTTGCGCCACACCATCAATTCGCGGAGCGGCGGGGTGCGGCCGAGCTGGGCGTGGTAGCCGTGCTGTTCCAGCTGCGTCTGCAGCACCGGTTCGATCTCGTCCATGTTTGTCGCATTGGCCGCGCTCGCGCCCAGGCGCTTGTGCAGCTTGGCCAGCAGCGCAGCTTCCTGTTTGTCGCGCTGCGCGGGTGCCGCCATCGAGCGCCACCAGTAGTCCTGGTAGTCGTCGAGCACGCCGCGCAGGAACGGGTCCTCGATCGAGGAGGTGGTCAGCACCGGCTTGCGGGCGTGGTAGCGCTCGAGCATGCAGGCGCGGTAGTCGGCGTCCTTGCCCAGGAATTCGGTGGCCGGCGTCGCTTCCAGTGCGGCCAGGGCGCGGGCGCTGTCGCCCTGCAGGATGGCGCTGGTGGATTCGGCGATGGCAGCGATCGCGGTCTTGCTGCTGGTCGGCTCGTCGGCGGCAGTCGCGGCGAACGCCGCGCACATCAGGGCAGACGACAGGAACACGGTGGCCTTGGACTTCATCTGGATTCCATTCGGGGGTGGCGGTCGGGGTGCCGCCTTCGCCCCTATTGCAGTCGAAGGGCGGCCGACCGGTCTTGAACGCATTTGATCTGGTGGCGCAATTGCCGCGGCGTCGCCCCGGTAGCCAGCCGCAGCGTCCGGTTCAGGTGGCTCTGGTCGCTGAAGCCGCTGGCCGCGGCGACCTCGGCCAGGGCCGCGTCGCCGCCGAGCATCGCCAGCGCCTGCCGGCAACGCAGCTCGCGCCGCAGCAGCTGCGGCGGCATGCCGTGCGAACGCAGGAAGCTGCGCGAGGCATGGGCCAGGGAGACCCCGGCGCGGCGCGCGAGCACCGACACCGGCAGGTCGCCGTGCTGCAGTTCGTGCAGGAACGCGGGCTGCCAGTCGTGCAGGGCAGGGGCATCGGCACGCACGCAGGCCCGCAGCAGGTCATCGAGATGATGATGCGCGCGTGCGAACACGGCACTGGCCTCGACCAGATTCGCCACCCGCAGGACCCGCAACGCCAGGCCTCCGGCGCCCACCGGAAACACCTCGCCCAGGTCGAGGTTGATCACCTTGGCGCCGTTGCGGCCGAAGCGGTTGCCGTGGGCGTGCCAGCGCGGATGCAGCACCAGCGTGCCCGGGGTGCATTCGACCGGGCCGTCGGCGCTGGCTTCCACGTAACTGCCGTCCAGCACGAGCGCCGCATAGGCGCCGTCGTGGCGGTGCGTGCGCAGCGTGTCGCCGGCGTCGTGGCGGGTCTCGTACTCGTGGGCGGGCATGGCGGCATCCTGCGCGACGACGGCGGTGGAGGGCATCGGGCGGAAGTCACGGGGACCTCGTTCATCCGCGCACCGGGTTGGATGCCGCGACCGCGGCAACCGTTGAAGCTGCCCTCAATCCTCGCCGATGTCCTCGTTCCACACGTCCGGGTGCGCGGCGATGTAGTCGCCCAGCATGTCGATGCACTCGCCGTCGTTGAGGTCGATCACCTCGACGCCGTTCTCGCGCAGCCAGTCGATGCCACCGCGGAAGTTGACCGATTCGCCCACGACCACGGTGCCGATGTTGAACTGCCGCACCAGCCCGCTGCAGTACCAGCAGGGCGCGAGCGTGGTGACCATGATGGTGTCGCGGTAGCGGCGCTGGCGGCCGGCCTTGCGGAAGGCATCGGTTTCGCCGTGCACCGAAGGGTCGCCTTCCTGGATGCGGCGGTTGTGGCCGCAGCCGAGCAGGTTGCCGTCTCGGTGGTACAGCGCTGCGCCGATCGGGATGCCGCCTTCGGCCAGGCCCTGGCGGGCTTCGGCGACGGCGGTGGCGAGCAGTGCGCGGTAGTCGGGCGTGGCGATCATGGAGGCACCTGTGCTTTTGCGCTGAGTCTAGCGGGGAGCGCGGCGGAGCATGTCGATGTGCGGCACGCCGTCGTCCAGATAAGGCTCCGATGACGGCACGAAGCCGTGCTTGCCGTAATAAGCCTGCAGGTGCTCCTGCGCGCCGATCTGGATATCGGCGCCGGGCCAGCGCGCTTCGATCTGTTCGAGTGCGGCATGCAGCATCGGGTCGCCGAGGCCACGGCCACGATAGGCCGGTGCGGTCAGCACGCGGCCGAAACTCACCTGCGGGAAGCTCAGTCCGGGCGGCAGGATGCGCAGGTAAGCGGCAAGGTCGCCGTCGCCGGCATAACCGATCAGGTGGATGGTGTCCGGGTGCCGGTCCTTGCCGTCCGGGTCCAGGTACACGCAGTTCTGCTCGACCACGAACACTTCCGAGCGCAGCTTCAGCAGCGCGTACAGCGTGTCGATGTCGAGTTCGCGGAAGTGCCGCGCCCGCCAGCGGATCGATGGGGTCTCGCTCATGCCGCCATGATGCCAGCGACGGCCGCCAATCTCAGTCACCTTCAGCGGACGTGTCGATCTCCATCACCACCGACATGCCCGGACGCAGCCGCGACGCGGCCTCCTGGCCGCCATCGATCGACACCTTCACCGGGATGCGCTGGGCGATCTTGACGAAGTTGCCGGTGGCGTTGTCGGCCGGCAGCACGCTGAACTCGGAGCCGGCGGCGGGCGAGATCTCCTGCACGCGGCCGTTCAATCGCTTGCCGCCCAGCGCATCGACGGAGAAGCGTGCCGGCTGGCCGATGCGCATGTTTTCCATCTGCGTTTCCTTGTAGTTCGCCACCACCCACAACGTGCCCGGCACGAGCGCCATCAACTGCGTGCCGTTGGTGACATACGCGCCCTCGCGCACCGTGACCTGGCCGAGCTGGCCGTCGCGCGGCGCCTCGATGCGGGTGTGGTCGAGGTTGATCCGCGCCAGCTTGACCGCGGCCTCGGCACCGGCCACCGCCGCCTGCAGTGCATCGCGATTGACGCTGACGCTGCGCACGCTCTGTTCGGCGGCTTCGACCGCCGCGCGCGACTGGTTGAGCCCGGCCACCGCCTGTGCGTTGGCGGCATAGGCGTTGTCGAGGTCCTGCGCCGACAGCAACTGCTGGCCGGCCAGGCTGTCGGTGCGTTTCAACGTCGCTGCCGTGCGCACGTGCAGGGCGCTGTTGCTGGCGACGGCGGCACGGGTCTGGGCCACGTTGGCCTGGGCGCTGCGCAGCTGCTGGGTCCAGTTGGACAGATTGGCGCGTGCCGCCTGCAGCTGCGCACTGGCCTGGTCGACCTGCTGCCGGTAGAGGCGGTCGTCGATCTGCACGAGCAGTTGCCCCTTGCGCACGTGCTGGAAATCGCGCACCGGCACCTGGGTGACATAGCCGCTGACCTGCGGGCTGATCACCGTGACCTGGCCGCGGACGTAGGCGTTCTCGGTGCTCTGGACCGGCGTGCGGAACGGCGGCAGGTGCCAGGCATACAGCACCACCAGTGCGCCGCCGATGGCCACTGCGGCGAAGATCGCGATCTGCCAGACCGGTCGCGGCGGCGGCATCGGCGGTGCAGCAGCGGCCGGCTGCGGTGGTGCTGTCGGCGGTCCAGGCGGGGTCGGGGTCGGCGTGCTCATGGCGTCGAGGCTGCGGCTGGTGCCGTGGCTGCATGCGCTGCCATCCGCCGTTCGCGCCGGGCCTGCAGGCGTGCCCGGGTGGCGACGATGGTGAGCCAGATCATGGTCATCACGGCGATGGCGGCGATGGCGAAGTACACATCGTTATAGGCAAGCACATTGGCTTCGCGTGAAGCCGTGGCGCCCAGTTGCCGCAGGCCCTGCGCGTTGCGCAGGACCGGGTCGGTGACCGCCTGCCCGTAGACGCCGGCGCCGGACTGGACGCGCGCCGCCACCAGCGGGTCGAGCAGGGTCAGGTGCTCGACCAGCTGGCTGGAGTGGAACTTTTCGCGGATCACCTGGAAGGTGCCCAGGAACGCCGAGCCGAACAGCGCGCCGACGTTCTGGGTGATGGAGAACATCACGAAGAAGGTGATCAGGTTGCGCGGCTGCGCGATCACGCTGCCGACGCCGGCGATCAGCGCCGGGGCGAGGAAGAACGTGCTGCCGAAGCCGATCAGGAACTGGCTGACCATCAATTGCGGCGGCCGCGTCAGGTTGTTGGAATAGGCATCCATCAGCGCGCCGGCGAGGATGCAGCCCAGCGCGATCAGCGCCGGCACGCGCGTCAGCACCGGCCTCACTGTCATCGCACTGGTGGCGATGCCGAGGATGCAGCCCAGCAGCACCACCGCGAACAGGCCACGCATCTGCTCGTTGGTCAGGCCCATCGCCTGCAGGAACCCCACCGCGCCGACACTCTGCTCCGACAGCGCCATCCGCAGCAGGATGATCGCGATGCCCAGGCGCAGCATCAGCCCACTGCTGAGCCAGCGCGTGTTGATCAGCGGGTTGGCGCGGAAGTGTTCCACCGCCACGCCCGCGACCACCAGCACGATGGAGCTGGCCAGGCACCAGCCAATCCACGGGGCCTCCCGCCACCAGACAGTCCGCCCCAGCGACAGCACCGCGCACAGCAGCGCCATGCCGACCGACAGCAGCGTGATCGAAAGCGCATCGAGCATTTCGAACACCTTGTAGCGATCGCCCGGCGGCAGCCGCAGCAACAGCACGGCGCCCAGCGACAGCAGCGCCAGCCCCAGCTCGAACAGGTACAGGCCGCGCCACTCGCCGAACTCGAGCAGGTCGGGGGAGATCACTCGCGCGATCGGTGCGCCGATCTGGCTCAGGCCGATGCCGACGGCCAGGGCGCGCAGGCGGTGCTGGGCCGGCAGCGCCTGGATCATGTAGAAGATGCCGAGCGTGGTCAGCGCCGCGCCGACGATGCCGTGGGCGGCGCGCACGGCGATCGCCGACCCCAGCCCGTGCACGAACAGGTGCCCGAACGTCACCAGCGCATACAGCACCAGGCTGATCTCGGTGAACAGGCGCAGGCCGAACTGCTGGCGGAACTTGATCAGGATGAGGTTGGCCGAGACGTTGGTCATCACATACGCGGCCGGCAGCCAGGCGGCTTCCACCGCAGTCACGCCCAGTGAACCCTGCAGCTGCAGCAGGTTGGTGGTGACCATGGCGTTGCCCAGGCTGCCGGTGATGGCCACCAGCACCCCGGTCAACCCGAACGCCCAGCGCAGCCAGGTCGGGTGCAGCGGGGTCGAGGGCGAGCCCGGGAACATCGGCCGCTCGTGCGGCAGCCATGCACGGGGCGCCACCTGGCTCATTGCGGTTCCTCCCGGCCCGGCCGGCCCTGGGGCCGGCCCTGAAATTGCACGTTGATGCGATAATCGCCAGATGAGCCATTCAAGCCCAGAAAAGCCCGGCGACAAGACCGGCACCACGCACTTCGGCTTCCGCGACGTTCCCACCGGCGAGAAGCAGAAACTGGTCGGCCAGGTGTTCTCCTCGGTCGCCGGCAAGTACGACCTGATGAACGACCTTATGTCGCTGGGCGTGCACCGGGTGTGGAAGCGCTATTTCGTCGGCACTGCCCAGGTCAAGCGCGGCGATCGCGTCCTCGACCTGGCCGGCGGCACCGGCGACATCGCCCTGCTGCTGCGCGACCGTGTGGGCGACGCCGGCAGCATAGTTTTAGGCGACATCAACGGCGAGATGCTGCGCGTCGGCCGCGACCGCATGACCGACATGGGCAAGGTCGCCGGCTTCGAATACGTGCAGATGAACGCCGAGAAGCTGCCCTTCCCGGATGGCAGCTTCGACCTGGTCACCATTGCCTTCGGCCTGCGCAACGTCACCGACAAGGACGCGGCGCTGCGCGAAATGCATCGCGTGCTGAAGGTCGGCGGCCAGGCGCGCGTGCTGGAGTTTTCGGAAGTGAAGGCCGACTGGTTCAAGCCGATCTACGACTTCCATTCCTTCAAGGTGCTGCCGCAGCTGGGCAAGTTGTTTGCCAACGACTCCGACAGCTACCAGTACCTGGCCGAAAGCATCCGCAAGCACCCGCCGCAGGACGAGTTGAAGGCGATGATGCAGGAGGCCGGCTTCGCCCGTTGCGACTACCGCAACCTGTCGGGCGGCATCGTCGCGATCCACACCGGCTACAAGGTCTAGCCCGTCGTCCCGGCGAACGCCGGGACCATGTCACCGTCGTCCCGGCGAACGCCGGGACCCAGGCCCTCACGCCCCCAGCCTCCTCACCGTCATCCCGGCGAACGCCGGGACCCATCTTGACTGTGCTCCAGTTCACGCTGGAGGCCCCGCCGCGCCCGGTGCCCACCGCCCGGCGAGGCGCTAAACTCGACCGCTCACCCTGTCCGTCGTGGGCCCACATGCGTTATTCGATCCTGTCCCTCTGCCTCGCCGCCGCCCTTGCCGCCGGTTGCTCGCGCGATGCCGCGCCCCCGGCCGCCACCGCTTCCCAGGAGGCCGCCGCCGTGGCCGCATCCGACCAGAAGTCGACTGCAATCGTCGACGAGTTCTCGTACGCCGAACCGTCCAAGGTCCGCATCAACGACCTCGCCCTGATGCTCAACGTCGACTTCGACAAGAAGCAGCTCAGTGGCAGCGCGACCTACACCCTGGACTGGACCGACCCGAAGGCGACGCAGCTGGTGCTGGACTCGCGCGATATCACCGTGGAGAAAGTCGTCGGCGAGCGCGCCGACGGCAAGTGGGACGACCTGACGTGGAAGGTTGGCGACAAGGTCAAGACCCTCGGCAACAAGTTCGTGATCGATGCACCGGCACGCAACAAGCGCATCCGCGTCACCTACCACACCTCGCCCGACGCATCGGGCCTGCAGTGGCTGACGCCGGCGATGACCGAAGGCAAGAAGACGCCCTTCATGTTCAGCCAGTCGCAGCAGATCCACGCACGCTCGTGGGTTCCGCTGCAGGACACGCCGCAGGTACGCTTCACCTACACCGCGCACGTGACCTCGCCCAAGGACGCGATGGTGCTCATGAGTGCCGCCATCGATGACGCGGTAGATAAGGGCGCGGCCGTGCGTGACGGCGACTACACCTTCACCATGCCGCAGAAGATCCCGTCGTACCTGCTGGCGATCGCCGCCGGCGACCTGGTGTTCCAGCCGATCAGCGGCCGCGCCGGCGTCTGGGCGGAACCGGCGATGGTGAAGAAGGCGGCGAAGGAATTCGACGACACCGAGAAGATGATGCAGACGGCCGAGCGCCTGTACGGCCCGTACCGCTGGGAGCGTTACGACATTCTCGTGCTGCCGCCGTCGTTCCCGTACGGCGGCATGGAAAACCCGCGCATGACCTTCGCCACGCCGACCGTGATCGTCGGCGACAAATCGCTGGTGTCGCTGGTCGCGCACGAGCTGGCGCACAGCTGGTCGGGCAACCTGGTGACGTTCTCCACGCCCAAGGACAGCTGGCTCAACGAAGGCTTCACCAGCTACGTCGAGAACCGCATCGTCGAAGACCTGTACGGCAAGGAAGCCGCCGACATGGAGAAGGTGATCTCGCGCAACGAGCTCGCCGCCGAGTACAAGGAAATCGATCCGAAGCTGCAGGTGCTGGCACAGCGCCCGGGCACGGTGAGCGACCCCGATGACTCCAGCAGCTCGACCGTTTACACCAAGGGCGCCTGGTTCCTGCAGTTCCTCGAAGAGCGCTACGGCCGCGACGTGTTCGATCCGTTCCTGAAGGGTTACTTCGACCACTTCGCCTTCCAGAGCATCCCGACCACCACGTTCATCGAGTACGCCAAGGCCAACCTGCTCGCCAAGAACCCGGGCAAGGTCAGCGAAGCCGAACTCGACGAATGGATCTACCAGCCGGGCGTTCCGGCCGATGCACCCAAGACGGTCTCGCCGCGTTTCGATGCGGTCGATGCCGCGCGCAAGGCATGGCTCGACGCGGGCACGATGCCGGCCAAGGACGCGACCGCAAAGTGGAGCACGCAGGAATGGGTGCACTTCATCGACGGCATGCCGGAAACGCTGAAGCCCGAGCAACTCGCCGCCCTCGATGCCGCCTACCACTTCACCGGCACGCCGAACGGCGAGATCGCCCAGCGCTGGTATCCGCTCGCCGTGCGCAGCGGCTACACGCAGGCCAATGACGCGATCGCCGCGTTCCTCGAGCGCATCGGTCGTCGCAAGCTGATCATGCCGACCTACAACGAGCTGGTGAAAACGCCGGCCGGCCTCAAGCTGGCGCAGGACACCTTCGCCAAGGCGCGACCGGGCTACCACCCGATCACCACCGAGTCGGTGGAAGCCGCGATCGCCAAGGCGCAGCAGGCGACCGCCAAGCAGTAATCGCACCGCGCCCTCCCTTTCGCGCCGCGAAGGGGAGGGCAGGGCGGCATCGCTTACCGAACGCACCCCAGGGGATTCACCCGTGACGCAGCGCAGCCTCAGGCTCCTGGCGATCGTCATTCCACTGCTGCTCGTGCTGGTCGTCGCCATCGTCCTGTGGCGCGATCCCTACAGCGTCGTCCGTGCCGATTTTGCCCGCCAGCGCATCGCCGCGGGCCTGTCGCGCGACAGCGCCGTCATCGATGACCACCGCTGGGTCTACGCCTACAGCGACGATGCGCCGAAGGACGCGCCCACGGTGGTGATGCTGCACGGTTTCACCGGCAGCAAGGAGAACTGGTATCCGGTCGCGAAGCTGCTGCGCGGCAAGTACCGGCTGCTGATACCGGACCTGCCGGGTTGGGGCGAAAGCCAGCGCGTGGACGGCGCCGACTACGGCTTCCTCGCCCAGAGCGAGCGCGTCGACCATTTCATCGGGAAGGCCGCGGCCGATCCGCGCGGCGTCGTGCTGCTCGGGCACTCGATGGGCGGCGGCATAGCGGCAGTCGTCGCCGCGCGCTATCCGCAGCAGGTCGCGCGCGTCGGCCTGATCGACGCTGCCGGCGTACGTTTCGCCGACAACCGCTTCGGCGAGCAGGTGCTGGCCGGCAAGAATCCGTTCGCGGTCGAAGACGAGGCATCGCTCAAGCGCTACCTCGAGACCGTTTTCCACGATGCCAGGGCACGACCGTGGGCGCCGTGGCCGGCCAGCAGCATCTACATCAACCGCCGTCGCAGCGATGCGCAGTTCGAGCAGGAAGTGCTCGCGCGCATCGGGCGCAGCGACGAGAGCTTCCTGCCCGGCAAGGCCGCAGCCGCCATCCACCAGCCAACGCTGCTGCTCTGGTGCCGGCAGGATGCGGTGATCGATTTCAGCGCGATGGCGCTGTACGCCGAGCAGATCCCGCAGGCACGGCGCGTGCTGCTCGATGGCTGCGGGCACATGTCGCTGGTTGAACAACCCGAGATGGTCGCGCAGGCGATCGAGATGCTGATCGAACGAGGACAGACGCAATGATCGAACGCAGCATGGGCTCACTGACGGCAGCGGCGGTGCTCGCCGCGACCCTGGCGTTGGCGGCGTGCGGGCCGGCACAGGACCCGAATGCCGTCGAGGCGCAGCAGGCCGCCGCACGCGAACAAGAGGCCGATGCGATGGCCGACGCGTTCGAAGCCGAGTACGGCAAGCAGAACTGGGAACTGGCGCGTGCGCACGGCGACGTGCTGATGGCCAAGTACCCGTCCAGTGCCGCCGCCGCGCGCATCGAGGAGCGCCACAAGGAAGTGAAGGACAAGGCCGCGAAGGCGCGCGAGCAACGCCGGGTGGCGGCATTGTGGACCTACCAGACGCAGCCGGTGAAGGGCGGCGATCAGCTGTCGGCATCGATCTACGCCAAGGAGTACGTCGACACCGACGGCAGCGGCGCGCGTCCGGTGCAGCTGATCTTCCGCGACCACCCCGACTGGGGCCGCAGCAGCTACCTGGTGCTGGAAGCCGGCGACTTCGATTGCTACGGCGGCTGCAAGGTCAAGCTGACCGTCGACGACGCCGCGCCCAGGGCCGTGGCCGCGAGCCGGCCGAAGACCGACCAGGCGATCGCGATGTTCATCGAGGACGAGCGCGCGCTGTGGAAGACGGTGAAGTCGGCGAAGACGATCGCCATCGAGTTCCCGGTCAAGGCCGGCGGAACGCGCACGGCGGTGTTCGAAGTTGGCGGCCTGGATCCGACGAAGCTGCCGAAGTGGAACTGACCGGCAAACGCTGATGGCAAGGTCACGGCGTCAACACGCCGCCTTTGCATGCCAGGAGTAAGCTCGGGCTGCGGCTCGCCCTGAGCGGCCTGCCGCTGCGGCGCCCGCCCGGATGCGCGCGCCGGTCCATCCCCAGCGGCACGGCCGTGACTGGAGCGCAGCCGAGCCAGGCGGAGGCCGCCATGCTCTCACCACGCCTGCACAATCTGCTCGACCAGGGGCACGCGCCCTACACCACGCTCAACCACCCGCGCACGATCACCGCGCACGACACCGCGTCGATCGCACACATCGAGCCGGTGCATTTCGCCAAGACGGTGATGATCAAGGCCGATGGACGACTGGCGATGGTGGTTATGCCGTCGACGTACCGCGCCGATCTGTATCGACTGGGCCTGGCCCTGGGCGGTGCGACGGTCGAGCTGGCCGAGGAGACCGAGTTCCGCGGCGCGTTCCCCGATTGCGAACCCGGTGCGATGCCGCCGTTCGGGCATCTCTACGGCATGCCGGTGTATGTCGACTCGCGCCTGGCGCACCAGGACGAGATCGCGTTCAACGCCGGCAACCACACCGAAGTGGTGCGGATGCCCTACAAGGAGTTCGAACGCCTGGCGGCGCCCGAACTGCTGTGGCTCGCGCACATGATGTGACGCTACCCCCTCCCGGCCTCCCCCTGCGCGCAGGGGGAGGAGCAACAATTACAGCGAGTAGCCGAACTGCTGCTTGAACTGTTCGTTGAACTCGTCGTAGTCGAAGCGCTGGTTCTGCGTGCCCGGGTGTTCGACCTTGAGCGCGCCCATCAGGTTGCCCATGCGGCCGATGGTCAGCCAGTCGTAGCCCTTCTCGATGCCGAAGATCAGGCCGGCGCGGAATGCATCGCCGCAGCCGGTCGGATCGGTCACGCGGCGCTCGTGCGCCGGCGGGATGTCGTAGGTCTTTTCCGGCGTGTGGATCTGCGAGCCGTGCGGGCCGCGCGTGGTGATGTACGCCTTCACCCGCTTGACGATGTCGTTCTCGCTCCAGCCGGTGCGTTCCTGCAGCAGGTTCGACTCGTAGTCGTTGACGGTGACGTAGTCGGCCTGCTCGATGAAGTGGCGCAGCTCTTCGCCGTTGAACAGCGGCATCGCCTGGCCCGGATCGAAGATGAAGGGAATGCCCAGCTCGGCGAACTCGGTGGCGTTCTGCAGCATGCCTTCGCGGCCGTCGGGGCTGACGATGCCGAAGCTCACGCCCTTCACGTCGCGCACGTGGTTCTCGTAGCTGCGCATCATCGCGCCCGGATGAAACGCGGTGATCTGGTTGTTGTCGTGGTCGGTGGTGATGAAGGCCTGCGGCGTGAACAGCTCCTCGATCTCCTTCACCTGCGACAGGTTGATGCCCTGCTGCTCGAAGTGCTCGCGGTACGGGCCGAAGTCCTGGCCGACGGTGGCCATCGGGATCGGGTCGCCGCCCAGCAGCTTGAGGTTGTAGGCGATGTTGCCGGCGCAGCCGCCGAACTCGCGGCGCATGCGCGGCACCAGGAACGAGACGTTCAGGATGTGAACCTTGTCCGGCAGGATGTGGTTCTTGAACTGGTCCGGAAACACCATGATCGTGTCGTAGGCCAGAGAGCCGCAGATCAGCGCAGACATCGGTCGTACCCCAAAGAAAAAAAGCGGCCGGAGCGCCGCGCGGGCGCTAGGGTAGCCGCTGCGGACCCGTACGGCCAGCAACCCGGTCGGGCACCTGCGTTTGGCGCGTTTGACCCTGTCCCGGCTCCCCATTGCCGCCGGTTCCGTGACCGCGACCCCCGGGGTGACCACCGGCGGCACGAAGTGCCGGGAATTGCAGGTTTTTTCCTTGCTCGCAAGGGGGGCGGTTGCTAGGCTAGCGAACCCCTCGCGCCCCCATTTGACGGCCTATCCCTCGATGTTCAAGAAGTTTCGCGGCATGTTTTCCAACGACCTGTCCATCGACCTGGGCACGGCCAACACTCTCATCTACGTCCGCGGCCAGGGCATCGTCCTGAACGAACCATCGGTGGTAGCAGTCCGCCAGGACCGCCTGATCGGCGGCAACCGCACGGTCGCGGCGGTCGGCAGCGAGGCCAAGATGATGCTCGGGCGCACCCCGGGGCACATCACCACGATCCGCCCGATGAAGGACGGCGTCATCGCCGACTTCACCTACACCGAGGAAATGCTCAAGCATTTCATCCGCAAGGTGCACAAGTCGCGCTTCCTGCGCCCGAGCCCGCGCGTGCTGGTGTGCGTGCCCTGCGGCTCGACCCAGGTCGAGCGCCGCGCCATCAAGGAATCGGCCGAAGAGGCCGGCGCCCGTGAGGTTTACCTGATCGAAGAGCCCATGGCGGCCGCGATCGGCGCCGGCATGCCGGTGACCGAGGCGCGCGGCTCGATGGTCGTCGACATCGGCGGCGGCACCACCGAAGTCGCAGTCATCGCCCTGAACGGCATCGTCTACTCGGCCTCGGTCCGCATCGGCGGCGACCGTTTCGACGAGTCGATCATCAGCTACGTGCGCCGTACCTACGGCACGCTGATCGGCGAAGCCACCTCCGAGCGCATCAAGATCGAGATCGGCTGCGCCTACCCGCAGACCAAGGCGGCCTCGATCGAGGTCTCCGGCCGCAACCTCGCCGAGGGCGTGCCGAAGATGATCACGATCAACTCCAACGAGGTCCTCGAGGCCCTGCGCGAGCCGCTGGCCGGCATCGTCTCGGCGATCAAGCTGGCGCTGGAGCAGACCCCGCCGGAACTGTGCGCCGACGTCGCCGAGCGCGGCATCGTGCTGACCGGTGGCGGTGCCCTGCTGCGCGACCTGGACCGCCTGATCAGCGAGG
>Ga0102589_1004205_pt1 | contig 13842 bp, 12 predicted proteins | sample AraplaMF_Col_mLB_FD_76858 | JGI IMG/M metagenome (GOLD analysis project Ga0102589, IMG submission 76858) | Arabidopsis root microbial communities from the University of North Carolina, USA - plate scrape MF_Col_mLB | ecosystem: Host-associated > Plants > Roots > Endosphere | place: USA... | reverse complement strand
CGCCGGCTCCAAGGACTACATCAAGAAGGTGATGGACGGCGACAAGATGGTCACGGCCGACGTGACCTACTCGCCCAGCATGATCGCCGACGCGATGAAGCTCACCGCGGCCGCGCGTGTCAAGGGCGAGAAACTACCGGCCTCCACCATCATCCCCTCGGTGCTGGTGACCAAGGACAACGCCAAGCAATACTATTTCCCCGACTCACCGTTCTGAGGCAGCCATGGCCAGACCCGTCACACTTTTTACCGGACAGTGGGCCGACCTGCCGCTGGCCGAACTCGCACCCCTGGCGCGCAGCATGGGCTACGACGGGCTCGAGCTGGCCTGCTGGGGAGACCACTTCAACGTGCAGGAAGCGCTCGGCAGCGACCGCTACCTGCAGGACAAGCGCAACCTGCTTGAAAAACACGGCTTGCGCTGTTTCGCCATCGGAAGCCACCTGGTGGGCCAGGCCGTTTGCGACCTGATCGATGAGCGCCACCAGTCCATCCTGCCCGCGCACGTATGGGGCGATGGTGATCCCGAGGGCGTGCGCCAGCGCGCCGCGCGCGAGATGCAGGACACCGCGCGCGCCGCGGCCAAAATGGGCCTGAAGGTGGTCACCGGTTTTACCGGCTCGTCGGTCTGGCATTCGCTGTACGCCTTTCCGCCGACGACGCAGGAATACTGGAACCAGGGTTTCGTCGACTTCGCAAACCGATGGAAACCCATCCTCGACACCTTCGAATCGGTGGGTGTGAACTTCGCCCTGGAGGTCCACCCCACCGAGATCGCCTTCGACACCGCTTCGGCGCAACGCGCCGTCGAAGCGGTAGCGGGCCACAAACGCTTCGGCTTTAACTTCGACCCCAGCCACCTGGGCTACCAGGGCGTGGACTATGTGAAGTTCCTGCGCACCTTCGGTGAGCGCATCTACCACGTGCACATGAAGGACGTGTGGTGGGGCAAGGGCGACGGCACCGCGGGTGTCTTCGGCGGGCACACCAGCTTCGGCGATGCGCGCCGTTACTGGGACTTCCGCAGCGTCGGCCGCGGGATGATCGACTTCGAATCCATCATCGTTGCGCTGAATGACATTGGCTACGCCGGCCCGCTGAGCGTGGAGTGGGAGGACAGCCGCATGGACCGCGTCCATGGTGCGACCGAAAGCGCCGCCTATTCAAAGCGCCTGGACTTCAAGCCGGCGGCGGGCGCCTTCGATGCTGTCTTCGACAAGGCCAAACAGGGCGGGATGGCCGGGTCATGACGGGCAAGCTGCGTTACGCCATGGTGGGCGGCGGGCAGGGCGCTTTCATCGGCGCGGTGCACCGCAAGGCGATGGCGCTGGACGGCCAGATGGAACTTGTTGCCGGCGCGCTGTCATCCGACCCGCAGCGCGCGCGCGCTTCCGGCGCCGAGCTGGGGATTGCCGACGCGCGCAACCATGGGCGCTGGCAGGACCTGCTGGCCGATGAACTCAAGCGGCCGGCGAATGAGCGCGTCGACTTCGTGTCCATCGTCACGCCCAACCACGTGCATTTTCCGGTGGCCCATGCCTTTGCCGAGGCGGGCATCCACGTGGTCTGCGACAAGCCGCTGGTGCACAGCAGCGAAGAGGCCCAGGCGCTGGAGCGGGCCGCGCAGCGCAGCGGCTGCGTGTTCGGGGTGACCTACAACTACACGGGCTACCCCATGGTGCGCGAAGCCCGCGAACTCGTGGCCAAGGGGTTGATCGGCGAGCTGCGCAAGGTCGTCGTCGAATACAACCAGGGCTGGCTTGCCACCAACCTCGAGGCCACGGGCCAGAAGCAGGCTGATTGGCGCACCGACCCCGCGCGCAGCGGCCTGGCCGGCGCCATGGGCGACATCGGCTCGCACGCCGAAAACCTGGTGGCCACGGTGACCGGGCTGGAGCTGGACAGCATCTGCGCCGACCTGACCACCTTTGTGCCCGGACGCCGCCTGGACGACGACGGCAATGTGCTGCTGCGCTTTACCAACGGCGCGAAAGGTGTGCTTATCGCCTCGCAGATCGAGGTGGGTTGCGAGAACGATTTGCGCCTGAGGGTGTTCGGCACGCAGGGCACGCTGACCTGGCACCAGGAAGAGCCCAACCGCCTGGTGCACCAGCCCATCGACGGCCCCGCGCGCATGCTGACCCGTGGCTCGCCCTGGCTGGGTGAGGCCGCGCGCCGCGCCACGCGTTTGCCCACCGGGCATCCCGAGGCTTTCCTTGAAGCCTTCGCCAATGTCTACCTCGGCGTCGCAGCGCACATCCGCGCGGTGCAGGCAGGCAAGGCGCCCGACCCGCTGGATGCCGACTACCCGCGCCTGGCCGACGGTGCGCGCGGCGTGCGCTTCATCGAAAAAGTGGTCGAGTCCGCCGGCAGCCAGGCCAAGTGGACGTCGATGCGCTGACGCATGTTCCTCGGCATCGATCTCGGAACCTCCAGCGTCAAGGCCGTGGTGCTGGACCGCGGGCACCAGGTGGTGGCCTGCGGAACGGCACCGCTGGCGGTTGACCAGCCGCAAGCCTTGTGGCGCGAGCAGGACCCGCAGGCCTGGTGGCGCGCCTGCGATGAGGCCGTGCAGCAGGCGCTGGCCGGGCTGGCGGCGGCGGGGCGCAACCCGGCCGACGTGGCGTGCATAGGCCTGACCGGCCAGATGCACGGCGCGACCCTGCTCGACGCGCAAGGCCAGGCCTTGCGGCCGGCCATCCTGTGGAACGACGGACGCAGCGCGGAAGAATGCGTGTTGCTTGAGCAAAAAGTGCCACGCTCGCGCGAGATCACCGGCAACATGATGATGCCCGGCTTTACTGCGCCCAAGCTGCTGTGGGTGGCACGCCACGAGCCCCAGGTGTTCGAGCGTGTGCGGCAGGTATTGCTGCCCAAGGACTGGCTGCGCTGGCGCATGACCGGCGAGTTCGCCACCGACATGTCGGATGCGGCGGGCACGCTGTGGCTGGATGTCGCCAGGCGCGACTGGAGCGGCGAACTGCTTGCCGCCTGCGGCCTGTCGCGCAAGCACATGCCCATGCTGCACGAGGGCCCCGAAACCACGGGCACATTGCGCGCGGAACTCGCGCAGCATTGGGGTTTGCGGCCCATTCCGGTCGTGGCCGGCGCCAGCGACAACGCCGCCGGCGCGCTGGGCGCCGGCGTCTTCCGCGCAGGTGATGCAATGCTGTCGCTGGGCACCTCGGGCGTGGTGTTTGTCGCCACGCGCGAATACGTCGCCAATCCCGCGCAGGCCGTGCACAGCTTCTGCCATGCCCTGCCGCAAACCTGGCACCTGATGTCGGTCATGCTGTCGGCGGCTTCCTGCCTGGATTTCACCGCCTCGCTGCTCGGCGAGCCCGACGTGGAGCGCCTGCTGGCCGAGGCCGAGGCGCGCGGGCTGCGCGCATCCACGCCGCTGTTCCTGCCCTACCTGAATGGCGAACGCACACCGCACAACAATCCCCATGCGCAGGCCGTGTTTTTCGGCATGGATGCGGGCACCGGGCGCGCCGACCTGGTCAACGCCACGCTGGAAGGCGTGTGCCACGGCCTGGCCCAGGGCATCGCGGCGCTGCAGGCCACCGGTGTTGGGCTTGAGCAGGTGAGCTTGATAGGCGGTGGCTCGCGCAGCGGCTACTGGGCCCAGATGCTGGCCGACGCCACAGGGCTGGAAGTGATCCGCCGCGAGGATGCCGCCGTGGGCCCCGCGCTGGGCGCGGCACGGCTGGCGTGGATGTGCGTGGACAAGGCGGATACGCAGGATGTGCTGAAGGCGCCCGCTGCGCTGGACAGTTACGCACCCCGGCCTGCCGAGCGGGAACGGTGGAGGGAGCGCGGCGCGCGCTTTGCCGCGCTGTATGCCTGCGTTGCCCCGCTGTACGGATAGCCGCGCAACGCAAGCGAGTTGCGAGTTACGCGAGGCGCTTGGCTGGGCGTGGCCTGTCTTGAGAGCCGAGCAATAAATAGTGCTGTGCGCTTGTCAGCCGAACGCACGCGCCAAGGCATCCCGCTGCGCCAGAGGCGCACCGGGATGCCTTGTGTCTTTCCTGAAGTTGCCGGTGAGGCCGCTTTCGCAGCCGCTACTGGCATCAACAACGCGTCAAACGCTTATTGAACGACGGGGTAGTCACGGTCCAGGGCGGCTGCCGACACGGCGGTGCCGGCTTCGGCTTTCACTTCAGCGCGGGTCTTGCCGCTGGTGGGTGCCGTGTAGGTGTCCTGGTAGGTCGTGCCGATGTTGGCGGAATAGCCTTCGCGTTGTGCTTGTGCCAGTTCGGCACGGACTTCAGCGCGGGTCTTGGTGCTCACGGCGCTGGCCTGGTCCAGCGGGAAAGGATCGCGGCCTTCGGCGAAGCTGCTGGCGGAGCCGAAGAAGGCCAGTGCGGAGACGGCAAGAACGGAGGCGGAGACGAGATTCGATTTCATGATGAATTTCCTTTAGAACAGTTTTTGGAAAAATCCGGTCGGACGGGCTGTGTGCCCGAGGGGCCTTCCTCGCTGAGTCGCGTTATGAATGTGGCTCACCGATGCATCCAACCTTGTTCCGCAAGGGCGATAGACAAGTGCGTGTTTGCAGAACATTCCATTGCCGAAATCGGAACAATGCAGCGGTGAGTTCGTGGAACTTTTTTCAGTGAATGCTTTTTGAAAGCTTTGCGTCAAGAACGCAGGCATCACTGTTGCTCCTTCCCTCGCAGAGGGAAATGTGTGGATGGGGGCCGCGGCGGATGACCGGCCGCGTTGCAACTTCGAGGCCGCAGGCCCTCACCCTAACCCTCTCCCAGGGGGAGAGGGAAGAATTCTTCATTCCTGCCGCGTTTCCATTCTCTTGATCACCTTGCGCGTGTACTCGGTCATGAACTCGAGGAACACGCTGGTGCGCACCGGAATGAATTTGCGGCTGGGCAGTGCCGCATACAAAGTGTTGGTGCCGGTGATCCAGGGCGCGAGGATGCGCTGCAACGCGCCGCTGTTGAGGTGGTTGGCCACCAGGTCTATGGACTGGCTCATGATGCCGGCGCCGTCCACGCAGGCGCGGATCAGCGTGTCGCTGTGGTTGACCAGCATGGTGGGCTCTATCTGCACTTCGACGACGCGCTTGCCCTCGTCGGGGTTGATGAGGCGCCAGACGCGGTGTCGATTGGCGCTGGCCTTGACGCGCAGATTGTGGTGCTGGGGCAGGTCTTCGGGCCGTGCCGGCGTGCCGTTGCGGCGCAGGTAGTCGGGCGATGCGCAGAGCACGCCGTCCGATGAAGCAATGGGCCGCGCAATGATGTTGGCGTCAAAGGCGTCGCCGGCGCCCAGCAGCGTGAGGTCGTAGTCCTCCACCGGCGGTACCAGCGGCGAGTCCACATGGATGTCGAGCACGACCTTGGGGTAGCGCCGCCCGAACTCGGCCACCAGCGGCGCCAACACGTGCACGGCGAACACCGGCGGCGTCATGATGCGTATGGTGCCCGACATCTCCTGCGCATGGGCCTGGGCGGCGGCGTGGGCTTCGTCAATATCGCTCAGGATGTGCCGCACGCGCGCCAGGTAGGTTTCACCGGCGTCCGTCAGCGCCAGGCGGCGCGTGGTGCGCTGCAGCAGGCGCACACCCAGGTGGTCTTCCAGGTCGCCGACCAGGCGGGTCACCACGGCGGCCGACATGTCGAATTTGCGCGCCGCAGCGGCAAAACTGCCGTCGTCCACGACCTGCTGGAACACCCGCATGGATTGGAGTCTGTCCATGGTTAACCCTTATATAACACCTTTATTGTTGCTAATTTAACAGCAATGTATTGTTGGGATTGGTATTTTTTGTTCGATTTAACAGGAATACAGTTCATACATCGATGAGCCCAAGCCACTTACAAGGCGACTCACCGAGGCTGGACAGACGGGGAGATGAGCCCGCCATGCCCGGAACGTCACTTAACTTTTGAGAGGATATTCATCATGAAATCGAACTTTGTTGCCGCCGCTGTTGTTGCTGTTGCCGCCCTGACTTCTGTCGCCGCCTCCGCCCAACCCCTGAACAGCTTCCTGCTGGATCAGATGCAAGCACCTTCCAGCAAAACCCGCGCTGAAGTCAAGAGCGAAGTGGTGCAGGCCCAGAATGCCAACGCAAGCTCCAGCTTCAATGGCGCAACCGCCCAGCAAAACCTGGCTGCTCCCCGTGCCGAAAAAGCCGGTGCAGCTCCCCAGGCGGCTGCCGAGCTCGTGAAGACCAGCGCCCAGTAAGCTTGCACAAGCCGGCCTTTGCCGGTTCTGACGCAATCGCCCCGGTAGTCCGAAAGGATTGCCGGGGCGATTGCATTGGTGCCTGACGAACGCAGCCAACTCGGCGCTGCAGCAGGGCGCGGCCGGCGGTCACGCGCATCGTGGTCCGGCTGGACCGCATCCACGGTATCTCAGCCGGGCTCTAGAATCACCGGCATCTTGAGAACCCCCAGTACACCCTACGCCTTTGCCTTTGTCGCCGCACATTTGTTGGCCCTGCCGGGCCTGGCTATGGTGCTTCACCTGTACATCGTTGGCAAAGTGGCGAGCAGCGGTGGCTGGCTGTTGGAGGCGTTGGAGCTGTTGTTTTCAGGCGTGGTGGTACTGCCCGCGGCGCTGCTGTGCACGGTGCTCTTGCTGATTGCAGGCTTGTTCTCCCGGGTGCGGCCATGGGCTAGCCTCGTGCTGTTGCTGGTCAATGCGACCGTGCTGGCTGTTGGCTGGACGATCAGTCCATCCACGGAAGCCGCGGAACTGTTGGTCTGGGTTGCCACGGCACTGTCGGCCGCAGCTGCGGCCGCGCTGGCGTGGCAGACGTTTTCGCCGGTGACGAGGCCTGAGCGGAACATGCTGTGGGGTCAGCTCCTTCTGGCTGTTGGGCTTGGGATTGGATTGGGGCTGGCAGGCGGCGGCAGTGTCCCTGTTCCGCCTCCTGCCGAGCCCGATCCCATGGCGGCGATACCGCCAGAGCGCGTCTTCAAGGGATTGTTGGGCGGCAAGCCGGTGCACCTCACGGTGCATGACTGCAAGGTCTATCGCGCCATACCCAAGGAGTCCAAGGAGTTCAGGGAGTCCAGGGAGTCCAGGGACGGCTGGCAGATGGTGCTCGAACCCGATCTCTATCCATTCTTCACGTATTGCGAGCGGCAGTCGCTGCAGGTAGACAACGGTGTCGTCACTGTCACCCTCGGGCGCATCGCCTTCGGTGCGGGAGGCTGCTGCGCTACGGGTGGCACTTACCGTTCCAGGGATGGCGAGCTGTGGAAGAAGCTGTGAAGTGCGCCGGATGAGGGCGAACTCTAGCCCGCCATCGGCGCCCAGTGGTTGTCCAGCCGCACATTCTTGAGCACCGGCGAAGCCGTGCGGCCCGCGCCATCGCGCATCAGCGCGCCGAGCCGCCCGCCGGCCCAGAGTGTGGTGTCTGCTTTGCCCGCCGTAGAAGCTGAGGCGACGGCGCAGGCTTCTTGCAGCGGGAAAAAATCTGTCCAGCGTCCATCGGCCTGCCACACGGCGACGCCATTGGCGCGCGGGCAGCCTACGGCAAAAGCGCCCGCCGCCCAGGCGATGTCGCCGCCGTAGCCGGCCAGCGCATGGCCGGCACCGGCGTCGCAGGTCCACAGCGTCCGGCCGTCAAAAAGCGCCAGTACGGGCGCGCCGGTTTTGGCCGCGGTGTCGTCATGCTCGGCCTGCAGCGCGATGCCCAATACACGCGGTCCGCCCGCCGCCGGTGCGCGGCTCCAGGCCATGTGCCGCAGGCTCAGGCGCCTGTCGGCCAGGCGCCATTGGCCCAGCAGCGCGCCGCTGCGCGTGTCCAGCCGCACCAGCGAGGCATCCATGCGCTCCATGTGGAGCTTCAGCCGGCCGGTTTCAGGCAAGGCGGGAATGCCGCCGTTGGCCACTACAAGGCTGCCGTCGTCGTCCAGCAGCAGCTCGTGCGGGTCCATGCCGTGGGTTATCCATTCGTCGGATTTTTCCAGCGTGGCGGCATTGCGCACGCCGATCAGGCCCCGGCCGGATTCGAGATTCGTTTCAGTGGTGTAGAGCGTTTTGCCGTCGGGGCTGGCGATCACGTGGCCGTTGAAGGCGCGGTCCGGTTCGGCCCAGGCCCAGGCGATGGCCTCGCCTTGGCTTTCACCCTCGTTTGCGGGCCGCCAGCGCAGCAGCCAGTCCCCTGGGCGGCGTGCCACAGCCAGCAGCGAGCCGCCGCGCTCGGCCCACACCCCGTGGGCTCGCGTCGGCACGTCGAGGGCCGCGCTGACCTGGAGCGCGGCGCCGTGATACGCCAGCACGCCGACCTGGTAGCCCCGCGCTGCCTCCCAGGCGGCGGCCAGCTGCTGCGGCGGGGCCGTCGCGGTAGCTGCCGCCAGAGCGGGTTTGAGCCAAGTACTTGTTGCGCCGGCCGCTGCCAGCGCCAGCCATTGCCGGCGCTGCAGCTTCGTCAGGGCCTCAGCCTTCTTCATGTCGGATTCCTAGTCGCCGTCGGCATCCGAAAAACCAATGCTCACTTCAAGCGCCGGCGCGATCTCGGCTTCTGCGAGTTTTTTCAGCTCGGCCAGTGAGCGCCCGGCGGCCGTCATGCCGGCCTTGTTCGCAGGTGAAATGTTTTGCATCGCCCTGTCGGCCCTGCCGACACTTTGTGCCAGCAGGTCGGCCGGTTCGTTGCGGCCCAGGCCGCGCAAATAGGTTTCAATCGGTGCCAGCCCCGTGCCGGGACGCGGCGCTTCGGGGGCTTGCGAGGCGCCCAGCGTGCGCAGCGCTTGCCAGTGCGCGGCCCAGCGCGCTGCCGTCTGGCCGCTGGCGCTGCGCGCATAGGCCACGGCATTGCGGCCGCCTTGCGTGCCGCCGGCCAGACGGGGCTTTTCCATTTCGGCCCAGCGCAGCCGCTCGAGCGCACCCGTCCATTGGTTGATGAGTTCGCTCATCGCGGGGCCCTGGCTTTCTTCGTCTTTGCCTGGCGGGCGCGCGGCCAGTTCGTCAAAGGCTTTGGCCAGCGTGTTGGCCTCGCGCTGGATATCGGCTGCCACCTGCAGCGCATAGCGGCAGGCCGGCGTGGCTGGCGCGATGGGCTGGCTCCACAGCAGCCACTCGAGCGCGGGCAGGCCCTTGGCCGGCGTGCCTATGCTTTCCATGGCCGTGGCGTCCTGCGGCGCGGTTTGTATCGCGCGTTTGATGAGCTCGGGCCGCGTGGGCGTGAAGTCGATCTGGCGCGTCGAGCGCCGCTGCACCAGCGGGCCAATCTGCACGCCGCTCAGGCGATCCCAGGCGAGGGCGCTGGCTTTCCAGCGATCGCGGGCCTGCTCCAATTTCGCCGTGGCCGCGCCGGCGTCCGCGTCGCAGACCGCGGAGATGGCCGCGGGAAGGCCGCCGGCCTGTTCGGCAAACGCGGCGGCTTGCGGCGCGTACCAGAAGCGGTAGACGCCGCGCATGAAATCGCCGGCGGTGTAGAAAGGCACGGCGACATTCGGTGCGACGTTTTGCGCGCAGGCGGCGCCGCAAGCCAGCAAGGCGATGCCGGCAAGGGCCTTCCAGGGAGTGCGCGAAGTTTTCATGGCGCTCACAGCGATTCGAGGAATTTGACCAGCGCGGCGCGCTCCTGCGCCGTCATCTGCAAAACCTTGACCTTGCTGGCCCTGGCCTCGCCGTCATGCCAGAGCACGGCCTCCAGCGCGCCGCGCGCGCGGCCGTCGTGCAGCAAACGGTTGTGGCCGTTCACGTCGGGCACCAGGCCCAGGCCCCACAGCGGCGGTGTGCGCCACTGGCGGCCGTTCGCGAGAAAGTCGGGCCGGCCGTCGGCCAGGCCTTCCCCCATGTCGTGCAGCAGCAGGTCGGTGTAGGGGTAGATGGCCTGGCCTTGCGCGGCCTTGCTGCCCAGGCGCGGGAAGGGACTCTCGCCGGTCACATAGCTGGGGCGATGGCAGGCGGCGCACTGGGCTTGCGCAAACAGCCTCTGCCCCTGCACCACCTGGGCGTCCTTGGGGTTGCGCCGCGCGGCCGGTGCCAATGTGCTTTCGTAGAACACCACGTCGTTAAATGTTTTCTCGTCGATCTCGGGCGCCTTGCCCTGCGCGCCGCGCGGCGCGGCCAGGCAGTCTTTTTGCGCAGCGGTGCAGGTTTCTTTCGGGAACAGCGGCGAGGTGATGCCCATGTCGCCCAGGAAAGCGCCGCCGGTCTGGTGCGCCAGCGTGGCGACGTTGGCCTTCCAGCCGAAGCGTCCCACACGCATTTGTTGCGAGGGCGCGTCCCACACCTGGTTGACGGTGCCGCGCACCGCGCCGCCCAGGGCCGCCTGGTCGGTCGCATTGCGCAGAATCTCGGCCTCGGGAATCGCTTCAAGCAGGCCCACACCGGCCATTTGCGGCGCGATGCGCGGGCTCAGCATCACGTCTTTGGCCATGGGGCCGTAGTTGAGCTTGCTGAAACCGTAGCGCGGCTTTTGCAGTTGGTAAGGCGTGCCGTCGGCGAACTTGCCGCGCACTGTTTCGTAGCGCAGCGAGATCTGCCCTTCGGGCATCACGCCCTGCACCGCGAAGTTGGAAAACTGGTCGCCGTACACCGGGTCCGGCATGGGGCCGCCGTGCATGTCCTTGCCCGGAATCGACAGGCGCAGCAACAGGCCCACCGGCTGGTCGGAAAGGCCGCGCGTGAAATCGGGCGGCGCGCCGCGGCCGTCCTGCACATGGCAGCCGCCGCAGGAGCGCGCGATAAAGTGCGGGCCCAGGCCGTCGCGCGCGGTGGTCGAGGACGGCGCCTGCACCCAGTTGCGCCTGAAAAAAGAATTGCCGATAACGAAGCGCGTGCGTTCCTCGTCGGGCAGGTTGGCCAGCGGAAACGAAAAAGCGTTCTGGCCGGTGGCGAACACGGTGGTGTCGCCGCCGGTTTTTTCGTCATCGGGCGCCGCGCTGTCCTGCGCGACGCCCGCGTGGGTCCAGAAAGCCAGGCCCGCGAGGCCCGCCACGGCCAGCCAGGCGAGGCCCGCGCGCAGGCGGCGCGCGGCCGGGTGAGGTGAGGCGCCGCGCAACACTTAAGGTTTGACCAGGGTCAGCTTGGTGATGCCGGCCGCATTGGCCGCTTCGACCAGGTCCTTGCTTTGCTGCACCAGGCTGTCGATGGTTTTCTGCACGCGCAGGCGGCCGGGCGCATCCTTGGCGCCGACGATCTCGCGGTCGAATGGCGCTTGTATGCCTTCGGCGGCGGCGACTGAAGCTGCAATCTGTTTCGTGGTGCGTTCGGCCAGCGCCGGGTTTTTGGCCGCCACCAGGTCGCGCAGCGAAGCACCGCTGAGCGTGCTGCCGTCGGCGCGTTTGTATTCGCCCAGCCACACGTTCTGGATGCCCTTGGCGTTGGCCACCACGTCACGGTGCGTGTTGTCGGAGAAGCACGAGTGCTCGTCTTCCTGGTCCTGGCTGGCCAGCGCCACTTCGAGGCGCTCGCCGGCGAGTTCACCGCGCGAGAGCGAGCCCAGGCCGACAAACATCTTGCGCACCGACTCCATGCCGCCGCGCTCGAACTTCGCGCGGTAGGACGTCGCCGTGGGCGCCCAGGCCTTGGTGAGGCTGCGCAGGTCGTCGACCAGCAGCTCGGTCACCACCTGCAGGTACTGGCGGCGGCGGTCGGCGTTGGGCTTCTTGCCGTCCACGAAGTCCTCAAACGAACGGTTGCCCGGGCCGGTGGTGCTCAGGTCCTGGCCCCAGAGCAAAAACTCGATGGCATGCCAGCCGGTGGCTATGTTCTCTTCGCCGTTGCGCTCGTTCAGGCTGGCCAGCTGCTTTTTGCTGATGGCTGTCTTGCGGTTGTTGATGATGCCGGCGTTGGGCGCGTCTTTCACGTAGTCGACATAGGACTCGTCCATGGGCCAGGCGTTGATGCGGCCTTCGGGGCCGTTTTTGTCGTCGATGGGGCCGCCGTAAAAGCGGAAAGCCTCGCTCTGGCCGTAGAACTCGCGCGCGTCCAGCCAGGCCTTGCGCGCGGCCTTGAGGCCTTCGTCGGAAGGCGCGGCGGTGAAGGACTGCACGGCTTTTTGCAGCGTGAGCGTAGCGGCCAGGGTGTCCTCATAGCTGGCCAGCACCAGTTGTGCGTAGTGTTTGGCCACGACGGGGGCCGTCGCTGCCGCCGGCGCGGCCGGTGCCGCCACTGCGACGTTTGCAGCCGCTGCCGGCTGGGCCATCGCGGGCGCCGCCAGCAGGGCGAGCAAGGTGGCAAGAACGGCGGGTTTCAGCACGGGTGTCATGGCGGCTCCTGGGTTTTCGTGAATGGGAAAACCAGGATTATACAAATGAGAATGGTTATCAATATCATCAGCACACGGAATGACGGGTCTTTTCCCCGTAGCTCGACGCAGTGCGTGTGGGCAGCTCTTAGCGCCGCCGGCCGGCTTTGCGCGCTTCGTAGCGCTTCATCAGCGGCGTGACCGAAACGCCGTGCGCGACCACCGAGGCCACGATGACTGCCAGCGTGATGGACAGCAGCTGATGGGCCAGCGCGCGTTCGATGTCGTGGTTGATGGCGTAGAGCAGGTAGTACAGCGAGCCAATGCCGCGTATGCCGAACCAGCCCATGAGCCGGCGCTGCGAGCCCTTGACCGGCGTGCCCAGCAAGCCGACATAAACGGCCACGGGCCGCACCACCAGGAACAGCAACGGGATGAACCACAGTACCTCGGCGCGAAAGCGCGTCGTTGCCACCAGCACGCCGACAGCCAGCACGATGGCGACTTCGGCAAAGCTTTCAAGCTGGCTGTTGAAGCGCTCCACCGCGCGCATCATGTGGGCCGGCGCCTCGGCGCCCGAGGCTTCCTGTTCCGAGGGGCTCAGGGCCTCGCCGGGATCGGCTGCCTGCACCCGCGGGCGCACATGGGGCTCGTCGATGCGGCGCAGCGCCAGCCCGGCCGCGAACACCGCGAGGAATCCGTAGGTGTGGCTCAGCAGCGCCAGGCCGTAGGTCAGCCCTATCAGTCCCAGCGCGATGAACTCGTCCGAGCCCAGCGCCTCGCGATGCCGCATGCGCAGGTAAAGAATCGCGCGGCCGACCAGCGTGCCCAGCAGCCAGCCCAACGCCAGGCCGCCGGCCACCGCCCACAGCACGTCGACGGCCCACCAGCGCCAGCCGCCTTCGCCGAGCTCGTGCAGGCCCAGCAAGCCCAGGCCGAGCATGACCAAGGGAAAGGCCGTGCCGTCGTTGAGCCCGCCTTCGCCCGTCAGGCCGAAGCGCAGGCGGTCGCGGTCGCCGGGGTTGGCCACCTGCACGTCGGAGGCCAGCACCGGGTCTGTCGGCGCGAGGATGGCGCCCAGCAGCACGGCCGCGCCCAGCGGCAGGTTCAGTGCGTAGACGCCCAGCGCGGTGACGGCCGCCACCGTGAGCAGCATGGAGACCGTTGCCAGCTGCACCGGCACGCGCCAGCGGCGGTCCTTGAAGCGGAACTCCAGCTTCATGCCACAGGTGAACAGCGAGACCAGCACGGCAACTTCCGTCAGGCGCTCCAGCAGCACCGTGTTCTTCATCGCGTCGAGCTTGAGCAGCCCCAGTCCCACCGGGCTGACGGCCACGCCCACGCCGAGGTAGAGCATGGCGGCGCTCAGCGGCAGGCGCGCGATGAAGGAGCCGCCCAGCGTCATCGCGATCAGCAGCGCGCCGGCCACGATGCAGGCCAGGGTGAAAGTGGTGGGCTCGGTCATGGGCCCAGTGTAGAACCTGTTCGCGGCCTAAACGAGGCCGCGTTGGGGTGCAATCGGGATGAGTGGGTCGCCCGGGCACGCCGCATGGGCTAATGCCCATGCAAGGGCCTGGGTGGCTCAATCGCCCGACCGCCCAGCCGGCCGGCTGGGCGTCGTGCGGCTGCCCCAACGGGGATGCAAACGCGACCGCGTTTGCGTCACCCCA
>Ga0102589_1004203_pt1 | contig 13843 bp, 10 predicted proteins | sample AraplaMF_Col_mLB_FD_76858 | JGI IMG/M metagenome (GOLD analysis project Ga0102589, IMG submission 76858) | Arabidopsis root microbial communities from the University of North Carolina, USA - plate scrape MF_Col_mLB | ecosystem: Host-associated > Plants > Roots > Endosphere | place: USA... | reverse complement strand
GTGGATCTCGATGCCGTCCGGATTGTTGGACCCCACTTCGTGCAGCGCCAGGATGTGCACGGTGACCAGCAACAGCAGGATGATCGGCAGCGCGATCACGTGCAGCGAGAAGAAGCGGTTGAGCGTGGCGTCGCCGGGCACGTAGTCGCCCATCACCCAGTGCTGCAGGCTCTCGCCCACCACCGGGATGGCGCCGAACAGCGAGATGATCACCTTGGCGCCCCAGAACGACATCTGCCCCCAGGGCAGCACGTAGCCCATGAAGGCTTCGGCCATCAGCACCAGGTAGATCATCATGCCCAGGATCCACACCAGTTCGCGCGGCTTCTTGTACGAGCCGTACAACAGCGCGCGGAACATGTGCAGGTAGATCACCACGAAGAACAGCGATGCGCCGGTGGAATGCATGTAGCGGATCAGCCAGCCCCACTCCACGTCGCGCATGATGTATTCGACCGACGAGAACGCCTCGGCCGACGACGGCTTGAAGTGCATCGCCAGGAAGATGCCCGTGACCAGCTGGTTGACCAGTGCCACGCTCGCCAGCGCGCCCATGAGGTACCAGAAGTTGAAATTCTTCGGCGCGTAGTAGCGGCTGGTGTGGGCGGCCAGGAACGAGGTCAGCGGCAGCCGGTCCTCGACCCAGGCCAGCAGCCGGTTCTTCGGGTAGATGCGGACGATCTTGAGGGCCATGTTGGTCTGTCCTGCCGGCATTGCCGGCATCGCGGTTCAGGCAGCTTCGCCGCCGGGCGGCGACTCGTGTTCGGGCGCAAGCGCCACGACGTGGTCGATGCCGTCCCTGAACATCTTCGCGTAGGGGCAGATGCGTTCTGCGTTGCGGACCAGTTCGGCGGCGCAGGCGCGATCGATCCCCGGCAGGTAGACGCGGATTTCCGCCGACAACAGGAACAGTCCGTCCATCGGGTCACGCGCGAAGGTCACGGCGGCGTCGACGGTGGAATCGGCCAGGTCCAGCCCGGAGCGGATCGCCAGCAGCTTGAGCACGCCGTGGAAGCAGGCGCCGTAGCTGGCCGCCATCAACTGTTCCGGATTGCTGCCGCCACCGGGGCCGCCCAGCTCCACGGGCAGGCGCAGGTGTGCTTCCAGCGACCCATCGTCGGACCTGACGATGCCGGAGGCGCGACCGTGCGCCGCCTCTCCACCCGTGATCCGTACGCGACCCGTGTAGATGGCTTCGGCTTCGTCTCCGTAGTACTTGTCGAGCAGGCTTACCGGCGGTGGCTTCAGCTGGGTCATTTGAATGCGTGTCCTTACGGAGATTGCGGGGCGATGCTAGGTGGGCGGGCAGGCATGCAGTAGCCCTTCGGCTGGATGCACGATGTTTCCTGCCGTGCACCAATCGCGTCGTCAGGCCGCGACGGCTTCACCCTCGGTGAAGGCCGCGTCAGCGTGCGTGCGGGCGACGGCGGTGGAGCAGTCGAGGTCGAGGGCGCGCACCTGCGTGGTGATGAAGTCGATGAAGGCGCGCACGCGCTTGGGCAGCTGCCGGCGGCTGAGGTAGCACAGGTAGTGGCCGCGGTCGTCGGGTGCGTACTGGGCCAGGCAGGTCACCAGCGTGCCCTTGCGCAGTTCGTCGCAGACCTCGAACGCCGGGATCTGCGCCAGCCCCTGCCCTTCCATCAACGCATGCAGCATCAGGTCATCGTCGTTGACCACGATGTCGGCCTGCGGCGTCACGCTGTGCGGCCGGCCGTCGACCTTGAAGTCCCAGCTGCGCAGGCGCCCGTTCGGCAGCCGGCGGTTGATGCACGCGTGCGCGTCCAGTTCCTCGATCGAGGCTGGCAGGCCGTGCCTGCGCGCGTAGTCGGGCGATGCGCACACCACCATCTGCATCGGGATGATCTGCTTGGCGATCACCTGGCTGTCGTCGAGGCGGCCTTCGCGGAAGGCGACGTCGACCCGGTCGACGGCAAGGTCGGGGGTGCGTTCGTCGAGCAGCAGTTCGATCGCGATGCCGGGGTAGCGCATGTGGAACTCGCTCATCAGCGGCGCGATGATCTTGCGGCCGAAGCCATGCGTGGCGCTGATCCGCAGCTGCCCGCGCGGCGGGCCGTCGCGCAGGTCGCGCATCTCTTCCAGCGCCTGCACGATGCGCTCGACACCGGGCCGGCAGTTCTCGAAGAACAGTTCGCCTTCGGCCGTGAGCGTGGTCGAGCGCGTGGTCCGCGAGAACAGGCGCGCGCCGAGCTGTCCTTCCAGCTTCTGCACGCTGCGGCTCACTGCCGATCGTCCGACGCCGAGGCGATCGGCGGCGCGGGCAAAGCTGCCCTCGGTGGCCACCGTGATGAAGGCGACCACGCCGGCATAGCTGGCGGAGAAGCTCGATGCCATCCGGTCGGCCTGGTCGGTCGCGCTGGTGTTGGTGGGCTTGGGCAGTGCGTTCATAGCGGCGGCGCCTTCTTCTTGTCACACAGGGGTTCCACGTACGTCTGCGCGTGGGCGCGGGCGTACTCGACATGGGCCCGGCAGGTATCCGCCGGTTCGCCGATCAGCCGGGCGATTTCGTCATAGCTGGCCTCGAACACCTCGTGCAGCAGGAACGCTGCACGGACGTCCGGTTCAAGTCCGTCGAGTGCGGAAATGAACACGGTCCAGATGCGATCGGCCTTCGATGGCATGAACTGGTGCTTTCCTGTGGCTGTCGTCATGTATCCAGGTCGCGGCAGCGACCGGATCTGTGACAGGCCATTGGTGCGTCGCGCTCAACACTGCGCGTCCGGTGCGTGATCTACCGCCATGCCGGCGCGGTGCCTAGATTGACCGCCAAGCAGGACTGCGGCCGCCGGCCATCCCCCTGTTCAAGTCCCCCATTGAAGAAAGGAGCGCTCGCCATGAGCCAACGCCTCGACTACCAGAAGCAATCCCCGGAACTGCTGAAGAAGTTCGTCGAATTCAGCATGTTGACCCGCAAGTCGTCGATCGAGCAGCCGATCCACGACCTGGTCAACATCCGTGCCTCGCAGCTCAACGGCTGTGCGTTCTGCGTGGACATGCACATCAAGGAAGCCACCATCCACGGTGAGCGTCCGCTGCGCCTGCACCACGTCGCCATCTGGCGCGAGTCGCAGCTGTTCTCCCCGCGTGAACGCGCTTGCCTGGCCTGGACCGAAGCGCTGACGCAGCTGTCGCCGCTGGGCGTGTCCGACGAGATCTACGACCGCGTGCGCACGCAGCTGTCGGAGCAGGAAATCGTCGACCTCACCTGGGACATCATGGCCATCAACGCCTGGAACCGGATCAGCATCGGCTTCCGCGCCGTTCCCGGCACCGCCGACAAGGCCTACGGCCTGGAAAAGGCCGGACTTTCCTGAGGAGACCAGCATGCGCATCCACCACTCACTGGCGCTGGCCGGACTGCTGTGGTCCGGCATCACCACCGCCCAGGCCCAGCACGCCCATGCCGCCCCGGCGCCGATCGTCAAGCCGGTCCTGACCAAGGCCCTGCCCGAGTACCCGGGCAAGGAAGGCCTGGTGCTCACCGTCGACTACCCGCCGGGCGGCTCCTCGCCGCTGCACCACCACGACGCCCACGCGTTCGTTTACGTCATCGAAGGTTCGGTGGTGATGGCGGTGCAGGGTGGCAAGGAGGTCACGCTGACGGCCGGGCAGAGCTGGAGCGAATCGCCGGGCGACATCCACACCGTCAGCCGCAACGCGAGCAACGACAAGCCGGCGAAGTTCGTCGTGTTCATGCTCAAGGATGCCGGCAAGCCGGCGGTGATCCCGGGCTCCTGATCGGCTGAGCCGTACCGGCAGTTGTTCCCGGGCAGTGTCGGGGTCCATGGCCGGCACGGTGGCGACGCACCTCCCCCGTTTCTCCACCGCGGCCATGGCCCGGGCACTGCCCGGGCACCTGGCGAGGCGCGCTGGGCGGCCTCCACGCCCGCCGAACGCTCCAGACGTCACAATCGCGCCTTCTGTTCCGACCTGTGTCGTATGGAAGGCGCCACCGACATCTTCACCCGACTCCGGCCACGCCTGCTCGGCGTGGCATACCGCATGCTTGGCTCCGTCGCCGAGGCGGAGGACGTCGTCCAGGATGTCTGGCTGGGTTGGCACGAGACGGATACGGCCACCGTTGCCGACCCCGAAGCCTGGCTGGTCACCACCACCACGCGACGCTCCATCGACCGCCTGCGCAAGGCGCGCAGCGACCGCGAACACTACGTCGGCATCTGGTTGCCCGAGCCGGTACTGACCGACGGCCCGACCACGCCCGAACAACTCCAGGAAGCGTCGAGCGACCTGTCGATCGCCTTCCTCACCGTGCTCGAGCGGCTGTCACCGGAAGCGCGCGCCGCGTTCCTGCTGCGCGAAGTCTTCGACGCCGACTACAGCGACATCGCCGCCACGCTCGACAAGAGCGAAGCCGCCGTCCGCCAGATCGTGCACCGCGCCAAGAGCCAGCTGCGCGAGGAGCGGCCGCGCTATGTCGTGTCGGCCGCTGACCACCAGCGACTGATGCAACGCTTCGCCGCCGCCTGGAACAACGCCGACTTCCAGGCCATGAAGGAGATGATGGCCGAGTCGGCCACGCTGGTCGGCGACGGTGGCGGCTTCGTCACCAGCTTCCCCAAGCCCATGGTCGGCGGCGAACGCATCGCCCAGCTGCTGTTCGCCTGCACGCTGCGCAACAAGGACCAGCTCGAGCTGCGCCTCACCACGATCAACGGTCGCCTGGGCGTGCTGCGCTACATCGGCGGGAAGCTGGAATCGGCGCAGTCCTACGACACCGATGGCGAGCGCATCACCCAGGTCTATGTGCAGCGAAATCCGGAGAAGCTCCGACGCATCGCCGCCAACCAGTCGTCGTCGCTGAACTGACGGCACCGACCCAGGCTACTCCTCGAACGGCGCGCCCTGCAGCGCATCCACCAGCGACGGCGCCCGGTAGCCCGGGACCAGCCGCTCGCCGAAGTCGCGCGCGAAGTTGTCGTACGTGGTCTCCGGGTGCCGCTCGCAGATACCGCAGATGGCCTGCGTGAATCCCTGCTTGAACTTCAGGCGCGGGAACTCGGCCAGGATGCTGGCCATCTTGTCGGCCGGTATGGCATCGAAGCCCCAGCCACCCCAGTCCACGGCCACGCCCTGCACGCACAGCGATGCCTCGGCTTCCTTGTGCAGGCAGATCGATGGCGTCGAGTTGAGCGCGATGCTGTCCCAGATCAGCTGGGTACGGCGCTCGTCGACGCTGTGCTCGCGCGCGAACGCCCGCGCCGCGTTGGCGCCTTCCACTTCGAACCGCAGCGAACCGCTCGCGACAGGCGTCAACCCGATGTCGTGCAGCAGCGCGGACACGGCCAGGACCTCGGCGTCATGCGCCTCGCCCTTCTTCTGTGCGATCACCTCGGCGAACAGCCACGAGCGCATGACGTGGTTGAACAGGTAGGCATCGCTGTGGTCGCGGGCGAACGCGATGGCACTGTTGACCAGCGGCGTGTCGGGGACCTCGACGCCGGCCAGGAGACGGGTGGGGGTCTGCGTGCTGTTGTTCGAAGTCATTGCCGCGCTCCGCTGGTGGATGGCCTGATCCTAGGTTCCGCACATCGGGCCCGGTAGCGCCCGCGGCAGGCGCACGGTGTTGCCTGTCGCGCATCAATGCACGTCGTTGCGCGGTCATCGCGATTGGATGCCAGCCATTGGTGCGTCGGGGTCAACAACGTGGCCACCGGCACAGGACTACCGCCGAACCGTCGGGATTTCTATGGTTCGCACACCCCCACGAGGAGCCACGCCATGCAATCGATCACCACCAAAGACGGCACCGAGATCTACTACAAGGATTGGGGCAGCGGCCAGCCCATCGTCTTCCATCATGGCTGGCCGTTGTGCAGCGACGACTGGGACACCCAGATGCTGTACTTCCTGGACAAGGGCTACCGCGTCATCGCCCACGACCGGCGCGGCCACGGCCGCTCGAGCCAGACCGCCACGGGCAACGAGATGGACACGTACGCCGCGGACGTCGCCGAGCTGGTGGCGCACCTGGACCTGCGCGATGCGATCCACGTCGGCCATTCGACTGGCGGCGGCGAGGCCACGCGCTATGTCGCAAAGCATGGCAAGGGCCGCGTCGCGAAACTGGTCCTGATCGGCGCGGTGCCGCCGATCATGGTCAAGACCGACACCAACCCCGATGGCCTGCCTCGCGAGGTTCTCGACGGCATTCGCAAGGACATGGCTGCCAATCGGGCCGGCTATTACTGGGACTTCCCGCTGCCGTTCTACGGATTCAACCGTCCCGGCACGACGCTGCAGGAGCCGGTCCGCGCGAACTGGTGGCGACAGGCGATGATCGGCGGCGCCAAGGCGCAGTACGACTGCATTGCCGCCTTCTCCGAAACCGACTTCACGCAGGACCTCAAGAGCATCGAGGTACCGACGCTGGTGATGCACGGTGACGACGACCAGATCGTGCCGATCGGCATTTCGGCGACGCTCTCGTCGAAGCTGCTGCGCAATGGCACGCTCAAGGTCTACAAGGGTTTTCCGCATGGCATGTGCACGACGCATGCGGATGTGATCAATCCGGATTTGCTGGCGTTCTTCCGCAGCTGATCGGTGAACCCGGGTGCGCTGCGCTTACCCGGGCTACGCGACATGGGTTGATGGTGATCCCGGGTGCGCTGCGCTTACCCGGGCTACGCACTCCACGCTGGGACGTAGGGACGTAGCCCGGATAAGCGCAGCGCATCCGGGGGCCGTCACGTCACGCCGCCGCCTGTACCTCGAGGCTCGCCAGGCCGCCCAGCACCGGACGCAATGCCACCAATGTGCGCTCGACGAGCCCATCGATCTCCTGCCGCGCAGCACCGGCCTCGCACGCCTCCTCCAGCGCCCTGGCCTGTTCGGCCACCTCACGCGCACCAATGCACGCAGCGGTGCCGCGAAGGTCATGCGCCAGGCGTCGCGGCGCGGTGGCGTCCGCGGATTGGCAAGCCGCACTGAAGGCGGCGCCAAAGTCCGCGTAATCACGAAGGAACCCCAACAGCAGCCTGCGATAGAGCGCCGCATTGTGCCCGCACGTCGCCAGGCCGACCTCCTGGTCGATGGCCGGCAGCGACCCCGTCGTCGCGGTGGTGGCAGCGGCGAGGGGCGGCGTCCTGCGCTCGCAGGGTTCCATCCAGCGCGACATGGTCGCCAGCATCGCCTCGACATCAATGGGTTTCGGAATGTGATCGTTCATGCCCGCTGCCAGCGCGGCGTCACGATCACCCGACATCGCACTCGCCGTCATCGCGATGATCGGCAGTTCCTTCAGGCCCAGTCGCCCGCGGATGGCACGGGTCGCTTCGTAGCCGTCCATGACCGGCATCTGGCAATCCATCAGCACGCCATCGAAGAGCGGATCGTGCTCCAGTACTTCCAGCGCCTCCTGGCCATTGCCGGCCCACACCACTTCGACGCCGGCACGGCGCAGCAGGTCCTGCGCCAGTTCGCGATTGAGCTCGTTGTCCTCGACCAGCAGGATGCGGCTGCCGACCAGTGACGTCACCACCTTGCGGCGAGCCGCGTCGCGGGTGTCGCCGCTGTCCGCGGCCGCGCCCTGCAGCACGGCCGTGATGGTTTCCCGCAGCACCCACGGCATCACCGGCTTGGCCAGCGCGCGGTCAAGCACGACGCCACGGCGGCGCGCTTCCTCCTGTGCTTCGTCCGGATCGAATGCGGTGACCAGCACCGTCGCCGGCATCGCCATGCCCATAGCAGCGATGCGATGCAGGGTGTCGATGCCATCCATTCCCGGCATCTTCCAGTCCATCAACAGCACCTGGTAAGGGCCGCGCTGCGTGACCATCCGCACGGCGTCTTCGCCGCGGCTCGCGCCGTCCGCCACCAGCCCCATGCCGCGCACCATCGCCAGCAGGGCCTCGCGCGTGGCTTCGTTGTCGTCCACCACCAATGCCGACAGGCCGCGAAGGCCGTGGCTGCCGACTGCGGCCTGCGAGGACATCTGTGTGCCGAGGCGTACACGCAGATGGAACGTCGAGCCGACGCCCAGCGTGCTTTCCACCTGGATGTCGCCGTGCATGAGTTCGGCCAGGCGGCGCGAGATCGCCAGCCCCAGGCCGGTCCCGCCGAAGCGGCGGGTGGTGGCGGAATCGCCCTGGACGAACGACTGGAAGAGGCGCCCGAGCTGTTCCCTGCTCATGCCGATGCCTTCGTCCTTCACCCATGCATGCAGTTCGATCTCTCCCGGCGCGACCGTGCGCGGCAGTTCGAAGCCGACGATGACCGCGCCGCGCTCACTGAACTTGATGGCGTTGTTGGTGAGGTTGAGCAGGATCTGCCCCAGCCGCAGCGGGTCGCCGACCAGCGCGGTGGGCAGGTCCGCCGGCAGCCGGTACACCAGCTCCAGCCCCTTCTGCTCGGCGTTGAGGCCGGCCACGCTGCTGACGTGGTCGAGCACGTCGCGAAGATCGAAGGCGACATGCTCCACGCTCATCTGGCCCGCCTCGATCTTCGAGAAGTCCAGGATGTCGTTGATGATCGACAGCAGGTTGCCGGCGGAACGGTGGATCTTCTCCAGGTAGCCGCGTTGCCGCGAGTCCAGTTCCAGCTGCAACGCCAGGTAGCTCATGCCGATGATGGCGTTCATCGGCGTTCGGATCTCGTGGCTCATGTTGGCGAGGAAGTGGCTCTTGGCCTGCGTGGCCTCTTCTGCCAGCTCCTTGGCCGCCAGCGACGCCGCCTGCGCCGCCTTCTGGTCGGTCACGTCGATGAACCACGCCAGCGCGCCGGCTTCGCCGTCATAGTCGATCGGCAGGTACGTGGCCAGCACGTCGCGTTCGCGACGGTCACGATCGTAGAGCTTGAAGTCGGTGGCGGACAGGATCGCGTGCGCGGCCAGGTGGTCGCGCACGCGGATGCGATCGCTCGGGTCGACGTACATCTGCGTGGGGTCGTCGCCGACGCCGAGGCCGAAGGTCTGCACGAACTTCGGGTTGGCGAAGCGGATCGCGTCCCGGGTGGCGACGCCGACGCAGACCGGGCTGCGGTCGAGGATATAGCGCAGGCGCTCTTCACTCTGCTGCAGCGCGTTCTCCATTTCGCGCCGCTTGCTCACGTCGCGGACCGAAGCGCAGACACACGCGCCCTGCCCCTCCAGCGCGGGCAGGAACGACAGCCCGATCTCGACCGACAACTCGGTGCCGTCCTTGCGGACGCCACGCAGGTCGGAGTTGGACCCGCCCATCTGGCGACTGATGCCGTGGCCAAAGAAGGATCGCCGCAAGCCGGCGTGCCGTGTCGACGACGCCGACGGCACCAGCTGCTCGACGGCGACACCGGTCAGCTCATCGCGGTCGTAGCCGAAGATGGCCTCCACCTTCGGGTTGGTCATGATGATGCGACCGTTGTCGTCGACGATCATCATGCCATCGGGTGCGGATTCGATGATGCCGCGGTACCAGGCCTTGGCGGCGCCGATGGTTTCCTGCTGCTCTTCCAGTGCCATGGTCTGCGCCTTCAGGCTGGCCGCCTGCCGCGCCAGGAGTTCTTCCTGGTGACGGCTCTCCTCGAGCAGCTGTCGCGTGCGCATCGTGCGCTCGAGGATTTCCAGGTTCATCGCGAGGATCGGCACGACCTGGTCGAGCAGGTCGCGCTGCGGTGGTTCGAGTGCCTCGAAGCTGGCGATCTCCAGCACGCCCAACAGGCGCTTGCGTCGCACCAGGGGCAGCAGGTGGACCTGTGCCGGCGTTGCCGAGCCCAGCGCGGACCCCACGCGCAGGAACTCGGCAGGCGCCGGCGCCAGGGTGATGGGCTTGCGCTCGACCGCGCATTGGCCGAGCAGGCCTTCGCCCAACGCAATTGTCGTGACCGCGCCTCCGTCGGCATAACCGCCCTGCCGCGTCAGCGTTCCTTCCGGCTGGTGCGCATACAACACGCCCCGGCAGATGCCGAGCAATGGCGCCAGCGTCGAGAAGAAGCGCGCGGTCAGCTCGGCCGGATCCGCCGCCGACTGCAGCTCCCCGATGATCGCCGCCAGTTGCGTCTTCACCCAGCGCTGGTCGGCGGTCTGCCGTGCCTGCACCTGGAGCGTGGCAAGGGCGCGCGCAAGGTCACCGGCTTCGTTGGGGTATTGCGTGAAGGGAATCGGCGCATCGAGCACGCCCGTGCTGAGCGAATCGACGGCGTCGCGCAACTCATCCGCGGGCCGGCGGATGGAACGGCTGATCAGCGCTGCAATGACCGCGCCAGCGAGCAACGCGACGATCAACACCGCGAGCGTCATGCGTACGCCGTCGTAGTAGCGGGCATCGGCGAGTGCGACCTCCTGGTCGGCGCCCTCGCGCTTGCTGGCGGCCACGCGCTCCAGCGCCTGGCGCGTAGCGGTGGCGGCGCTCTGGAACTCGGCCGACGTCAGGCGCGATGCGGCATCAGCCGGGCCCCCACGCTCGGGCGCCTCGCGCAGCAGCGCCGCGATCAAGTTGGCCTGGCTGCGGTAACCGGCATAGGCGAGGTCGAACTCGCGCAGGTCCCTGCGCGTGGACTCGCGGTAGACGAGCGGGCGCGCCAGTTCGATCTTCCTGCGCAGGATGGTGTCCGACTCGGCGAACAGGCGCAGCGCTTCGGTGCGCGACGCGCCGGCATCGACGATGGCCGCCTGGCGCAGGTACTGGCCCATGTCCGACAGCGCCGCCCGGGCCGACTCCACGTGCAGCAGCCCGACCAGGTCCATGTCGTACAACCGGCGGATACCGTCCATCTGCTGCCGGTTCATCGCCAGGCTGTAGATCCCCAGCAACGCCACCAACAGCACGATGCCGCCGAATCCGAGCTGGAGTCGGCGCACCAGGGGCAGGCGCTCAAGTCGTTCCATCAGGCCAGGCATGGCAGTCGCCTCCCGTCCGCAGCTGCACCGGTTACTCGACTGCTTCCGCGGCCGAGCGCTCCTGTTCTTCCACAAAGCGTCGCGCGATGGCTGCGAACTCGTCGCCGCACGCGGCGAAGGCGTCGGCGACATCGGGGTCGAAGTCGGTGCCGCGCCGTTCGACGATGAACGCCATCGCCTGCTCGTGCTGCATGCCCGACTTGTAGACGCGGCGACTGGTCAGCGCGTCGTAGACATCGGCCACGGCCATCAGGCGCGCCGAAACCGGAATGGCGTCGCCGCGCTTGCCTTCCGGGTAACCGCTGCCATCCCAGCGTTCGTGATGCCCGTAGGCCAGCTCCTTGGCCAGCCGCAGGAAGGGCACTTCGCCTCCCAGCGCGTCTTCGGCGCGCTGGATCGCATCGCGCCCCTTGCCCGGATGCGTCCTCATCACCGCCAGTTCTTCATCGGTCAGACGCCCCGGCTTGCGCAGTATCTGGTCGGGGATTCCGATCTTGCCGATGTCGTGCAGCGGCGCCGAACGCACGAGAAGCTCACGGGTGGCACCGTCGAGGTGATCGGCAAAGCGCGGGTGGTCCTTGAGCCGCTCCGCCAGCACGCGCATGAAATGCTGCGTGCGGTGGCTGTGGGAACCCGTCTCGCCGTCACGCGTGTCGGACAACGACGTCAGCGCGAGGATCGCCACCTCCTGCGTGCGTTCGACATCCTGCGTGCGACGCGCCACCTCGTCGCGCAGCCAGCTGTCGCGATCGCGCAGCACGTCGGCTGCTTCCTTGATCCGCAACTGGTTGGCCACGCGCGTGGCCAGCACGCGGGGATGGACCGGCTTGGTCAGGTAGTCGACGGCGCCGGCCTCGAGGCCTTTCACCTGGTCCTCCATGCGCTCCAGCGAGGTCAGGAAGATGACCGGGACGTCACTCGTGGCCGCATCGTCCTTGATCCTGGTGCACAACTCGAAGCCGGTGCAGTCGGGCAGCATCACGTCGAGCAGCACGATGTCGGGACTCTCGCGCGCCAGCAGTTCGAGCGCACTGCGTCCGTCGTCCGCCGTCAGCACCCGATAGTCGGATTCGAGGATCTCGCTCAACACCATCCGGATCGCGGACGTGTCGTCCACCACCAATACCGTTGCCTTCCCGGGCCTGACGCCGTTCATGTGGACTCCACGGGCCTGCGCTGGCAGCACCCGGCAAAAGCTTTCGCGAGAACGCGATGCTCCGCTCCGGATGCGTCAACAGGCCGTGAAGGGTGCTGCTGCTTACTCCACCGTCACCGACTTGGCCAGGTTGCGCGGCTTGTCGACATCGGTGCCACGCGCCAATGCCGCGTGATACGCCAGCAACTGCACCGGGATCGCATGCACCACCGGCGACAGCACGCCGACGTGGCGCGGTGCGCGGATCACGTGCACGCCGTCGGACGGGCCGAACTGGCTGTCCTCGTCGGTGAACACGAACAGCTCGCCGCCGCGTGCGCGCACTTCCTGCATGTTCGACTTCACTTTCTCGAGCAGGCTGTCGTTGGGCGCGATCACCACCACCGGCATGGTCGCATCGACCAATGCCAGCGGGCCGTGCTTGAGCTCGCCGGCCGGATAGGCCTCGGCGTGGATGTAGGAGATTTCCTTGAGCTTGAGCGCGCCTTCCAGGGCGATCGGGTAATGCACGCCGCGGCCGAGGAACAGCGCGTGCTGGCGCGGCGCGAAGCGCTCGGCCCAGCTGACGATCTGCGGCTCGAGGTTGAGCGCGTGCTGCACGCTGCCCGGCAGGTGGCGCAGCGCTTCCAGGTACTCCGCTTCCTTCTCGGCCGGCAGGCGACCCTGCAGCTTGGCCAGAGTCGCGGCCAGGGTGAACAGCGCCACCAGCTGGGTGGTGAAGGCCTTGGTCGAGGCCACGCCAATCTCGGCGCCGGCACGGGTGTAGTAGACGAGCTTGCTGGCGCGCGGGATCGCGCTTTCGGGCACGTTGCAGATCGACAGGCTCTTGTCGTGGCCGAGCGACTTGGCGTACTTCAACGCTTCCATCGTGTCGAGCGTTTCGCCCGACTGCGAGATGGTGACGATCAGGTGCCTCGGGTTCGCCACGGCCTTGCGGTAGCGGTACTCGCTGGCGATCTCCACCGAGCACGGGATGCCGGCGATCGCCTCGATCCAGTAGCGCGCGGTCAGGCCGGCGTAGTAGCTGGTGCCGCAGGCGAGGATCTGCACGCCATCGCACTCGCGCAGCACGTCGGCGGCATTGGCGCCGAACAGCGCCGGCGTGAAGCCGTTGCCGTCCATCACCGCTTCAATGGTGTCGGCGATCGCGCGCGGCTGCTCGTGGATCTCCTTCTGCATGAAGTGGCGGTACGGGCCCAGCTCCAGCGAAGCCAGCGACACGTCCGAGACATGCACTTCGCGCTCGACCGGCTCGCCGTCGATGTCGAACACGCTGACGCCTTCGCGACGCACGTCGGCGGTGTCGCCTTCCTCCAGGAAGATCACGCGACGCGTCGACTGGATGATCGCCGAGACGTCGCTGGCGATGAAGTTCTCGCCCTCGCCCAGGCCGACCAGCAGCGGGCAACCCATGCGCGCGGCGATCATGCGGCCCGGCTCGTGCTTGCTGACCACGGCAATGGCGTAGGCGCCGGTGAGTTCGCGCACGGCGAAGCGCACCGCGTCGAGCAGGTCGCGGCCCTGCGCCTGGAAGTAATGGATCAGGTGGGCGATGACTTCGGTGTCGGTCTGCGATTCGAAGGTGTAACCCAGGCCACGCAGGCGCTCACGCTGCTCTTCGTGGTTTTCGATGATGCCGTTGTGGACCACCGCCAGCTCGCCGAAGCTGATGTGGGGGTGCGCGTTGGCTTCGGTGACGCCGCCGTGCGTGGCCCAGCGGGTGTGGCCGATGCCCAGGCCGGCGTGGAAGCCCTCGGCCTGCGCCGCCGCTTCCATTTCCGAGACCCGCCCGGTGCGGCGCACGCGGCGCATGTCCTGCCCATCGAACACGGCGA
>Ga0102589_1004201_pt1 | contig 13847 bp, 10 predicted proteins | sample AraplaMF_Col_mLB_FD_76858 | JGI IMG/M metagenome (GOLD analysis project Ga0102589, IMG submission 76858) | Arabidopsis root microbial communities from the University of North Carolina, USA - plate scrape MF_Col_mLB | ecosystem: Host-associated > Plants > Roots > Endosphere | place: USA... | reverse complement strand
TTCGACTCCGGCAACTTCAAGAGCGACCTGTCGCGCCTCATCGCCATGCCGACCGAGAGCCAGAACCCCGAGCGCGCCTCGGTGCTCACCGAGTATCTTGAGACGGAGATGCAGCCGCTGCTGGAGAGCCTCGGCTTCTCCTGCCGGACGCTGAACCACCCCAAGGCCAAGGGTCCCTTCCTCTTCGCCGAGCGAATCGAGGCCGAGGGTCTGCCGACCATCTTCGGCTACGGCCATGGCGACGTCATCCGCGGCCTCGACGCGCAGTGGGCCGAGGGCCTCTCGCCCTGGACCCTCACCGAGCGCGGTGACCGCTGGTATGGCCGCGGCGTCGTCGACAACAAGGGCCAGCACCTGATCAACATCAGCGCGCTGAAATCCGTGCTCGAGACGCGCGGCGGCACGCTCGGCTTCAACGTCAAATACCTGATCGAGATGGGCGAGGAATGCGGCTCGCCCGGCCTGCGCGAGCTCTGCACCGAGCAGAAGGAGTTGTTCAAGTCGGATGTGCTGATCGCCTCCGACGGGCCGCGCCTCAACGCCGAGCGCCCGACCATCTTTTTGGGCGCCCGCGGCGGCGTCACTTTCGACCTCACCATCAACGCCCGCGAGGGCGGCCACCATTCCGGCAATTGGGGCGGCATCCTCTCCGACCCGGCGATCCAGCTCGCCCACGCCATCGCCTCGATCACCTCGCCGACCGGGCAGATCCGCATCCATGAATGGGTGCCGAAGGAATTGCCGGCGGCGGTGCGCAAGGCCCTCGCCGATTGCGAGATCGACGGCGGCCCCGACGGCCCGACCATCGATCGCGAATGGGGCGAGCCCGGCCTGTCGCCGGCCGAGCAGGTTTTTGGCTGGTGCTCCTTCGACGTACTGGCGATGAAGTCCGGCGTGCCGGAGACCCCGGTCAACGCCGTGCCGCCGAGCGCCTGGGCCCGCTGTGCGCTCCGCTTCGTCGTCGGTATCGATCCGGACGACGTCATCCCGGCACTGCAGCGCCACCTGAAGCGCCATGGCTTCGACATGGTCGAGGTCACCAAGGCGCGCGATGCAGTCTTCAACGCGACGCGGCTCGATCCCGACGATCCGTGGGTGGAATGGGCGCTGGCCTCGCTGCAGAAGAGCACCGGCAAGAAGCCGGCCTTGCTGCCCAATCTCGGCGGCGGCCTGCCCAACGACATCTTCGCCGATATCGTCGGCATGCGCACGATCTGGGTGCCGCACTCCTATCCCGGCTGCTCGCAGCACGCTCCGAACGAGCACGTCCCCGTCGCGATCCCGCGCGAGGCCCTCGGCCTGATGGCCGGGCTCTACTGGGATCTCGGCGAGAGCGACCGCCCGGCACTCTGAGGCGCGGCGGCCTGCGGGCCGCCTTCGCCATACTCACGATCGAGGACGGCAGCGCCCGGACGCTGCCGGTCCAGGCTCTCGCGATAGCGCAAGCAGCCGCGCAGGAATTTCGGCCAGGGCGGCACCGCGATCTCCGGCTCGATCTGCTCCGGCAGCAGCCCCCAGAGCTGCGGATGATGCCAGCACAGATCGTGCCCGGATGAATCGCGATGCGCGCGGATGCCAGTGCGCAGCCGCTTGATCTCGGCCATAAGCTGCTCCGGCGTCATATCGGCGAGGTCGTCATCCATGATGCGCTCTCCTATCGACCAGGCTCCTGCGGTTCGCGCGGATCGCGCGCCGGTGGCAGGTCGATCGGCGTCGCCGGCGGCCCTTCAGGTGGCACATTCGGCGGCAGCTCCGGCGGCGGATCGTTCGGGATGCCGTTCGGCTCGTTGTCGGGCGGATTCTCGATCGGCGGCGCCGGCGAGACCTCGCCCGGGTTCATCGGCGGCAATTCGGGCGGCGGCGTCGGGCTGGTCGGTGCTCCGCCCGGCGGTCCTCCGGCCTGGTGAGTGGCTGTCATCGCGTCATCCTCTTAGTCTGCGAGGAAACGCCTGCGCCCTGCAAAGGTTCGGTCCGGCCTCAGACCACCGCAATGGCTGAGGAGGGCACCCATGCTCACGTCAGCAGATCGGATTCGTCGATGCAGATCAGCGCTTCAATGCTCGGGTTCGCGGCTCTTGCCCTGCTCGCCGCGGCGAGCTCCGCTCAGGCTCAGGCGCCCGATCTCCTCGCCTGCTCCGGCCCCTTCGCGCGCGATGCCGACGAAGCCTCCCTGATCAAAGCCTTCGGCGCCGCAAACGTCCAGCGCACCCGGATCGAGATTGGGGAAGGCGAGAAGGCGGCTGGCGCTATTCTCTTTCCCAAGGACAGGAAGCGCCGGCTCGAACTGATCTGGCGCGACGGCAAGACGCGCCGCGGGCCCGGTACGATCTATGTCCGCCAGGGCTCGGCCTGGTCAGTGCCCGGGCCGGCGGGCGAGCGCCTCGCCATCGGCAGCGCGCTCGCGGCGGTCGAGGCCGCCAATGGCAAGCCCTTCAGCATCCTCGGCTTCGACTGGGATTATTCCGGCACCGCCGCCAACTGGCAGGGCGGCAAGCTCGCCAGGGCTTTCGGGGGCTGCAAGCTGACGATCCGCTTCGGCTATCCCAAAGGCGCCGATGCCAAGGCGCTCGACCGGCTCTCCGGCGACAAGGAATTCTCCTCGGCCAACCCCGACATGCGCCTTGTCAAGCCGACCGCCTACGAGATCCTGCTGTCCTGGCCGGATTGAGCCCTAGGGCTCAATCCTCTTCTTCCCTGGCCCGTCCGGTCTCGACGAGGATTTCGCGTTTTCCGGCGTGGTTGGCGGGGCCGACGATGCCCTCGTTCTCCATCCGCTCCATGATCGAGGCGGCGCGGTTGTAGCCGATCTGCAGGCGGCGCTGGATGTAGGAGGTCGAGGCCTTCTTGTCGCGCAGCACCACCGCCACCGCCTGCTCGTAGGGGTCCTCGCTCTCGGACTGGCCCATCGCGCTCTTGTCGAAGACCGCCCCGTCCTCGTCATCGCCCGCTCCGGCCTCCTCCTCGGCGGTGACAGCGTCGAGATAGTCCGGCCGCCCCTGCGTCTTCAGATGCGCCACCACCTTCTCGACCTCGGCGTCCGAGACGAACGGGCCGTGCACGCGGGTGATCCGGCCGCCGCCGGCCATGTAGAGCATGTCGCCCTGGCCGAGCAGCTGCTCGGCGCCCATCTCGCCGAGAATGGTACGCGAGTCGATCTTGCTGGTGACCTGGAAGGAGATCCGCGTCGGGAAGTTCGCCTTGATCGTGCCGGTGATCACGTCGACCGAGGGCCGCTGCGTCGCGAGAACCACGTGGATGCCGGCGGCGCGGGCCATCTGGGCCAGGCGCTGGATCGTGCCCTCGATCTCCTTGCCGGCGACCATCATCAGGTCGGCCATCTCGTCGACGATCACGACGATATAGGGCAGAGGCGACAGGTCCATCGCCTCCTCCTCGTAGATCGCCTCGCCCGAATGCTTGTCGAAGCCGGTCTGGACCGTGCGGGTGATGACCTCTCCTGCCGCGGCCGCCTCCGCCACGCGTAAATTAAACCCGTCGATGTTGCGCACACCGAGCTTCGACATCTTCTTGTAGCGCTCCTCCATCTCGCGCACCGCCCATTTCAGCGCGACCACCGCCTTCTTCGGGTCGGTGACGACGGGGGTGAGCAGATGCGGGATGCCGTCATAGACGGAGAGCTCGAGCATCTTGGGGTCGACCATGATCAGGCGGCACTCCTCCGGCTTCAGCCGGTAGAGGATCGACAGGATCATGGTGTTGATCGCGACCGACTTGCCCGAGCCGGTGGTGCCGGCGACGAGCAGGTGCGGCATGCGGGCCAGATCCGCGATCACCGGCTCGCCGCCGATGGTCTTGCCGAGGCAGAGCGCGAGCTTGTGCTTGGTGCCCTCGAAGTCCTGGCTGGCCAGGAGCTCGCGCAGGAAGACGGTCTCGCGCTTGGCGTTGGGCAGTTCGATGCCGATCGCGTTCTTGCCCTGCACCACCGCCACGCGCGCCGACACCGCGCTCATCGACCGAGCAATGTCGTCGGCCAGCGAGATCACCCGGGACGACTTGGTGCCCGGCGCAGGCTCGAGCTCGTACAAGGTGACGACCGGACCGGGCCGGACCTGGCTGATCTCACCGCGCACGCCGAAATCCTCGAGTACGCCTTCGAGCAAGGTGGCGTTCTGTTCCAGCGCGTCGGTGGAGATGGTGTTGGCCGGCACCTTCTTGGGTTCGGCCAGATAGGTCAGCGGCGGCAGCTCGAAGCCGTCGCGGTCGAGCAGCGAGGGCTGCGCCTCGCGCGACAGGCGCTTGCCCGGCTTGGGCGCCCGCACCGGCGCTGCGACGCGCGGCGCGTTGAGGTCGCGCAGGTCCTGCGCCTCGAACGGCTCGTCATCGTCGTCGTAAGCCGGCCGGGTGCTCGGCGCTGCCTTGGCGGCAGCGGGGCGCACGAGCTCGGGTGCGACGACAGGGGACCGGTAGGCTTCCGGATCGCCGGTAAAGTTCGGCTCGCGGCGGACTCGGCCGGTCTGGGCCGGAACTGGCATTGCGCTGGCGCCGGCGGAGACAGGCTGCGGCGGGCGCGGCAGACGGCGCAGGATCGCGGCCTTCAGCGCCATGGCGCCATGGGCGATCCAGCCGATCAGGATCACGGAGAAGCCCGGCTCATCGTCGCGGCGTTCCTCGCCATCGGCGAAAGCGGCGTCGTCGTCATGGTCGGTTTCGGGATCCTCGTCGGTGACGAAGCCGAAGCCGGCGGCGGCGGTGACCGAGAGAATGGCAATTCCGGCAAAGACGAAAGCAACGAGGCCGCCGAGCGCGGTGCCGGACAGGCCGACGATGTTGCGGGTGCCTTGCAGCAGGGCATCGCCGATGACGCCGCCCATGCCGGTCGGCAGCGGCCAGCGCGGCGTCGCCGGCAGGGCGCTCGCCACGGCGGCGCTCGAGACGACGCCGACGACCCAGAGGACGAGCTTGAGCGCGCTGCGATCGAAGAGATGGAAGCGAATCAGCCGGAGCGACCAGAGCAGCGGTGGCAGCAGCAGCGCGACGACGCCGAGGCCAAGGAGCTGCATGGCGAGGTCGGCGATCATCGCGCCGGGCCGGCCGAGCAGGTTGTGCACGGTGCCGCGCGTAGCGTTGTTGAGGCTGGGATCGTCGACCGACCAGGTCGCGAGGGCGACGGCGATAGCGACCATCAGCGCGAGCATCGCCATGCCGCCGATCTCGGCGGCGCGGCGCGAGAGGAACTCGCGCACCGGATCGGGCAGGCGGTCGATCAGCGATGAGGAGCGTCGGATCGTGCGCATCGGGCCGTGTCTGCGGGCATCGGTCAGGAAGGCGGCGAGAACCGCCCCATCGAACCGGCAGGTTAGGAAGGTCCGGTTAAGGCGCGCTTAACCTTGCGCTGCCGTCGCGCCTTGTCATGGCGATGGGGAACGATGGCCCCGCCAGTGCATTCTTCGAGGAGCAACCGCAGGGAGGGCGAAATGGCCGATGGCGACGACAGGATCGCGAGAATTGCCCGGATCTGGCGCGGCCGCACCGTGCCTGAGAAGGCCGATGCCTATGCAGCCTATTTGCTCGAAGTCGGCGTCAGGCCGTTGGCGAAGAAGGCCCTCGGCGCGCAGATGTTCCGTGAGGATCGCGCCGATCAGAGCGAGTTCGTGACAATCTCCTATTGGGAGAGCGTCGAGGCGATGTCGCGCTTCGCCGGTCCTGATCCACGCAAGATCCACCATCTCGAGCGCGACGCGGAGTTCCTGATCGAACTGCCGGAGGCGGTGCAGGTGCTGGAGATCGTGCTCGATCGTGCCGAGAGTCGCGACTGAGACAGCCAAAAGAAAAACCCCGGCGGTCTCCCGCCGGGGCGATGATGTGCGTGAGACAAAAGCTCGCGCTCAGTCGTGATAGGCGCGCTCGCCATGCTCGGCGATGTCGAGGCCTTCGCGCTCCTGGTCGGAGGTGACGCGCAGGCCGACGATCACATCGACGATCTTGTAGAGGATCGCCGAGCCGACGCCGCTGAAGACCAGCGTGAACAGCACCGCCTTGAGCTGGGCCAGGAAGGCCGGGCCGAACTCGTAGGTCGCCGCGACCAGCTCGCCGGGCTTGGTCGAATAGTCGGGGATGCCGGCTCCGCCGAGCGCCTGGTTGACCAGGATGCCGGTCGCCAGCGCGCCGATGATGCCGCCGATGCAGTGGATGCCGAAGACGTCGAGCGAGTCGTCGTAGCCGAGCGCATTCTTCACGGTCGAGCAGAACATGAAGCAGACCGGGCTGACGACGAGGCCGAGCAGGATCGAGCCCATCGGGCCCGCAAAGCCCGCGGCCGGCGTGACGGCGACGAGGCCGGCGACCGCGCCCGAGACCATGCCGAGCATGGAGGGCTTGCCCTTGACCGCCCATTCGACGAACAGCCAGGCGACCGCCGCCGCCGCCGTGGCGACGAAAGTGTTGATCATGGCGAGCGCGGCGGTGCCGTTGGCTTCGAGGTTGGAGCCGGCATTGAAGCCGAACCAGCCGACCCAGAGCAGGGCAGCGCCGATCAGCGTCATGGTCAGCGAATGCGGGGCCATCAGCTCCTTGCCGAAGCCGATGCGCTTGCCGATGAGGACGCAGCCGACGAGGCCGGCAATGCCTGCATTGATGTGCACCACGGTGCCGCCGGCGAAGTCGAGCGCACCCCATTTGAACAGCATGCCGGCGTCGGCATTGACCGCATCGAGCGCCGCTTGCGCCGCTGTCTTGCCGTCTGCGCCAGCCTCGGCGAGCGCCTTGGCGGCATTGCCGACCGCGTCAGGACCGCCCCAGTACCAGACCATGTGGGCCATCGGGAAATAGATGAAGCTGACCCAGAGCACGATGAAGAGCAGCAGCGCCGAGAACTTCATGCGCTCGGCGAAGGCGCCGACGATCAGGGCCGGCGTGATGCAGGCGAAGGTCATCTGGAAGGCGATGTAGACGTATTCGGGGATGACGACGCCGTTGGAGAAGGTCGCGGCGGTCGAGTTGCCGTCGACGCCGCGCAGGAAGGCCTTGGAGAAGCCGCCGACGATGTCGTTGAGACCGCCGCCATTGGTGAAGGCGAGCGAGTAGCCGAAGATGATCCACATCAGCGAGACGATGCAGACGATGGCGAAGACCTGGGTCAGCACCGAGAGCATGTTCTTGGAGCGAACGAGGCCGCCATAGAACAGAGCAAGGCCCGGGACCGTCATCAGGAGCACGAGGATCGTCGAGCTCATCATGAAGGCGGTGTCGCCCTTGTTGGGCACGGGAGCGGGCGGCGCGGCCGGGGTCTGCGCCAGCGCGGCACCGGCCATTGCGGCCAAGGCCAGCCCGACCAGCCCGGCCCGGTTAAGGGTCTTGGTTTTCATTGCGGAACTCCTGGAAGGTCGGGGATCAGAGGGCGTCGCCGTCGGTCTCGCCGGTGCGGATACGCACGGCCTTCTCGATCGACGAGACGAAGATCTTGCCGTCGCCGATCTGGCCGGTGCGTGCGGCGGCGGTGATGGCCTCGATCACCTTGGGGACGAGATCGTCGGTGACGGCGACCTCGATCTTGATCTTGGGCAGGAAGCTCACGGCGTATTCGGCGCCGCGGTAGATTTCGGTATGGCCCTTCTGGCGGCCATACCCCTTAACTTCGGTCACAGTCAGCCCGTGCACGCCGATGGCGGTGAGCCCGTCGCGCACCTCCTCGAGCTTGAACGGCTTGATGATGGCCATCACGATCTTCATGGCTGGGTCATCCCCGCTTGTGCGCCGTCGGATCGCGATCCAAGCGACGTCGTTGCGCCTCTCGCGCCCTGTCGAGCCAGGCGCGTCGCGGCGAGCCTTTCAAGGCCCGTGCCAACTGGGGATGTGGCGCGCGAGCGGGCAATGCCGCGATTCCGCCATGATCAGGCAGAGTTCACCGGGCTAGAATGATCAAAGATTAGGCAGATGCCGCGAAAGCGGGCGGTTATCTGCTCAGGTGCGGTCGGGACGCGGCCGGATCAGGCCCTCCTGCGCGACCGAGGCGACGAGATGCCCCGCTCGATCGAAGATCAGGCCCCGCGAGAAGCCACGCGCGCCCGAGGCGGAGGGACTGTCCTGCGCGTAGAGCAGCCAGTCATCGGCGCGGAAGGGCCGGTGGAACCAGAGCGCATGGTCGAGGCTGGCGCCCTGGATGCGCCGGTCGAAGACGCTGGTGCCGTGGGCGATCAGGCTCGAATCGAGCAACATCAGGTCGGAGGCATAGGCGAGCACGCTCTGATGCAGGGCCGGATCGTCGGGCAGCGTCTGCGAGGCCCTGACCCAGACGTTGAATTTCGGCTCCCGCGAAGCATCTGCCGCATAGCGGCTCATCTCGACGGGGCGGATCTCGATCGGCCGCTCGCGCCGGTAATAGGCGCGCACCGCCTCGGGCATGTGCGGCAGCACGTCGCGCTCCATGCCGTCGCGATCGGGAAGCTCTTCCGGCATTGGCACGGCCGGCATCGGCATCTGATGGTCGTAGCCGGGCTCGGCGATCTGGAATGAGACCGACATGGCGAAGATCGCCGCGTCTTTCTGCAGCGCCAGCACGCGCCGCGTCGAGAACGAGCCGCCGTCGCGCAGCCGCTCGACCTCGTAGACGATCGGGATGGTCGGATCGCCAGGCAGCATGAAATAGGCGTGCAGCGAATGAGGCTGGCGGTCCTCGACCGTCTTGCAGGCGGCATAGAGTGCCTGGCCGATCACCTGGCCGCCGAAGACGCGGGTCCAGCCATTGTCGGGGCTGCGACCCTGGAACCGGTTGTCTGCGAGCGGTTCGAGATCGAAGATCGAGAGCAGAGTGTTCGGGGCTGAGGTCATCGGCTGGAAACCGGCTCGGCTCGGGCTTGCGGCCCGGGCCGGTGATGGGCAAGACGGCATCAGCAACGAGCGATCCAGCCGCGTCAAGCGGCGCGATACAGGGAATGTCATGGCGCAGAGTTCCGAGGGCGCGGGCCAGCGCATCGTCATCGCCGGCGGCGGCGTCGCCGGGCTAACGCTGGCGGTCGCGCTGAAGCAGGCGCTGGGCGAGAGCTTTGGCGTGATCGTCGCCGATCCGGCGCTGGCCGGACCGCCGCGCACCGATGACCGCGCCTATGCGGTCGCGGCGGCGGCGCGCAACATGCTGGAGGCGCTCGGCATCTGGCGCCTGGCGGAAGCAACCGCGACGGCGATGACCGAAATGATCATCACCGACAGCCGCACGCCCGATCTGGTACGACCGGTCTTCCTGACCTTCGACGGCGAGATCGAACCCGGCCAGCCCTTCGCCCATATGGTCGAGAACGGGGCTTTGGTGACAGCACTGCTCCAGGTCGCGCGAGCCAACGGCGTCGAACTGCGGGCCGAGGGCGTCCGTTCCGGCACGGAAGAGGATGGTGCGATCGCGGTCGTCTTCACCGGTGGCGAAAAGCTCGATGCGGCGCTGCTGGTCGCCGCCGATGGTGCTCGCTCCAAACTGCGCGAGCAGGCCGGCATTGGCTGGGTGGGCTGGTCCTATCCGCAATCGGGCATCGTCGCGACCATCGGCCATGAGCGGCCGCATGAGGGACGCGCCATCGAGCACTTCTTGCCCTCTGGTCCCTTCGCGATCCTGCCGCTGGCCGATGGCGGCAAGCTCGGCCATCGCTCCTCGATCGTCTGGACCGAGCAGGGCGAGAACGTTCCGGCCTTGCTGGCGCTCGATGAGAGCGACCTTCTGCTCGAGGTCGAGCGCCGTTTCGGCCTCGAGCTCGGCGAGATCGCCCTGGAGAGCCGCCCGGGTGCCTATCCGCTCTCCTTCGGCGTGGCGCGCCGCTTCGTCGGCGAGCGGCTGGCGCTGCTCGGCGACGCCGCCCATGTCATCCACCCGATCGCCGGCCAGGGGCTCAATCTCGGTCTGAAGGATGTCGCGGCGCTGGCCGAGGTCATCGTCGACGCGGCCCGGCTCGGCCTCGATGTCGGCGGCGCGGACGTGCTCGAAGCCTATGAGAAGGGCCGGCGTTTCGACACGGTGGCGATGGGCGTCGTCACTGACGGGCTCAACCGGCTGTTCTCGAACGATTCGACGCCGCTCAGGCTGGCGCGCGACCTCGGCCTCGGTCTGGTCGAGCGGATGCCGGGGCTGAAGCGCTTCTTCATCCGCGAGGCGGCGGGACTGGCAGGGCCGACGCCGCGGCTGCTCAAGGGCGAGATGTTGTAGGCACTACCCGGTCACAAACGGACTGCGAGCCGGTTATACCAAGTCTGGCCGGCTGCTGCAGATGGATTGGGCGGCATCTCCAGAGTCTGCCTGAATCTTACCTGAGTCAGCCCGAATAAGATGCGGACTGCCGGCACTACCCCTCCAGCTGCCGCGCCTCTTCCGGCAGCATGATCGGGATGCCGTCGCGGATCGGATAGGCCAGCTTGGCGGCGCGGCTGATCAGCTCCTGGCGCGCAGCATCGTATTCCAGCGTCGCCTTGCTGACCGGGCAGACGAGGATCTCCAGCAGCTTCGGGTCGATCCGGGTCGCCGCCGCGCTGTCTTCTTCGGGGTTCATCGTTACTTTTTCTCCTGTGGTCGCCGCACACCGCCAGGGCCGCGGCGACCAATATTCTGACGGCTGATCTCAGCGGCGCGGCAGATCCGCCAGCATGCCGGCCGCCACCATCAGCTTTGGCAGGGAGAGGCCGGACATGGCAATGGCCGAGACGGTCGCACGGGTGCGGTCGGCATCGGCACCGCGCTCCGCCAGCCAGTCCTTCAGCGCGTCGGGGCCGGATTTGCCGGTGGCGATCTCCTGCGTCAGCCCGGCATGGGCGTCGGTCAGGGTCTCGACCGCGCGCTGGCGGGCCAGGCGTTCGTAATCGTCGGTCGCCGGCACCGAGGCGGCGGCTGAAGCCAGCGTCGAGAAGCCGAAGACCGAATCGGCACCGAAATGAATCCGGGCGACTTCGACGATGTCGCGCTTGGTCCGGCTGGCGATGTCGACGATGTCGGTCGCCTCGGCGAGCCAGGGCAGGCTGGCGACGCGGGTCGCCAGGGCTTCGGGCACGCCCTCGGCCGTGAGTGCGGCGATGCGGGCGCTGCGCGCCTGGGCGGCCGCTTCAGGCAAGAGTTCGCCGAGCGCGCCTTCGAGCGCCGCGACGCCCTTGGCATAGTGCGCCACGGTCTGCTCGATCGCGCCGGGCTTGGCGACGCCGCGGCGCAGGAACCAGCGCATCCGGTCGACGACCAATTCCTGCGCGGCGGCATAGAGCCCGGTCTGGGTCTTGCCGGGCAGCTTGGCGTCGAGCGCGTCGATGGCGCCGTTCAGCGCGATCAGGTCGAAGGAATCGCGGGCGACGGCATAGGCCGCCGCGATCGCAGGTGCCTCGGCGCGGGTCTGGTCGGCCAGCATCGAGACGATGGCCGGGCCGCCGCGGTTGATGATGGCGTTGGCGAGCTGGGTCGCGACGATCTCGCGGCGCAGCCTGTGCCCAGCGATTTCGGCGCCATAGCCCTCGCGCAGCGGCTGCGGGAAATAGCGGACGAGCTCGCTCTTCAAATAGGGGTCGTCGGGGATGGCCGAGTCGAGCAGCGCGTCGTGCAGAGCGAGCTTGGCATAGGCGAGCAGCACGGCGAGCTCCGGCCGGGTCAGGCCCTCGCCGCGCTTCTCGCGCTCGATCAGCACCGCATCCGGCGGCAGGTATTCGACACCGCGATCGAGCCGGCCCTCGTTCTCGAGCTGCACCATCAGCCGGCGCAGATGCGGCGTGGCCTGGATGCCCTGCGCCTCGGTCAGCGAGAGCGCCAGCGTCTGCAGGTAGTTGTTGCGCAGGACGAGCAGGCCGACCTCATCGGTCATCTGCGCCAGCAGGGCGTTGCGCTTGTCCTCGGGCAGGCGGCCGTCGCGGACGGGATCAGCGAGCGCGATCTTGATGTTGACCTCGACGTCGGAGGTGTTGACGCCGGCGGAGTTGTCGATCGCGTCGGTATTGAGGCGCACGCCGTTGCGGGCAGCCTCGATGCGGCCGCGCTGGGTCGCGCCCAGATTGGCACCCTCACCGATCACGCGGGCGCGGACATCGGTACCGGTGATGCGGATCGCGTCGTTGGCGCGGTCGCCGACCTGGGTATCGCTCTCGTCGCCGGCGCGGATATAGGTGCCGATGCCGCCGAACCAGAGCAGGTCGACCGGGGCCTTCAGGATCGCGGTCATCAATTCGGCCGGGGTGACCTGTGCCTTGTCGAAGCCGATGGCCTGCCGGACCTCGGGCGAGAGCGCGATGCTCTTGGCCTGACGCGAGAAGATGCCGCCGCCCTTGGAGATCAGCGCCTTGTCGTAGTCCTGCCAGGACGAGCGCGGCAGGGCGAACAGGCGCTGGCGCTCGATCAGGCTCTTGGTCGGGTCGGGATTGGGATCGAGGAAGATGTCGCGATGGTCGAAGGCGGCGACCAGCTTGATCGCCGGCGAGAGCAGCATGCCGTTGCCGAAGACGTCGCCGGACATGTCGCCAACGCCGACCACGGTGAAGGGTGTCCTCTGGATGTCGACGTCCATCTCGCGGAAATGGCGCTTCACCGCCTCCCAGCCGCCGCGCGCGGTGATGCCCATGCCCTTGTGGTCATAGCCCTGCGAGCCGCCGGAGGCGAAAGCATCGCCGAGCCAGTGGTGCTTCTCGGCCGAGAGCGCGTTGGCGGTGTCGGAGAAGGTCGCCGTCCCCTTGTCGGCGGCGACGACGAGATAGGGATCGTCACTGTCATGGCGGACAGTGTCCGGCGGCGGCACGATCGCCTCACCGTCGAGATTGTCGGTGAGCTCGAGCAAGGTGCGGATGAAGATGCGGTAGCTCTCGGTGCCCTCGGCGAGCCAGGCGGCGCGATCGGAAGCTGGCGGCAATTGCTTGGGCACGAAGCCGCCCTTGGCGCCGACCGGGACGATGACGGCGTTCTTGACCTGCTGAGCCTTGACCAGGCCGAGCACCTCGGTGCGGAAGTCCTGCGGCCGGTCCGACCAGCGCAGGCCGCCGCGCGCGACCTTGCCGAAGCGCATGTGGATGCCTTCGACGCGCGGCGAATAGACGAAGATCTCGTAGAGCGGACGCGGCAGAGGCATGCCGTCGACCTGGCCGGAGGCGAATTTGAACGAGATCGTGCCGCGGGGCTGTCCGTCGGGGCCGATCTGGAAGAAGTTGGTGCGCTGGCCTGCGTCGATCAGGTTGACGAAGCGGCGCAGGATGCGGTCCTCATCCAGGCTGGTGACGTCTGCGAGTGCCGCTTCAATCTGTTCGCGCTCGGCCTTCATCTGCTCGGCGCGCTTCTTCTCGGAGAGACGCGGATCGAACTTGGCGATGAAGAGCTTGACCAGCCTGGTGGCGATGCCGGAATGGCGGGTCAGCGCATCGGCGATGTAGTCCTGCGCATAAGGCGCGCCGACCTGGCGCAGATAGCGTCCGAGCGCCCGCAGCAGCGCCGCTTCCCGCCAGGCGAGACCGGCGGCGAGGACGAGCTGGTCGAAGCGGTCGGATTCGCTGAAGCCGCGGAACTGCGCCATCAGCGCCGCCTCGATCGTCGGATCGAGATGCTCGATGTCGATCTCGCCGCCGCTGGCGCGCTCCAGCGTCATGTCGTGCAGCCAGACACGGGTGTCGGTGCCGGCCGCGCCATTCTGCTGCGGTGTGATGTTGAAGGTGCGCTCGTTGACGACGCGGAAGCCCATGTTCTCCAGCATCGGCACGCGCTCGGAGAGCGAGATCGCGGCGCCGCGCGAAAACAGCTTGAGATTGGCTCTCGTCGGCCCGTCGCCCTCGCGACGGTAGAGGTTGACGGCGCGCGGCCGCTCATCCGACAGCTTCTGCAGCATGTCGATATCGACGAGGGCGTCCTCGGCGGAATAGCGCTCGCGATAGGCGGCGCCGAAGGCCTCGGCATAGCGCTC